>Ga0315274_10009276_pt1 | contig 14230 bp, 14 predicted proteins | sample YL17G02_20_MG_FD_203700 | JGI IMG/M metagenome (GOLD analysis project Ga0315274, IMG submission 203700) | Sediment microbial communities from Yellowstone Lake, YNP, Wyoming, USA - YL17G02_20 | ecosystem: Environmental > Aquatic > Freshwater > Lake > Sediment | place: USA: Wyoming | collected... | reverse complement strand
TGGCTACTTCAACTTCATTCCCAGCCGGGATATCACCTTTACCGATATATCCGGTAAGTCCCAAACCGTTATCGAGGCCAACAATTATAAAGGGGAGTATTTGGCTATTTCCCTGGATTACTTTATCTGGGATCTTATCTTTTCTCCCAAATATGTATTTAATAAGATAACTGACAAGGGCAATTTAAGCGAAGTTGATTTCAATATCGGAAAATCCTTCTAGATAGCCGGCTGGTTTGATTATCTGCTTTTTCGGTGAAATTTCTCAGATTATATGCAGATAATTGCTCAGGAGGACAGAGATGGACGGAATTTCCAGGGCCGAAAGAATATCCCGCTCGGCGCTGCCCCGCATATTGGGTCATCTTCTAAGGGCGACTGTTCCTGCGGCTCCCTTGCTCCTGGCAGTTACTTGTGATAATCGAACCGAAACAAAACCTTCTTATGATTTTCAGGTTGACCCCCAAAATATAAGGAACTTAATTGCTGAAATAAGCGCAAATTCTCGCCGGGTTTTTACCGATGGCAATCGTCGAGTTGAAGCTTATTTGGAAGGGAAATTCAGAGAGTATTTAGGTGGGGCAGCTGAGATCTCTCGCCCGGCGATCGAAATTCCGCCCGACTACCAAACCATATTCGGGGAAGATTATCCCCACGATAGGATCGATGAAATTGATAACGTGGTGGCCCGTTTGCCGGGCAGGGATTCATCCAAGAAATTGGTTTTTACCGCGCACCTGGATTCGATGGGTGAGGGCATTTACAGCGAGGTTGCTCCCGGGGCGAATGACAATGCTACGGGTTTGGCGGTCCTGCTGGAGATCGCCCGCAACGCAGGCAGACATGTGTTCCCCTTTGATATCGAATTCGTGGCCTTCAATGCGGAAGAAGTAGGTAGACTGGGGAGCAGATCCTATATAAGCGGATTATCCGACGGCGGACAGTCAATTCTGGGGGCTATCAATCTGGATACCCTGGGGAACAATCTGGCCCTGGACCGGCTGGTGGTAATAATGGATAAGCTTTCGCGCAAATTGGCGGAGCGCTTGCAAAGAACCAACACCGAAAATCCAAGCGTTCCTCTGTTAGAACTTGAGGAGACCGCCTGTTCCAGCGATGAATGCTCTTTTGGAACGGCGAAAATACCGGCCGTCTTGATCTCTGAAAATCGCGGACCGGTCGCTGAGGAAAACTATCCCGGTTATTTATACGCGCATACCTCAGCCGACACCCTGGAAAGGATAAATGCGGATCTGGTCGCGCGGGCGGCCGAACTGTGCCTTGGATTTTTAAAAGACCTCGCCGCCGATCGAGATTGGGAAAGATTAATTCGGCCCTCGTTTGCCGGCAATGTGGAATTTCCTTTCAGGTTTAGGGCCGCGCTGGGAGAAGAAGATCTATTTCTTACTTTGCAAGAAGAAGAATCTACGGGACTTAAATACGGGATTTTTTATGACCCTCAGGGAAATCCCAGGTATCGACTCGAATTGGGATTTTTGGATGATTACTTTGGATTCATAAGAAATATTTCGGATGAAGCCCTGGTGGGACAGGTTTTCTTGCCATTTGATAGAGCCAGCGGAAGAGTGGCGGAGCCGATCGATTTAACGAACGTAGACATCTTAAATATGGTAGGGGAGAGGATCGGGCGAATCGTGATAAACGGGAGTTCTGATCTTCCGGTAGATTCATTCCCTCCCACTATTGAGCTTTTAGAGCCGACCGGCGAGGTTTTGGCCTTTCCCAATAAGGCCGTTTTGGTGCGGGGAAGAACCGAGCCGGGTTTGAGAATTTTCCCTTCGGTCTCTTTCGGGGAAACCATAGAGGCGGGACCGGACGGCGAATTCGGCCTCGAATTCCGTTTACCGGAATCTCTCAGCGGGAGCTTGGATTTAACCGTTCCCGACGCGCCAGGAAACGAAACCACCAGAACAGTTACCTATCATATTCCGATAATTGATCAGGTTATTTCGGGAATAAGTTATCGGTTTTACGGGCAAGCCCAAGAACTTGCGGCTGCCGACATTCTGGCTCGCATAGCTGAAAGGATACAGCTTATCCGTAATGCTTCGCTCACGGAGGTCGGTATTTTTATTGATCCTCTGCAGGAGATGGACTTTGACGGGAACTCCCAGCCGAGCTTCTCCTGGATCTCCGTACGGCAGCCCCTGATCCCTCCCGCTTTAAACAAAGATTTCGCTGCTTTGGTCACACACGAATTTTTTCACACGGTTTATCAGGCGGAAGCCGACTGGATAAATATCTACGACCGAGGGAAAGAATTAGGAACGTGGGATCTTTTGGATGATTCCGTCCTGCTTAATTATTATAGCCAGGTTGGTCATCCCAAAGAGACCGATTATGAGGGGTTCGCCAGCGCCGGACAAGCGTATGTTCTTTTCCCGGATACTTTTCGAAGAATAATTGAGCTTTTGGCCCTTGCCGAACTTCCGGCCGAACCGTTTGGAAGCAACGAAAGTCTCAATCGAGTTATAGCTCTGATCTGGGAACAAACCCCGGACCGCGTTGCGCTTCGCCAGAATCTGACGGATGTTTATAATTTTCTGAGAGATTATTATCTCGGCGAATATGAGTTCACCTCCGATTTCTAAGCCTTGACAACAGCTATTTTATCTGCTAAAATATATTGCAAATAGGAGGTGAAAAAGATGAGAAAAGCAGTTCTTTTGCTGTTTTGCTTCGTTCTTGCCTTTGGAGCAGCTGCCTACGCAGTTGGAGAAAAGCCAGGAGAGGTTGGTGCGCCTTCCGTTTCCTTGGCCGGATCTGGTTGGACGGTTACAGGCGATCCGCGTGTGAGGGATACCATAAAAGTCACCATCCGGGTTTCGGGTGGCACGACTGGCTGTGACATGTACACCATCGTCCTATTTACGGGCGACGATCGGGAGCACCCGATAGCTGGTGATATCGCATACGGACTTCGTGCGGGAGCGACCAGGACACATACTTTATATGTGCCGGTTATCCATAATCCGTCCGCGACCTACAGGATTACAGGCTTTGTACATTTTGGGACTGAAGCCCAAGTGCCGATACGAGACATATCTATTTCTGACGCATCTCTCCATACAGGAATTTATATGAGGTTTATGCCCACAGCAATTTCACCCATGTCCCGATAAAAGTGATTCTTAAGTGCTGATCGTAAAGCAGCTGACTTATAAGATCAAGTCAGCTGCTTTTTTTAGGAGGTAAAAGGTCATGAAAAGAATCTCAATTATTGTTTTTGTTCTTTTATTCTGCGGCGTTTTACTTGGGATTGCTCAGGCGGATGAAAGATACGTAATAAAAAGTGTTTCATTGAGCTTATCGAGTGTGGTCAATTTCCCCGGGGTTGATCAAATCGACGTTGTGAAGGTCAGGGCAGTGATCAAGAACGAGGGAACGGATGCCGGTATGTGCGGGATCGAAGCCGCGCTGGCCGATTCAAGAGGAGAACCAACCGGCATGATTGCTGATAACCAGGCAGATTTTAGACCGGGTGAACAGAAGGCAGTGGATGCCTATGTGTATATAACTCATGATCCCGCTGCCACCTATAATTTTGTTGTAAGATCGGGTCTGGCGGTGCCGTCCGGAATGGCCCTTTCCGCACCGTATCATAGTCAGTCAACTAATTCTATTACGGACAGAGACCTCCATTCCCTGAGACGCCCGCCCATACTTAGGCGTTTTATCAGAATAGCAAGGTAAATAGGGAAGTCCTTCTGATCAGAACCTGCGGCTAAACCTGCCTGCCGGCAGGCAGGCGTCGCGGCTACTTACACGATATTAAAGGAATCATTCGCAGGTTACTAGGGTGATACCTGTTTAAAACCTCTGTGGACAACTAGCACGATACACAATATTTAGCTCTACAAAGCCCTAAATCGCTTATTCGTCACCTTGGTTATACTTGACATAAGATATATTATACGACGTTATAGCTGAGGAGAAATAAGCCGTAATTAAGGTGAACCTGGCTTTTAATTGACCTATTTTCCGCCCTGGACCCTTAGCCCGAAGGAGTAATTCCGTCCGGAATTGAAGACATCGTCAGCCTGCAGCAGCAAGCTGGTGTAATCGGTCACAAAGTAAGAGCTGGTCACCCGGAACTTGGGCACGGCCGGTTTGGGATTGTTGAAGTCATACATATCTCCGCTTAAGGTCCAATCGGGATTGGCATAAAGATCGACCCCGCCACCCAGATAGGTATTGATCATGCCCAGCTTGAAGCCGAAGGTCTGCAACATTCGGCGGGATATCAGGACATCCAGCAGGCTTAGATTGCGGGTAGGGCCCTCCCCTATTCCGAGCCTTAAATAATCGGCCTCACTTTGAGAAACATCTACATTGGCCCGTATGCTGTTGGCCGCGGATCCATATTGGACATCCCCGCTGGGTTTAACATTCAATTTGCCGAATCCCTCAAAAAAGCGGTTGGCGGAAGACAGGGTCTTATTGGTCTCGGCCACGGTGCCCTTAACGCTTTCCTGGAACTTGGGATCAGTGGTTATCTTGGCTATCCCGGCATTGGTTTCGCGCAATTCATAAGTTAATTTCTCGGTATTTATAGCAGTGTTACTGATCGCTGCCTGGAATTCAGGATTAGAAATAAAGCTGTGGAATTCCTCAAAGATGGCTTTGGTCTCCGCCAGGTTCTTGGTCCCTATATCCACGAAATCCACCAAACCGGCGGTGGAAATACCCTGCATTACCGTTCCCGATCTATATACCGCCTCTAAAGTTCCGGGCTTGATCTCCAGGTACTTTAATCCTACGATACCGTCAAATCCCACGCGCAAGGTGGAATCCAGCGGCATCTTGAGCCCTCTTTTGACGGTGGCGTAAACCTTGATGTCGGCGGGCCCCGGGTCGATGCGCATAACCTTGCCCACGTTAAATCCGCGGTAGCGTACTTCCGAGCCGATGGTCAAACCCTCAATATTAGGGAATGATCCTACCAGTTCAATACCTTCCGCTATCAAGAACAGGTTGCTCTTCCAGGTAATAATGGACGCCAGGGCGATGGCGCCGATCAAGGTCATCAACCCCACCTTGGCCGCAGTCGATAATTTCATTTTTACTATGCCTCCTGTCCCGCGGAAATGAATTTCTTGATCACCGGATCGTGGGAACGCTTGGTCTCCTCCACGGTCCCGCTTTCTATGAACCGGCCTTGTTCTAGCATTATAATACGATGGGCGGTCCTAAAGATAGTGCTTAATTGATGCGTGACTATGATGGAGGTGACCTTTAGCTCGCGGCTCAGCTTATTCATCAAATTCTCTATTGTGGCGGAGGTTATGGGATCGAGCCCCGTGGTGGGCTCATCGTAGAGGATGATCTTGGGGTCAAAAGCCAGCGCCCGGGCGATACTCACCCTTTTTTGCATGCCGCCCGAAAGCTCGCTGGGCATGATATTCTCTTTGCCGGGAAGCTCCACCAGCTCCAGCTTCTGCCGTACGATCTTTTTGATCTCCGCTTCGCGAAAATTATCCTGCTCCCGCAGGGCAAAGGCCACGTTCTCATAGACCGAAAGTGAGTCAAAAAGGGCCGCCGATTGGAAGACCATGCCGATCTTGCGCCGTATTTTGATCAAGCCCTCTGCCGAAAGTTTGCCGATATCCTGGCCGTCGATCTCGATACGCCCGGAAGTCGGCTCTTCCAACCTTAATATCAAGCGTAAAAGCGTGGATTTGCCGCACCCGGAAGGGCCGATGATAGCCAGGGTCTCGCCTTCAGGGATATCAACCGAAACCCCGTTAAGGACCACCAGTCCGTTGTAATTCTTATGCAGATCCTTGATCTTTATCATTTGAACAGCAGCACCGACAGGAAATAATTGACCACGAAGAGGGCCATCAGCGAAGCCACCACCGAGCTGGTGGTCGCCTCCCCCACCCCCTTGGCCCCGCCCTTGGTGTGCAATCCCTTGGAGCAGGCGATCACCGAGATGATCATGCCAAAGATCAGGGATTTAAAGACCCCGCCGTAGACATCGCTGTATTTCATGAGCTGCTGGGCGGAGTTCATATAATCCACCGCGTTGATCTTGACCAGATAGATCGAAACGAAATAACCGCCGAAGAAGCAGAAGATATTGGCGAACACGGTCAGGATGGGCAGCATGAAGGTGCAGGCGATAAAACGCGGGATCACCAGATAGCGGACCGGATTAGTCCCCAGGGCGTTTAAGGCGTCAATCTGCTCGGTGACCTGCATGGTGCCGATCTCAGCCGCGATGGCCGCGGCCACCCGGCTGGCGATCACCACCCCGGTCAAAGCCGGAGCCAATTCCCTGGCCACCGCGATCCCCATTATCCCGCCGACATACTTACTGGCGCCGAACTTCACGAATTCAGTGGCTATTTGCACCGCAAAGACCATCCCCACGAAAGTGGCGGAGGTCAAGGCGATGGGCAGGGAATCAATGCCGATCTTGACCATTTGCTCCAAAACCAACCGCGGGCTGGTCTTGCCGGCAAAAATGGAGGTTACCGTGTCCAGGAAAAGCTGGGTGGTGCGCCCGAACTCTTCAAAAAATTCCAGAGTGGCATGCCCTAATCTTTCTATCATTTCTGCGCCTGGAGGATGGCCTCCGGTATCTTATCTACCACATCCGAGGCGATAAGGCCATATTCCCCTTTTTGTTTGGCGGCCAGGTCTCCCGCCAGCCCGTGCAAGTAGACCCCCCATACCGCCGCGTCATAAGATCCTATGCCCTGGCCGGCCAGTCCCGCGATCATTCCGGTCAAGACATCTCCCATCCCCGCCGAAGCCATGCCGGGATTGCCGGTCTTATTCACGCTCACTTTGCCGGACTTATCGGCAATGACGGTATGCTGGCCTTTTAAGACGACGATGCAATTGAAGAGCTGGGCGGCTTTAAGGGCCACTTTTTCCCGCTTCTTTTGGACCTCTGAAGTCGAAAGATCGAGCAGACGGCCCATCTCCCCCGGATGCGGGGTCAAGATGAGGTTGAGATCAAGTTTTCCCGGAAAGGCATTCAAGCCATCGGCATCCAGCACGATGGGGACCTTGACTTTTTTCAAGTTTAATCTATAAAGCAGGTCCCGGGCACTCCTGCTTCTCACACCGAGACCCGGGCCGATAGCGATTGCATCCGCAGAATAGGCCGGGTCCTCATTAGAGATGATGACTTCAGGCGTGGCCAGATTGGCAACATCCCGGAGATTTCTGGGAACGCTTAAATAGACAAGACCCGCCCCCACCCTGAGCGCCCCCCGGCTGCACAGCACCGCCGCTCCCAGCATGCCTTCGGACCCCGCCAAAATGAATACCTTGCCGTAATCGCCTTTGTGGGTATCCAATTTTCTTTTTGGCAGCTTCATTGCTCTATCACCACCGAAGCCACAGCGTAATTAAGTGAATGGGAAAGTGAAACATGAACTTTCTTTTTGATCTTGCCTTTGATGGCGATATGCGGCTTGCCCCGCTCATTGTTTACCACCTCGATCTCCTGCCAGCGAATGCCCGTGATCCCGGTGCCGATGGCCTTGGAATAGGCCTCCTTGGCGGCAAAACGCGCGGCCATCTCGGGGAACCTGAAGGACTTGCGGTTGCGGCAGTATTTTATCTCGCGCGGGGTCAGTATCTTTCGCAGGAACCGGTCGCCGTAGCGGTCCACCGCGGAGCGGACCCGGTCGATCTCTATAATATCCACTCCTAATCCTTTGATCATTTTACCGGGGTCAACCAGTGCAGGTAATCCGCATTCTCGCCCTTTACCGCGGCGAAATAGAGGGCCTGCAGCTTGCGGGTGATGGGACCCACCTTCCCGTCCTTGATCTGTTTGCCGTCCACTTCTATTATTGGCGATATCTGGGCGCCGGTGCCGCAGAAGAACAGCTCATCGGCGGTATAAAGTTCTTTTTGAGCCACCGGGCGCTCTTCGGTTTTGATATCAAACTCCCCTTCCGCGATCTCCATCACGCATACCCGGGTGATGCCGGGCAAGATGGTTTCGGTAAGCGGCGGGGTGATGAGTTTGCCGTTCTTCACCAAAAAAAGGTTCTCTCCTGAACCTTCCGCCACCGTCTTCTCGTGGGAGAGCAAAATGGCCTCATCGTAGCCCTTCTCCAGGGCTTCGGCCTTTGCCAATGAGGAATTCACGTAAGTGCCGGTGATCTTGGCTCCCTGGGGGACAGACTGCGCGGAGATCCTCCACCAGGAGGATACGCACACCCTAATCCCCTTAGAGATGTCAAGATAAGCGCCGAACGGGGCCACGAACATGCAGAAATCATCCGGGATGCCGGTCAGCCCCAGGCCGATCTTCTCGGCGGATTTATAGACGATCGGTCGGATATAAATATCCTCGTGGTAATCGTTCCTCTGGCAAAGCTCTACCGTGAGATCCATCAGCTCTTCAAGCGAATATTTGATCTCCATTTTCAGCGCCAGGGCGGAGTGCTGCAGCCGCTCGAAGTGCTCCCTAAGCTTTAGGATGTACATCTGTTTCTGTTTTTCATTGTAGTAACCGCGGATGCCCTCGAAGACGCCGGTACCGTAGTTAAAGGCATGGGTCATGATGCCGATCTTGGCCTCGGCGAAGGGCACTATCTTTCCTTTAAAAAATGCGTACTTCATGTTGGGGATATTTTATCAGAAATGGGATTAATAGACCAGCGTGATCTTGCCCTTGTTCAGGACTTTTTGCTGGTCGAGGTCCACCACATTGAATAAATATACCCCGCCGCCGGCGCTCCCCCCTTGATCGGTCTTAAGGTCCCAGACGATATTGTTATAGCCAGCACTCCCTCCTTTTTGTCCGGGATCGAAGGTGTATTTCCTCAGTAAGGCCGCATCGGAAGAAAGGATATAAACCGCGATCTTGGCATCACTGGATAGTTGATATTGCAGAACTACCTTTTGATCCTGGATTTTGGCGGGGTTGGGATAGGCCAAGGGGGTCTTGATGACCTTAGGCGGTCCGCCATAAACACTTACTTTTGCCGTGGCCTGCGCCGCGCCCCCGGCATTGGAAGCTTTAAAGACAAGTGTATGCTCACCCTCTTTAAGTTCTATTCCTTTTTCCTTGAAGTTATATTCAAATTCAGCAGCGGTGGGATTGTCCTGGGCGCCGGATAGAATTATCGCGGCTAAATCGTGGCTGCCTAAGCCTTTGCTGTCGGCAGTATTTTCATCAATGGCCAAAGAAACTTTGTCGGCGGCAAAACCATCTTTTCCTTCCACCTTGAACTTTATTTTGGCTTTATTGGAAACAATGAAGGCCTCGCCTAATTCCTGATATTTCCTGTCCCCAAAATAGATCTCTCCGATCTGCGGCGGTTTTAGTTTCTTCTCTTCAACAACTGGCGCCGGGGGAGGTGTTTCCTCCACCTGTGGAATAATTTCTTCAACTTCCAGGTTATAACTGGGCGATTCCAGCTTGGGTTTTTCTTCTTTGGGGGGCACTTGTGGGGTCAAAGCCTTTTCTTTGGTCGGTTCCGGCGCTTTTTGCTCAACCGGTAATTTTTCCGGCTCGGGAGCTATTTCTTTTACATCCAGATTATAACTGGGCGACTGCAGTTTATTCTCAGGGGAAGAGCCCTCTTTCTGATCAAGCACATTATTTTGAGGGATGGGATTTTTCTCGTCTAGGGGAGGAGCAACATTTTCCTGCGCAAAAAGCGCTGTTGTTAGAAGCAACATTATTACAAGCAAGACCCTAAAGCTTTTCATTTCTTATATATTATAACCTTTTTCCATTTACTTTGGAAGAGTACTTTGGTAGAATAGACCACCATGAAAAAGGTGGGTTTGATCGCCTGCATTTCTCTCTTTTTACTATTCTTTTCAATCTCCGAAGCCGCGACCGTCTATAATTTCCAGGGCAAATTAACCGATAAAACAGGCAAAGCCAAAACTGCCAAGATCAATATCACCTTCCGGATTTTTAAAACAGCAACCGGCGGCACTCCGGTCTGGACCGAACAGAAAGAGGTAATTCCAGATTCTCAGGGTCGGATGGTGGCCAAACTGGGAGAAACCACTGCTTTAAATTTAGCTCCTGCCAACTACTATGTAGAAGTCCAGATCGGCAGTGAAATCCTGACTCCGCGTCGTATTACTTATTTGTTTTCTTTGGCACAGTTGGAGAGATTGAAAGAAAAATATGAGCGTTTCCTCAGGGATAATCCTGCGGTCAGAGGCGCCATAGTTTGGCAAAATTATGCCGATGATCCCCGGTTGTATTATTATGATGCGGATTGGACCCCTGAAATGAAAAACGGATTATTCAGTTACTTACTTATTTATGAAACTGGAGGAACCTATCCCTACAGTGGACCACCGGAACCGCAAGCCGGATCAACTACTCATGATACTGTATTATCACCCCGAGACAGCTGGCAGTTGTATTTAGCCAATATCGCGTTCAGTTTGTATGTAGAGGTCAATCGTTTAACCGCCTGGAGTATAACTACTTATTCCCCAGAGCAGTTGGCTCCTTTATTTGACAATCGAGAAATATTCGGCATGTGGGGAACACAAATATTCTTTCATGAAGCGACTGCCTGGAATCCCAAATTTTGTTACGATTTTTTAATCGCCCGCTCTTTAATAAAGAGAGAGCCGCGGGAAACCATTAAGGCTTTTACAGGGTGGACCAGAAAGTATATCGTGCATCAGTATACGGGCGGCGGATTTGATTCTCGCGAATATTACAGTTACAATGGAGCTCCTCCCGTTGATCGAATTCTAACTCCGCGCTGGCCGGGAAGGTTCAACAATTGGGAAAGTCAAATCCACGGATGCATGGGAACCACAGCACTTTTTAAGGCGGTATTAAGAAGTGTTAATATTCCCGTAATAGAAGCAGGCTTCGGAAGGGATGATTATTATCATTCAAGATGCATCTTTCTCATTTCCCCGGTTAGTATCGGGGTGATTCATAGCGACGTGCTCCACACCGCTAACCCTTTTGGTGTTTATTATGTTGACACCGGCCAATTATTTCTCACTAAAGCGGATTTAGAAAGTTCTTACTCCAACCCCCCCCTCACGCCCGAACAAGCCCTTCATAATTATGGGAGATGGACTGACCTCTTGAAATATTACTATCCATCGGATACATATGTTGTGCAGCGCACTTATGAGTTGGAAGGTCATGAAGAAGGTCGATTGTTGCGTGAACTAACAACCGTTAGTCCGACTCCTGGCTCGTATGCGGGTTACTTAACTGTGGAAGAAGCCAATAATCTTATAAGAAGAATAGATGCAATAATCGCCTATCGTGGGGGTCCCGCTGAGTATAGAAGAGCCGTAGCCGAATACCAGAGGGTGCTTTATTCTACACCCCCTTAAAAATTCCATAATCTGAATGAGTAAGGTTTTTTTTGCTTCTAATCAGGATAATCTTATTGGGCTATTTGATGCGGCCGGTTTAGACAAACTAATAGTTTCCCAATATCCTATTGCTCTAAAGATCCACTTCGGCGAGCCGGGCAATACTGCCTATTTAAAACCGGCTCGCGTCAATCCGATCGCCGAGAAGATAAAACTTTTAGGCGGAAAGCCGTTCTTCACCGACGCCAATACGCTCTATAAAGGCCCGCGTCATACCTCCCCTGACCACCGGGAGGTGGCCCGTCAACATGGATTTACCGATGTGATCATCTCCGAAGAGGAGGATTCGGTAACGGTCCCGATAAAATTAAAGCATTTCGGGCAGTTGTTCCTGGCCGGCGCGGCGATGAGAGCGCCAGCCCTGATCGCCCTTACCCACTTTAAGGGCCATGATGTGACCGGTTTTGGCGGGGTTCTGAAAAATGTGGGGATGGGGCTGGGGACCAAAAAAGGCAAGCTCCGGATGCACCAGGACTGCGTAAATTGTCCGGAAGTTAAAACCTGCCAAAGAAATCAAACCATCGCGGCCTGCTGGGTGGGCTCCCCTACCCTGGTGCAGGAGAAAATGGTGGAATACGCTTATGGCGCGGTAAAGGACAAGAAGGTCGGCTATATCAACTTTATAATTGATGTCAGCCCCAATTGCGACTGTTACGCCCACAACGACCCGCCCATCGTCCCGGATATCGGGGTTATGGCTTCGACCGATCCGGTCGCGATAGACCAGGCCTCAGTGGACCTGGTGAATAAGGCGGCGGGGCGTGATATTTTCCGTAAGCTGTATCCGAAGGTGGACTGGAATGTTCAGCTTGAATATGCTGAAAAAGTGGGGCTGGGGAGCAGGAAATATACACTCTTAACAATCTAATATAAACGCGATTATTTGAAATTTCCTCTTTTTCCCCACGATATGAAGATGTGAGGATTTTATCAACCAGGGTATTACCGGAATCCACTTTCATTGGAAGGAAACGAGCTTTAATTGTCAAAGGGGAAAGCCGTTTTGCGCAATTTGCCAACCTGACCGGCAGAGAATTGCTCGGGAAAACAAGATCTTCTTCACGGGTCTATCAGGCTACCCGGGTAGAACCTAAAATTGATGAACTCGTGGAAAACCTTAGGGAAGACCCCGACCTTCCTGATTGTCTTTTAGGAATGCCAAGAAATCTCCAGGGCTCCGTTCCGGCGCAGGAGTTGGTTGATTTTGCCAAATTCAGCAGGGTCATGGAGCAGAAAAGAAACGGTAAATTTATCTTATTGCTATCAGCTCTTTTTGGAAGTCTAGCGGCGATTGAATTACTAGGCCATGTCCGGGAAGGGCGGCCACTACATTTATTTTCATTATTTTCACTTTATAGTGTATTGAGTTTGGGAGGCATTTCCGGCTTTTTAAATTCTTCCCGGATCCAGCTCGATAAATACCTTTCACCCCTTGTGGAGCGGTATAAAGAACAGGGAGTGCCCCGGATCTTAAAAGTGATCGATGCTAGAGCCGCAAATCGGCTTGAATTGGAAATTAGAAAAACAAGTATTGTCTAATCTGATCAAAGTTTAAGGATTGGGTTCAATCGGGCGCAAGCCTTTTAGTATTTCGTCAATGATGTTCTTGACGGTCCAAACCTCATGTTTCACTTGATCCGGAATGGTCATCCCGGTTTTCTCTATCCTAGCAATTAGATTGGCCGTTTGCTCGATCTCCGTTTTCAACCCATCATAACGAGAAGACATTATTCTTAATCTTTCGGTAACATCTTGGATGTTGGGGACAGGTCGGCGATTTAAGGCCCTGATGCTTTGGCGCATTCTCTTGCATCTAGCCAGGGTTTCCCTATAAAATCTCTGACGCACAACCGGATTATTGAACGCAGCCGGATCCCTTCTATCCAATCCCACCCCTCTTGAAAAATTAACCATCAGGCCACCCTCCGCCAGAGATTGTTCAGAACTTTCTTGAAGCCCAAACTTTCTAAGGCGGAAAAAAACTGGGGAGAATCTTCAGTGGCATGAAAAAGCCGGGGAGAATCTTCAGTGGCGGGAAAAAGCCGGGGCGAAACTTCCGTGCGCAGCATGAAAAGGCATCCTTCCGGCACCAGAACACGTTTGGTTTCCCTTAAAATATCCAATACTTTTTGTGGGACGATCCTGGGAAGAGATCCGTCCAACCCCTCAATGTGCTGGAGAACATTATTGATCTGCACCAGATGAAGTGTAGAAGAGGAAATATCTTCCATGTTGACCGCATCCGATAGGTGCAACTTGACCCGTCCATACTGGGGCTGTTGTTCCGCCCATTGGGTCAGGATTTCTTCCAGCCGGTCGATATTGGGCTCATGCCAGTCCAAAAGGTGGAGACGCGCCAGTTTTGGAAAAGCACCGAAAAGCAGACCGGTCTCGGTGGGATCCGCCCCCGGCCCGATTATCAAGGCCTGCCGATCATCCAAAAATCCTGCACCTAGAGTCCGGTGTAATCCGACAAATTGCATAGTATAATCTTCCCAGCGGTTCCGATAAGGGGTGCTGGATTTCAAGGGTTTTTGCGGATTGTCCCTCATGCGGGCGTAAGCAAAGGCCCCCTCCCATCCCCTGACCCTGGCACGGTAAACACTTACAGTTTCCATGTCTTATTCTCGTCAGCGCTCATAAAAAATTTCACCCGACTTGACAAAGGTAGTATAATTAAGCCGTGATACAGGACCTTTTGAACAACGCTGAATTCCTAAAACTAGAAAAGGAGTTCCCCTTCCTCTCCCGCGCCCGGGGAAAGGTCTTTGAGCTGGAACGCGAGAACTACATCATCGTGGATATCGAGACCACCGGCCTCGACCCCGCAACTCACGAGATAATCGAGATCGGCGCG
>Ga0315274_10009274_pt1 | contig 14230 bp, 11 predicted proteins | sample YL17G02_20_MG_FD_203700 | JGI IMG/M metagenome (GOLD analysis project Ga0315274, IMG submission 203700) | Sediment microbial communities from Yellowstone Lake, YNP, Wyoming, USA - YL17G02_20 | ecosystem: Environmental > Aquatic > Freshwater > Lake > Sediment | place: USA: Wyoming | collected... | reverse complement strand
GAATAAAAAATGCAAGATTGGTTGATAAAAAGAACTCATAATTTAAAACCGTGAAATATAAATTACTACAGAAGGAAAGTTTAATCGATGGCCCGGCTAGCGTAGCCTGGTAGCGTACAGGTCTGTGGAGCCTGCGGGTCGGGTTCAAATCCCGAGCTGGGCCCTATTTTAAATAGAAAAATTTGTTCTATTTTATATAAAATCTATCTAATTTTTCTCTTCTTACCTATCATCTTTAAACTACTGAATATTGTTACAAGAATTATCAGTATGACGACTATTGTTGCAACTATAACAAATGGGCTGTTTAATACTTCTGTTGTTCCCATCATAAGTGGCATCCTTCCACCGCCGCCGCCGGTAGGTAGTGGTTTTATCCAAACAATTCCACCTCCTACTTCATGATTGATCGGTAATGCATTTGAATTACCAAGTTTTGTTTCACGTAAATCTAATGAAGAAGTTCCCTCATTAATTACCCTTAAATATATTAAAGCTAAGTATGTATTTCCAGTAAAACTATCGACTGTATTCATTTTTGTGTAAGATAAGTAATAATAACCTCCTGTATCGTTATGTTCATTTTTCCATGAAAAAGAAGCTGGCCATACGCTTCCTGCATATACGTCAGCACTATCGAAGGTTAAAATATTAGGGTTCCAGTATAACTTGAACTCATAACCTGCTAAATCAGTAACATTATCTATTCTAACATTAAAGGCAATTCTATTATCATTACCTGCTACTCCGATACCAGGATTAATTATACTAGGTGGGTCAATGTACATCTTAGTTGAAGTAGTAGAAACTTGGTAAATATTTCTTATCCTTAGAGCTCCTTTAACTCGTACTGCACTGAAAGATAACAATAAAATCATAAAGAAGAGAAGTAATATAATTTTTTTCATATTTATTATTTTAAAAAATATGAATTTATAAATTAAACATCCACGTATACTTTCTTCTATCAGTTATAAAAATTTCTTATTTTATAGATTATGATGATAAGATTTCCAACTCATACGCATTCCAAAGATTGAAGAATTCTTGAAATAAATATTAACTATGAGGGGGGTTTTGATTTTTTTTATCTTACTAATTAGTCTACATACTGTTACTGCTACTACTCTTTTAGTCGATCCAACTAGGATAATAAACACAAGCTTAACACCAGGCAGTAAATTCACGGTTAATGTCAATGTTTCAGACGTTATTGATTTGGCTAGCTATCAATTCAAGCTTAGTTTTAACAATTCTATTTTAAATGCTACTGTTATTACGAGTATCAATAAAATATGGCAATGTTACAATCATAACATAGACAATTCAAATGGCATCATCCAGGTTGATTGTGAATTGGATGGGCCATTAAATGGAAATGTTAAATTAGAAGCTATTAATTTTTCTGTTATTGGGATTGGAGAGAGTAATTTACATTTAAATGAGACACTATTGGGTGATAGTCAAGGAATGCCAATGACGCATGATATAAACGATGGTTTTTTCAGTAACAAACCTTCTGGTACTTGTGTCAAATCAAATCCAACAGTAACTTTATCTCCTCAATTGCAGAGTGGTATACCGGGCTCTATTTTTTATAACACTGTGAATGTGATAAACAACGATAATAATTATTGTGATTCGTCAATTTTTAGCTTGGCATACCAATGTCCATCAACATGGTCATGCTCTCTGAATAAAAATTCAATCTTGATATATCCACAATTGAATGATTCTTCTACCATTTTGACAATAAACTCTAGTGTTTCAGCTACTTTAGGAAATTATACTGTAAATATAACAGCAACTAATAATTCATACACAAATAAAAGCTCGACAAATATAACGATAATTTCACTGGGAAATAAAACAACAATAACTGCAGGTGCTGACTCATATACTGTTGAACGTTATCAAAATACAACTCTTTGGTGTGATTATAGGAATGCTACTAGCAATTCAGAGATACTAGGAGCAAATGTTGAATTTCAAGTTATTATTAACAGCACTTATACCATTAACTATACTGGTATTTACAATACTACGAACAATGTATATGAATATTCATACAATTCTACTTATCCTGGTTGGGATGCTGTTAGATGCAATGCATCTGCCACTAATTATGAATATAATTTTGCTACCTTTTCTTTAGTGACTTGTGGTATATCACCGCAATTAACATTATCTCCTGCATATCAATCAGGAAATGTTGGTTCAGCCCTAAATTATACTGTAGAAGTATATGATGCCGATGTTCCTGGAATCTGTGGAAATTCTACATATAATTTATCAGTTAAAGGATTGCCAACAGGCTGGGATTATTCGTTTTTCTCAAACATTTTTAATCTAGATGCTGCGACATCCAATTCAACAAACCTTACTCTGACTTCATCTGCTTTAGCTTCATCAGGAAATTATACAATAAATGTTACGGCAACCAACATTAAAAATAATATTTATGAAACCATTGGTTCAATAATCTACAATGTTACTGGGGGTCTAGTATCTTCTACAACTACATCAACGATAACCATTCAACCGCCAAGATGGGGTCCAACTTATGATCATACTCCTTCATCTCCAAACGTAGGACAGGATGTTACAATTAGTGTTGATTGGTCTTCTGACTCCAGTTTGAATAGTGTAATTATTTATGAGAACTCTTCAGGAAGTTATCAAACACACGTATGTAATCTAAACACACATCAATGTTCAGGCGAAGAAATAATACTTAGAACGAATGTTTTACCATCAATAATTCTTGTATTGTCAGGTTCATTGACTTTTATTGCTGTTAAACTAAAGAAATTGAAGAAATTAAATAAAGTGATGCTATACTTTGTCTGTATTATTGTAATCATTATTGTAATATCGGTATTCATGTTCCCAAAAATCTCAAAAAACATATCAAATTTATCACGTTTAGGCATTTTTCAAATATTAGGAGGACCAACAACATTTACTCATCTTATTCCTGGTTCTCAACTTAATACTCCAGGAATGGTTGTCGGTTATTATAGTTTTGCTAATGACAGTGCTGGGAATTACAATATGACTAACATGACAGTACCCATTAAGACTTTTATCGTTCAGGCAGCATCGACAACAACAACCACTATTACATCCACGACAACCACATCCACTTTAACAACAACAACCTCTACTACTACAACAGTTCCTAGTAACACTGAAACAAGATTATACCTTAATGGAACTGAAGGAAACTTTTATTATGTTAATAATACTTATGCTAATTTTACAGTCTGGGTCAACGTTTCTGGAACAGTTTATCTTGATACCAACATTACTAATTGGACAACATCATCTGGAAATTCTCCTTTCACTCAAATAGTACAGTTGAATGCTACACAGAATGATACTTATTACAACATTACTGGTTATTTCATTGGGAATGCTACACACAACGCATCTTCTCAAGTACATTATGCAATAGTTTATGTTACAACTACAATTACTACGACAATTCCTACCACTACAATTAGTGTTGTATATCATGGAGGTGGAGGTGGAGGTGGAGGTGGTAAGATAACAACTACTACAACAACTCTTACAACTACTCTTACAACTACTTCTTCATCGACAACAATCAAGACTACAACAGTTTATACAACAACCACAACCATATCATCATGTAAATCATCTGGATATTCATGTGAATCATATTCAGATTGTTGTTCAGCTTATTGTTGTAATAATGTATGTTCGGATTTGCAATGTGCCAAAAAAACAGAATTAATAAAATATATTATAATAATTTATGCATTGTTATTAGGGATAATAAGTGGTTATTATCTTTATTTAAAAGAAATTAAAACAAATTTAAATAAACCTAAATTAACTGCTCCGATTCAGGAAAAAATTCCTTCTATCCCGATTGAAAATATCAAAAAGGAATTGACGTATCTAAAAAATATTGCGCAAAATCTAAAAAAAAGAGGTTATGATGTCTCAGGATCTGAGGTTGAACTATTATCAACTGAATATTATTTAAAAAGGAATTCACCTAATTTAGCGGCATCTCACTTAGAAAAGGCTAAAGAAAATTTAAAAAACTTTTTTAAATGAATTGATAATAACAATTTTTATTAATTATATTACCTAAATATTTATTATAAATAACTATTAGGTAGAAATTGATGAAAAAAATTCCTTTGCTTATATCATTGATATTATTGTTTTTCTTATCGTCTATATCAAATGTTAAATCTTCCTTTGAGGGTGGAAGGTGTCCCCCGGTTTTCTTTGGATGTTCTCCTGGTTATGAATGTTATGATTTTCCTTCAAATAATTTATACACACAAGGAAAAAAAGTAGGTTGGAGTTCATATAATTTTTTTGGAACAGACTCAGGTCCACATAAGTATATGGTTATATCTCGTTGGGATATTATTCTTTTGACTAGTTATACAGTAACATCTAAAGTACTTTTTACAGGAAATTATAAATTAACTCCAAATTATCCGACTCAAGTGACAGAATTGACTTCAACACTTACTTACAATAATTCCTATGTAGCTTACGTATTCAACCCTAGTTATGGTTTTATTGATTATGCATGTTCTCATTATCGTGATTGTGGAGTATATTATTCTGATTGTGGAATATTATTGTTTAGCTTTACCCAAACAGATCATGTTGATGTCAGTGCTTCTTTTCAATACAAAACCTTCCTATTGGACTTCAATGAAGATGGTAAGGTTGATGTTTTAGATGCTATAATTTTTTCTAATCAATATGGCAAAAGCTGGGGTAAACCTGGTGATTCAGTAGACCCTACCAATATGAATTGGAGGGCTGACATAAATTCTGATGGAATTGTAAATACACTAGATGCTACACTACTAAGGAACCAATTCGGTACGAATTATATAGCACCTAATCTTGTGGGTTCTAGTAAATGGATACCAGAATGGTAATCTCATTTAAGTTGAATGTTTAAAATATTAATTTCAAAAATCAAGAATAAATCTCAATTAATCACTTTTTCCTAGCAAAATTTGAGAACAAAAACCTATCTTTTAACTAACTGATAAACTTATTATAAAATTTTATTAAGACTTGTTATAAATTCCTAATAAGCCTAATAAAGTGCCTTAAAATACCATTATCCCGAGCTGGACCCTTCACTACAGGTTCAAGTCTCAATTCTTTGAACAGTTGAATAATCTAGAAAGGCCTATCTATCATGAATTTAATTACTGCTTCCAATATTTGTTTAGGTTCTTCTAGTAGGTAATTTTCTATATTTTCTTTATAGATTTTTTCTGCTATTTTAAATAACTGGTTTGCTTTTTCTCTAGCATATTGGATACTTCCATATTTTTTCATAGAATTGATGATATATTTCACTTCTTCAACAGTTTTTTCAAGTCTTTCTTTGTTCATTATATTAATTATTTTGGATTTTTCCTTAGGTTTGCATGCCTTTAGTAAATGAATGAGCATTAAAGTCCTCTTTCCTTCATAAATATCGCCACCTATCTCCTTTCCATATTTTTTATATTCACCCAAAAGATTCAATACATCATCTTGAATTTGGAAAGCGATTCCAAGGTTATAACCAAAATCTATTAGAGATTGCAAACATTCCGGCTTAGCGTCAGCGATTATAGCACCCATCCTAAAGGGGGTTATACAAGTGTACCAAGAAGTTTTTTTAGAGCACATTTTAAAGTAATCTTCCTCTGTTATATTCCATTTTTTATGTTTTATCCAGCTTAATTCTAGAGTTTGTCCTTCAACTAGTTCCCAACCAGCCATTATGAATTCTTTAAGAAGTTCAAGAGTTTTTTTATCTCCGATAACGTTTCTGTTTTTAAGTATAACTTCCCAACTCTTGAGGTGAAGGGCATCTCCTGCATTTATTGCTAAAGGAACTCCATACATGTGATGTAATGTAGGTTTACCCCTTCTATAGTCAGATCCATCCTCAATATCATCATGAACTAACCCGAATTCATGAAGTATTTCGATTGCAGCGGCTGTTATTAAAGCTTTTTTGAAATCCCCACCGAATGCTTCGCAAGATAAAAGGCATAAAATAGGCCTTATTCTCTTACCACCCCTCGCAGGATAATCATTTATAAGATCATATAAGTCTTTTGGTTCCTTTTTTGGTAAATTCTTGAATATTTCCTGATCTATCAATTTTCTTTTTTCATCAAGAATCTCTACTATATTCTGATAATCCATTTTTATGCCTCTTATATAGATTTAGATTTTTTGGAATAATAAGTTTATTAAGCATGGTATTTATGTATAGAGTTAAAATGAAAGAATATATCGAAGTTATAAGACCTGTAAACTGTTTTATGTTTTTCTTTGCAGGTCTTTTTTCTTGCTATGTTGCATTGAAAACTATAGATGCTTTTATCGATTATAGGGTTCTAATGGCTTCTATATCCTTATTCTTTATATCTGCTGGAGGACATGCGATTAATGATTATTTTGATGTAAAAGTTGACAAAATAAATAGGCCGAAAAAAGCTTTAGTTTCAGGTGAGATTAAGCTTAATAATGTACTGATTTTTTCAATTATTCTATTCTTTATAGCAATCATAATTTCTTGTTTAATCAATCTCAGGGCACTATCGTTATCGCTATTTATGTCCATTTTATTGGTATTTTATGGCAAATATTCAAAAATGATTAAGAGTTTAGGTAATATCATAATCTCTTCAGTTGTTTCTTTGATACTTGTTTACATCATATTTATTACAGATAGAATATTTCCCCTTATTTGGATTATTCTACCAGTTTTCTTTGTCAATATGTCGAGAGAAATTGCGAAGGATATAGAAGATGTGAAAGGGGATAGATTAATTAGTAAAAGCAGTTTGCCCCTAAAATTGGGAATAAAGGTCTCTTCGATGATTTCTATTTTATTTTTTATAATAGCCTTTGTTCTTGCATGTATTCCTTATTTTTTTAATGTGTTCAATTATCAGTATTTTTTAATTTTATTGATCAGTCTTATTCTTTTACTCTATACCTCTAAAAATTTTTTAAAACAACCACAAAAAAATGCAAATATCTACCAAAAATCTCTAAAAGTTTGGATGATATTAGGTTTAATAGCTATTTTAGTTGGTTGAAATGAAAGAAAATGACTTTGATGTTATCGTTGTTGGTGCTGGCACTGGTGGTTGTACAGTTGCCAAAGTTATTGGGAATAAAGGATATTCTATTGCGCTAGTTGATAAGAAAAAGAAAGAAGAAATTGGCAATAAAATTTGTGGAGATGAAATTTTAGAGGAACAGTTATTATTTATGGAAAATATTTTTGGAAATTTGAAAGAATGCATAGAAAATAAGGTAAGGGATGGTATTTCTATATTTCCGGATGGTTCTCAAGTTAAATTAGGGACAGGAAATGGATGTATCTTCAACAGACATAAAATGGGTCAAATTATTTTAAAAAGAACCCTGAAAAACAGAAAAGTTAGACTCTTTGACCATACTGCGGTTTTAGATATTAAAAAAAATAAAATCTTGGCATTAAATTTAGAAAAAAAAGAGAGATTTTCCTTAAGTGCAAAAATAATAGTTGATGCTTCTGGGTTTGATGCAATAATAAGGAGAGGAATTAAATTAAAAGATGGGGGAATGGGATTAAAAAATAGGGAATTTGCGATATTATTTAGGGAAATAATAAAAGTAAAAGAATGGAAGGATGATGACTTTTGTTTGTTTTTTTTCGATGATGTTAAAATACCGCATGGCTACGCTTGGATATTCCCAAAAGGTAATAATTGTATAAATGCGGGTTTAGGTTTTGAGAGAGTTGTCAACAAAAACCCAAAAATCTCATACAATTCTTTTTTCAATTTTAAAAAGTTAAAAGTTTTAAGTTCCGGGGGTGGAATGGTTCCTTTAAGAAGATCGATTTCAAATCTAGTAGATGATCATTTTTTAACATTAGGCGATGCTGCGTGTCATGCCTCTCCTATTAGTGGCGGAGGAATTTACAATTCATTAATAGCAGGGAATTTGGCAGCTTTAACGGCAATAGATGCTTTAAAAAAACAAAAATATGATGAAGACACTTTATGGGATTATAATATAAAATATCAGACAAAATATGGAAAAGAATTGGCTAAAGAGGAGGTAATAAAAGTATTTTTGTTTTCATTGAATTATAACGAAATTAAAAATGTCATGTTAAAGGTAAAAAATAAATTTTCATTGTTCACATTCAAAGCGTCTTTATATAATTTATTAAATCTTGGTGTTTCTATGTCTTCGATGAAAGAGTTTCATTTATTAAAAAAAATCATAAAAGTTTTAAAATATACACGAAAAATCGATAAATTGTACAAAAATTACCCAACGAAAAAAGAAAGATTAAAAAAATGGGATCAAGAATTAAATGACATATTTGATCATGTATATGATGACTTTAATTCAGCTGCTCTTCAATGAGTTTAAAGTATAGTATAGATAAATTTCTGGATAAATATAATGCCAGCAAATATATACAAAGGATAATATAGGTAACTAAATTGAGATACTTCAATTTTACCAGTCTTCAAAAATATCTTAACTAGATTGGTAACTTGAATCGAAAATGCTGTAAAGCCTAGAATCAATAAAAACAAAGGTAATTTTTCTTTTATAATAACTATTGAAAACAGATATAAGACGATAAATAATATTAAGTAAACAAAAAATGAAATCTTTTTTCCAATCATGACAACAGTGGTTTTGAGATTGGCATTTTTATCTGCATCGTAGTCGTTAATTTGATTTTCGAAATTAAATAAAGTTGAAATTAAAAAACAAATTATTATTGAAGGAATTAAATAATTCGAATTTATAGATGTTACAAAAAATGAAAACAACATAAAAAATATAGCCGCCAGTCCATGGAAAATCATATCGAAAACAAACCTTTTCTTAAATCTAAATGGGGGTACTGAATAAAACGCCCCAAAAAGAATCGCTAATATTAGATAAAATGTTGTCTTTCCAAATAAAAAGAATGAAACCATGATATCAATAAAAAATACTAAAAATAGGGCTAGGTATAATTGATATTTTTTTGTTTCCTTTGATACAAAGGGGTTTTTATTTTGTTTTATTCTGTTCTTAGAGTCGGTGTCTATATCGAATGCATTATTTAGTCCAAAATTGAACATTGAGGCAAGAAATACAGTAAAAACAACAAAAATCATCGATAATGACAATTTATCAATAAAAATAAATGGAATTATAGAGAATGCTAGATGGTGTGATGCGTCTAAAGGTCGAAATAGCTTGTATAAATTCGTAAATAATTTCATAAATTAATAATATTTTATAACTAATAATTATTAATGCGTAATTTATTGACTTTCATGATGATTATATGACAACCCCTTTAATTTCATTCATAATACCCGCTTTAAATGAAGAAAAATGGATCGAAAATACTCTAAAGTCTATAAAAAGACAATCTTACAGAAATTATGAAATAATCGTAGTTGACAGTTACAGCCAAGATAATACTATAAATTTGGCAAACAAGTACACTGATAAAATAATAGAATGCGATCGAAAAGGACCAGGTTTTGCCCGAAACAGAGGTGCAGAAATTGCACAGGGTGAAATCTTAGTTTTTTTAGATGCTGACACATTTTTGGAGTCAAGATTTGCTGAGAAAATAAGTCTCGCTTTCCAGAAAGATTCAAAAATTGCAATTTGTGGGCTTGAATTGAAAACGTTAGATGGAAATTTGATTCATAAAATGATATTAAAATCATTTTATGTCCTGATGCATTTATTAGCTAAAATTGATAGAACTATAGTTATTGGTGCCTGTATGGCTTGCAAAAAAGAGAATTTTCTTAAAGTAAAGGGATTTAATGAAAAACTCGCGAATTGTGAAGATTTAGATTTATCTCTTAAGCTTTGCCTAACTGGTAAATCAAAAATTATCGATTCTTTTTACTTTTTCTCTTTCAGAAGATGGAAAAAACTGGGAAATTTTAATATGTTCTTTAAGGGTGTTCCACCTTTTTTTTCAATTGTTTTGATAAGAAAGGGTGAAATAAAAAATTATAAATTCGGTATTTTTAGCGATGTGAGCATTTAACCATTATAAATGCCCCCTTTCCGATAGTTTTATAAATTTATAACTTCTATAATTCTAAAATAAATTAGGAGGAAAATATAAATGCCATTCGAGAAAAGAGAATTTGGTTTCAAGAGAGATATGCATAAGGCAACTTGTGCTGATTGTGGTCAAGAAACCGAAGTTCCCTTCAAACCTCAAGAAGGTAGACCTGTCTACTGTAGAGAATGTTATCAAAAGCATAGACCTAAGAGATTCTAATCCTTAGTTGAGTTTTTGATCAATATTCTGGGAGACGAAAAATAGCTAGAGGATATTATATAAAAAAATCCTTAGATATTTTTGATTACTGTGAAGAATACACAACCATCTTGTCGGATAATAAAAAAGAATATTATATAAATCAATATATAATAAGTGATAAAATGTGCTGCTGTAAAGAAACAGTTTGTCTTTGGTTTTCAGGATTTATAGGGGCATTTGCTTTTTTGATGCTATTAGCACTATTTACAGAGACCACAGCGTTCAATTTAATAACTTTTCTAGTATTGGCAATAATATCACTGATTTTGCTAAAATGCCCATGTGTTCGTAAAACTAAAGAAGTAAAGAAAGTAGTAGCAAAGAAGGGAAAGAGATAAGCTAACTTAAACCTGGAATTTTTATTTTCTTTTTTTTAGCTATTTCTACCGCTTTTTCATAACCAGCATCAACATGCCTTGCTACTCCAATACCAGGATCGACTGTAAGGACTCTTTGTAATCTTTTTTCTCTATCTTTAGTGCCATCGGCAACTATAACCATGCCTGCATGTAAAGAATAACCAATACCACAGCCACCACCATGATGAAAACTTACCCAGCTTGCACCGCACATCGTATTCAAAGCAAAATTTAGCAATGGCCAGTCCGCAACAGCATCACTGCCATCTTTCATTCCTTCTGTTTCTCTGTTCGGTGAAGCAACAGATCCGCAATCTAAATGGTCCCTGCCAATAACAATAGGTGCTTTAATCTCGCCTGAATTCACGAGTTTATTTATTTCAACCCCCAATTTTGCTCTATCACCATAGCCTAACCAGCATATTCTACTAGGTAATCCCTCTACAGGAACTTTCTTCTTTACTTTTTCAATCCAACTTTTCAATACTTTATCTTCAGGAAACATATTCAAAACCAAATCATCTATTACTTCAATGTCTTTAATATCGCCAGATAATGCTGCCCATCTGAAAGGTCCACGTCCTTCACAAAACATCGGTCTTATATATTCAACAACGAAACCCGGATATACATATTGCCCATCTGACTTTCTAATTTTTACTCCTGCTAATTCTGCTTGTGCTCTTAGATTATTTCCATAATCAAAAACTATGGCACCTCTGTTCTTCATTTCCATAATAGCTTCAACATGTTTTTTAATAGAACTGAGAGCCATTTTTCTATATTCATCTGGATTATTTTCTCTAAGTTTATCTGATTCTTCCAAATTTCCCACAGGAATATAACTAAGTAAATCATGAGCAGGCGTTTGGTCTGTAACGATATCAGGAATTATATTTCTTTTAACTAATTCTGGATGGATATCAGCAGCATTACCGATCAAACCAATTGACAATGGTTCTTTTTTTTCTCTAGATTCTTTTATCCACTTCAAAGCTTCGTCTAAACTATTAGTCATCCTATCGCAATAACCTTGCTTAACTTTCTTCTCTATTCTATCCTTTCTAACTTCTATATCTAATATTACAGCATCATTTAGTGTTCCAGCTAATGGTTGTGCACCACTCATTGCACCCATACCAGCTGTAAGTATAAGTTTTCCTTTCAATGAGCCTTTGAAATGTTTTCTTGCTACAGCAGCAAAAGTTTCATAAGTTCCTTGAAGAATTCCTTGTGTACCTATGTAAATCCAACTACCAGCAGTCATCTGACCATACATCATCAACCCTTTCCTATCTAATTCCTCAAAATGTTCCTGTGTTGCCCATTTAGGAACTAAATTACTATTTGCTATAACAACTCTAGGTGCATATTCATGCGTTTGCGCAATGTAAACGGGTTTACCAGATTGCACGCATAAAGTTTCATCAGGTTCGAGTTCTTTTAATGCATTAACAATTTTATTGTATTCTTTCCAATTCCTAGCTGCCCTACCTGAGCCACCGTATACAATCAAGTTGTCAGGATCTTTTGCTACGATAGGATTCAAGTTATTCATCAACATTCTTAACGCAGCTTCAGTATCCCAAGTTTTACAATGCATCTCAGTTCCAGTATATGCTTTTATAGGGAAAGATGGTTTCTCTTCAAAATACATTGGTCTTGTCAAATTAACACCGATGTCTTCTAATAGTAATTTTAAATATAAATTTTCTTTTTAATGATAAATTAATAGTGAATATATGGGACTAATAAAGTTAGTTTTGTCATTCTGCATGATATGGATTGGCATAATATTCGTATTTTTAGGGTTGAACTCATTCATGGCTTTTAATTTACCACTCGGTTCTTTCTCGTTTTATATAGGAACTGCACTAGTATTTTCTGGGATGCTTTCATTGGTAATAGGATTGTGTTATGTGATGAGCGAATTCAGGTAATGAAATGAAACAGATAGATTCTATAATAATCAATGCAAAAGAACTTTTGACATTAGCAGGATCGAACAAACCCAGAACGGGTATCAAAAAAGGAGAACTCGGAATAATTAATAATGGCGCAGTTGCCATAAGGAATGGAAAAATAATAGATGTCGGTAAGACAGAGCATTTAAAGAAAAAATTCGATTTAAAAGACACAATTATAATCGACGCTAAAGATAAAGTTGTTTTGCCAGGATTTGTTGATTGTCATACACATACGATATTTGCAGGTTCTAGAGAAGATGAGTTTGTGATGAAATTGCAAGGTGTGAGTTATCTAGACATATTAAAAAAAGGTGGTGGTATTTTAAAAACTGTCAGAGAAACTAGGAGGACGGATAAAAAAAATCTTTATGATTTAACTAAGAAGAGACTGGATAAAATGTTGAAAAATGGAACTACTACTATCGAAATTAAAAGTGGCTACGGTTTAACAACAAAGGATGAAATAAAATTATTAGAAGTTTTAAAAGAATTAAATGAAAAACATGAGATTGACATTGTACCTACTTTTTTGGGAGCACATACGATACCACCTGGCTTTACCTCAGATGAGTATACAGATTTGATTGTTAATGAGATGTTACCTTTAGTAGCAAAAAGAAAGTTAGCTGAATTTTGTGACGTATTTTGCGAGAAAGATGTTTTTTCTGTAGAACAATCAAGAACTATTTTGAATGAAGCAAAGAAATTAGGATTCAAACTTAAGATACATGCCGATGAGATTGTTAGAACCGGTGGTGCTGAACTTGCAGCTGAGATTAAAGCAATATCTGTGGAACATTTACTAAAATCATCTCATGATGGAATAAAATCTGTGTCTAAATCAAATGTTATAGCAGTTCTATTACCGGCCACTTCATTCTTTCTGAACGCAGGTTATGCTGATTCAAAACAGATGATGAAAGAAAATGTACCGATAGCACTTGCTACAGATTTCAACCCAAGCTGTCTTTGTTATTCCATGCAAACAATAATGAGCTTGGCGTGTACTCAAATGAAGATGTTACCTTCTGAAGCGATAGTAGCATCGACCATTAACGCGGCATATGCTATAAACAGAGGTAATGAAATTGGTAGTTTAGAACTTGGCAAGAAGGCAGACATAATAATAATGGATGTTCATGATTACAATTTGATTCCTCAACATATTGGAAATGGTATCATAGAGAGTGTCATTAAAGATGGGAAAAGAATATTTTGAGTTCTGCTTTCAAAAAAGTCTACTGGAATAACAAAATATTTAAAAATGGTTTACAACAAATAATATAAGAAGGAGGAAAAGAACAGTACGCATGTTTACTTCATCAGAAAATTCTTCTGAGAGTGATAAGTCGCCCGCAGATGAAGACCCTGGTTTAAAATCAAATTCTTTGCAACTTAAGCCATTATTATCCATAAAGCCGCAGGAATATTCTCAAAATACAGATTACAAATCCATAACTATGCAAAGATTTTCTGTACCCGAATTGTTAAAAAAATTCAATGCAGACTTAAGAGAAATTAAAAGA
>Ga0315274_10009273_pt1 | contig 14232 bp, 9 predicted proteins | sample YL17G02_20_MG_FD_203700 | JGI IMG/M metagenome (GOLD analysis project Ga0315274, IMG submission 203700) | Sediment microbial communities from Yellowstone Lake, YNP, Wyoming, USA - YL17G02_20 | ecosystem: Environmental > Aquatic > Freshwater > Lake > Sediment | place: USA: Wyoming | collected... | reverse complement strand
GCCACAAACGTGGTGACATCGATCGGATTTTCCGTCTCCATGCCCTATCTGAGCCTGTACCTGAACAATGTCCTCAAAATCCCGATGACCGCGGTCGGCATGATTCTCATGGTCGCGCTGGTCATCGGCGCGACGATCGGCATATACGGCGGCGAGCTCAGCGACCGCATGGGCCGCAAATGGGTCATGGTGCGATCCCTTTTTATCCGCTGTTTGATCTTCATTCTCTTCGGACTGGCGATCATGATCCGCGCGAACATCATGATCATCGTCGTCTTAATGATCATGAACGCCTCCCTGGGCTCTTTCTTCATGCCCGCTTCCCAGGCTTATGTCGCGGATCTTACCACCGAGGAAAAAAGGATTTCCGCCTACGGCCTGATCCGGATCGGCGGCAACCTGGGATGGGCTCTGGGCCCGGCGATCGGCGGTCTGCTCGCGACCCTCGATTATTCATACCTGTTCTTTTTCACGGGTTTCTGCATGTTCTGCGCCTCGCTCTTCATGCTTCGGTTCAGCCGGGAATCGCTGAAATTATCGGCACGTAACGGCGAAAGCAAGACCACGCTCAAGGACATCGTCTCGGTCACCCGGGACCGGAAATTCCTAACCTTCACCCTGATCTGCCTTTCCATTTTCATCGTCTGGGGCCAGCTGGTTTCGCCGATTTCGGTTTACAGCGTCAATCGCGTGGGGATCACCAAATCTCAGCTCGGCATCCTCTTCTCGATCAACGGTTTTCTGGTCGTCGTTTTTCAATATCTCATCACCCACTTGTTCCCGAAACGAAAGGAATTGACCGCGCTGGTGATCGGCGCCCTGATCTACGGCGTCGGCTATTTTACCGTCGGCCTGGCCGATCGTTTCGGCCTGCTCGTCCTCTCCATGGTCATCATCACCGTCGGGGAAATGGTGATCACCCCAGCCAGTCACAGCTACGCCTCGATCCTCGCCGACCCCAAACACCGCGGCCGATACCTCGGATTTTTCAACCTGTCCCAATCCTTCGGCTGGGCCTTTGGACCGCTCCTCGGCGGCATACTTCTGGACGCAATCCCGGGCCGCTCGCCGGTCATCTGGTCGGTGATCAGCGGGCTGGCAATGGTCTCGGCGGTCGGATTCTTGATCTTCAAAAAAATGAACGACCGGGTTCATCGATCCTGAAGCCGGATGGGTAAAAGGATCGTCGCCATTATCAATTCCCGGGCTGCTTCATATCGGGCCGGGCGCAAGTGGCGTCAGCTCCGGCAGGATCTTGCGGATAAGGGTTTTGAAGTGACCGCCCGCTTCACCGAACGGAAATTCCACGCCGTGGATTTGGCCCGGGATGCGGCGGACCGCGCGGCGGACATCGTATTGAGCGTGGGCGGGGACGGAACCTTAAACGAAGTGGTTAACGGTCTCATGACCCTAAGCCGCCCGCCGGAAAGACGGCCCGCGTTGGGTATCCTTTCCCTGGGCACCGGTTCGGATTTCGCCCGGACCCTGGGGCTGATCGATACCCGGTCGGCGGTCCGCGCATTAATCCACGGTACACCCCGGATCTGCGATCTCGGTCATGTCCGCTTTACCCTGGGATCCCGAATGTGGATCCGCTATTTCGCTAACGTTTTCGACGTCGGCCTGGGCGGCAACGTCGTCCGGATCGCCAATTCCATGCCGAAAAACCTCAGCGGATTCATGACCTTCCTCCTCTCCAGCCTGGGCGGGATCGCCACTTTTAAACCTCCGGACCTGATTATCGAAATCGACGGCAATCATATTGATCGCGGTTCGATCACGATCGCCGGCTGTGCTAACGGCCAATATTTCGGCGGCGGCATGAACATCGCGCCCATGGCCCGGCTGGACGACGGCCGGCTCGAAGTTCTCTACGTCAAGGACACCAACCTTTTTAAATTCATCCGCCGGGTGCTGATGCCGGTCTATCAGGCGGGACACCTTAGTTATGAACGGTTTTATCACCGGCCGGCCCGGCGGGTTCGAATTACCGGGGACCGGGTATTCCTGTGCGATATTGACGGCGAGGAAGAAAAGGCGGAAGCTGTCGAAATTACGGTCGTCGGTGGAGCGGTCCGGATCATGATGATGCCGCCGACCCGGTCCTCTATTACCCGAAAGAAACCAGAAAAACTCCGATAAAAGCAAGGATGATGCCGGCAACCCGCTTTCGGCTTACCGGTTCTTTAAGGATGAATCCGGCAAAAATGAAAATGAAAATCGTGCTCGTCTGGTTAAGGGCCGAGGCCACGCTGGCCGGCGCGAACTTCATGCCCGCCAGCCAGACCATCATCGCGATATAGGCACCGGTCAGGGAACCGATGATCGTCGCCGGCCAGCGTTCGTTGGCGAAAAGCGGGGCGATGATTTTTTTCCGTCCGGGCCAGACGGCCAAAATCAGGGCCAGAACAACGATCCCGCTGAGAAGCCGGACTTCGGCGGTCCAGAACAACGGCGAACGTTCGAGCACCCGCTTGGCGATCACGATGCTCACCGCGTTCGCCACGTTGGCCAGGATGCCGAAAAGGATGCCCGCCGCGCGGTTTTTGGCCGGCGCCGAACGTTCGCGTTCATAGGTCGCTACGAAGATGGCCAGGATGATCAGGCCGGCGCCGCCGATCTGAAGGAGACTCAAGCTCTCGCCGAGCCCGATGACCGCAAAGAAGATGATCAGCGGGCTGTAAAGACAGACCACGATCGCGGAAAGGCCGGCGCCGATCAGGTTGAGGCTGTGAAAATAAAGGGTATCGCCGATACCGATACCCAAAGCGCCGCTGGCGAGAAGCAGCATCGAGTCGCGGACGGGAACGTGCCGGATGAACACGCCCTCGAAAATAAGGATCGTCGGTATGAAAAGGACAAAAGCCAATAAATTCTTGAAGAGATTGAGGGCGAGCGGATGGATCTTCTCCCCGCTTTTCTTGAACATGATGACCGCGAACGCCCATAGGACGGCGGCCAGGAGCGAAAAAACCGCGCCCAGATAGGGAATTTTCGGCATGGCAATTATATCCGGAAAAGACGGAGTTTCAATCCCGCTTTAGAAGCGGTGGGTTTCTCTAACGGGATTTATTCGAAGGTAAACGTTTTACGTCGGAAAATTTCCAGGCAAGCCTCGACCACCGTGGGCTCGTAAAATTTTCCCTTGTTGGTCGTGATTTCATTTAAAGCCATGTCGATCCCGAACGCCGGGCGGTAGGGGCGGTCTGAGGAAAGCGCCTCGACCACGTCGGCCACCGTAATAATTTTGGCCTCGTACAGGATTTTATCGCAGGTCAGTCCGTGGGGATAGCCCGAACCGTCCAGCTTCTCGTGATGTTGGAGGACGATCTGGGCAACCGGCCAGGGGAATTCGATGCCTTGCAGGATTTCATAACCGGCCTGGGAGTGGGTCTTGATGATATTGAATTCCGCTTCCGTCAGGCGGGTCGGTTTGCTCAATATTTCCGAGGGGACATAGATCTTGCCGATATCATGGAGTATGCTCGCGACCCGGATACCCGCGACCTGTTCCGGAGAAAGGTTCAATTGCTTCGCGAGGGCAATCACCAGTTTGGTCACGCGCTGCTGGTGGCTTGAAGTATAGGGGTCGCGTTTGCCCACCGTCGTGGCCAGGGCGTTAATCGTCTGGTCCATGGCCTGGTTTAACTTCTGGTAGCTCTGGGTCAATTCCTCGATGGCCTGTTTGCGTTCGGTGATGTCGTGAATGATCGCCAGGGAACCGATGAATTTTCCCTGGTTGTATTTTGGCGTCGCGGAAACGAGAAGATGGCGTTTTCCGCCGCCGGCGGTTTGGATATCGATCTCATAATTGTCCCGCTCGCCCCGGCTCCGGCGATCGGTCTGTTGGCGGACCGCGGTCATGGTTTCGGCCGTGACGAATTCGCCGAGCCGATGACCGGCCAGTTCGCCCGGTTTAAATCCGAAAATCAGGTCACAAGCGGGGTTAGTAAAAATAAAACATTCTTCCGGATCCACGATCCCCACGCCCTCGCCCAGGTTTTCGATCAATTCCCGGTAGTTTTCCTCGCTTTTTTTGAGCTCCTGCTGGATCCACATCCGCTCCGTGATGTCGTAAATATAAATCCGCACGGTCCGGAATTTCAGAGCCAGAAAAATATCTTCCGCGAAAATCCGGTCCCGGATCATCACCTCCCGGTAGAGAGTGCCTTGATTAGTCATTTCCAGCGCGGTCAGGATATTGTTCAGGTCGGCCGGCAGAAAGGCGGCGGGGTCTTCCCGGCCCAATTGGTTCAGAATCGTTTGCGTGGCCTGGTTATAATATACGATCTTGCCCGCGAAATTAACCTCGACGATCGGTAACGGCGAGAGTTCGGGGAACGAAGCCAAATGGCGAATTTTCTCTTCGGCGGTCTTATATTCGGTGATATCGGATATATAATAAACCAGAGCCGGGCCGTCGTTCAGCTCGATTTTTCCGGTTTCAATCCGGATTGGCATTTGAGTTCCGTCCTGACGCTGTCCGGTCGTCTCGTATACATCGGATACGCTTTTCCCGGCTTCGATCATTCGCGCCCGCTCCAGGAACTGGTCGCGGGCTTGGGGCGCGATTTGTTTGATTAACGGTCGGCTGATGAATTCATCGGAATCGGAAAACCCGAAAAGGCGCAGGCACGCGGAATTGACATAAATTTTTGTCTCATCGTGGACAACCATGACCGCGACCGGCGCGCCATTGAAGAGGCTCCGGAGATCGATCCGATAATCCGTGGTTCCGCCGTTTATTTCCGCCATTTTTTCACTTTATTATAATGAAAACCGGCCCGTTTGTCAATACGATACTTAAGTCTATTTTATTTACCGAAACGCCCGGCTCTAATCCGGGAAGAAACTTGAAGTTAGGGTTTTTCGTCTTTGAATGTGAAATTATCCTGACGAAAGAGTAACAAACAGGTATCGACAATTTGAGGGTGGAAAAGGATACCCTTATTCCGGGTGATCTCGGCCAGCGCCGTTTCCACCGGCAGGGCCGGCCGGTAAGGACGATGAGAACTCATGGCCTCGACGACGTCGGCCACGGCCAGAATCTTGGCTTCGAGGAGGATATCCCGGTCTTGCAGACCGGACGGGTATCCGGTGCCATTAAGGCGTTCGTGGTGCTGAATGATGATCTGGGCGACCGGCCATCCGAAATCGATCGACTGCAGAATCTCATACCCGGCTCGGGCGTGGGTCTTGACGATGCTGAATTCAGCCTCGGACAACCGCGCCGGTTTGCTCAGGATCTCCGCGGGCACGTAAATCTTGCCGATGTCATGGAGGGTGCTGGCGATTCGGATCCCCTCGATCTGCTCCCCGGCCAGCCCCATATTCTTGGCGATCGCGACGACGAGCTGGGTCACCCGCTGCTGATGATTCAAAGTGTAGGGATCCCGTTTCGCCAGGGTATTGGCCAGGGCGTTGATCGTACCTTCCATCGCGCGCCGTAATTTTTCGTTGCTCGCCATGAGGGCGGCCTGGGTGATCATGTATTCGGTGACATCCGTGCAGGCTCCGTACATCTTGTAGGGTTTGCCCTTTTTATCCCGCAGCGCGGAGCCGCGGTCGACCCACCAGCGCAGTCCCTTATCTTTCCCGACGACCCGGTATTCCTCGGTGTATGGTTCCCGGTTTTTCAGGTGACGATCCAGGCCGGACATCACGCGGTCATGATCTTCCGGGTGGATAACCGCTTCCCAGGCTTGAATGGTCCGGGGAAACTCGCCGACCCGGTAACCGAGCACCTCGTCAATGTCCCCGTACCAGTCCAGGCGTTCGCTGGGGATATCCCATTCCCAGATCAGATCGCTCGTACTTTGCGCCGAGATCCGGAACTTTTCCTCGCTCTTCCGCAGCGATTCATCCATCTGAACATTCTGGGTGATATCCTCGACGGCCATGACCACCGCCGTAACCTGACCGGATTCATCCCGGAGCGGCGCGCTGTTTATGGACAGGATGACATGACGATCATCCGGCGCCTCGACCGCCAGACGCTGCCGGTATACCGGCTCCCGTTTTTTTATGACCTGCGAAAACGGCAGGTCCGCGTCGGTTATTGGATTACCGTGCAGATCGGTTATTCTCCACGCCGGGTCGTTATAAAAGTGGTTGATAATATCATCTCTTTCGACGCCGAGGACCTGCATTGCCTGGGGATTGGCGAAAGTGATTTTACCCTGCGTGTTTATGACCAGGATTCCCACGGGGCTCGTATCCATGACTTTGTTCAGGAGCTCGTGTTCACTGCGCAGAGCTTCCTCCGCCTTCTTCCGGTCTCTAATATCGCGGATGATCACCAAATCCGCGGGCCGGCCGCCGTACACGATCCGGCCGGCACTGATTTCGACAAAAACCTTTTGACCCTCTTTATCGCGGAGGGTGGTTTCATAAATATCCGGCACCGGTTGCCCGGCGATGCGTTTTGTGTACAGATCGACCAGCCGGGGCTGCTCCGAGGGATGAACGAAATTGACAAAGAGTTTGTTGACGATTTCTTCGATTTTATCCCCGTACATGAGGGCGAGGCGGGAATTGATGAATTTTACGACATTGTCCTGAATAATGGCGATCCCGTCGTTGGCGCGTTCAACCAGGGTTCGGTACTTCTCTTCGCTTTCCCGCAGAGCTTCCTCGATGTTTTTCTGATCCGTGATGTCCCGGACATATTCGATAACGCCTCGGGTTTTTCCAGTCGTCTGGTCGATCAGGGGAAAAGAAAAGAGGTCCAGCCAACCGGATATCTCACCCCGGCCATCGCGCCGCGGCACGTATTCATGGGCGGCCCGGCCGCTTTCCAGGGTTTTAACCGTCGGACAGATTTCGCAGGGTTGGGTACGGCCGTGGTAGGCGGCGAAACATTTTTTCCCCACCAGCGGCCGGGCGTGGGCGTACCATTCCTCCATTTTATGGTTGACCATGAGGATGTTGAGTTCTCGGTCCAGGACGCTGATTCCGTCCTGGACGCTGGCGAAGACATTGTAGAGGAACCTTTCTTCTTCCCGAAGCTTGTTTTCGGTTTCGCGATTTTGGACTACGGAAACCTGAAGTTTTTCGATCTGGCGTCGGAGTTCGGCGATTTCCCGGATCAATTCCTCTTGAGTTCGATCGGTATCGGCCATTCTTATCTCCGTTCCATTGTTAATCCTAATTCAATGGTATATATTCCGGTTAAATTGTCAAGAGGTACGAAGGAATTTACTTGATGCCCAGGTCGCGGGTCACGCCGAGCAATTTGTCCAGGCCGGTATCGATATCCTCCTGGGTGTGCTCGATCGAGGGAATGATCCGGATCCGTTCTTGATACTGACCGACGATGACTCCCACCTGGAAGAGTTGGTGGGCAACCCCCTTCGCCTCGTCCTCGTTCCCGAACGCGACGACGACGATCGGCGTATCGCTCCGGGTGTTGAAACCGTCCTGCTTCAGGCGGGTGATGATATAGCGGCTATGGCTCCAGAGTTTCTGAAACATTTTTTTATTGGCTTTCTCGTCCCGGAGGAATTCCAGGCTGGCGCGGTTCACGTCGAGCAGGAACTGGGGTACCGGAACCGCATGGCGGGCAATATTTTCCCAGACCTTGTTGATCAGGTATTTTTTTGCCGCTACGTAAGCGCCGAAACCGCCCAGAAAACGATGGAAACTTCCGATTTCCAGGTTGACCTCGTCGTAGAGGTTGAAAAAATCGACCAGCCCCCGGCCGTCCCGGCCGAGAAAACCGAAGGTGCCGAGCTCGTTGCCGACGATAAAACAGTCGGTCTCCTTGGCGATGCCGATCAACCCGTTCATCGGACTGATCGTGCCCGACCATTCGTAGATCCCGTCCAGGACGAGCACCCGTTCGCTGTGGGCGGCCAGCAGTTTCCGCAGCTGGTCGAGGTCTTCATGTTTGTAATATTCGATGTTGCGGGATTGGAGCACGGCCAGGATCGTAGGGCTGGTCTCGCAATCGACGAAAAAGGTCGCTTTCGGCCCAAACCGGGAGAACGCGGCGAAAGCCGCGGAAATTTCATCCGGGAAAAAAAGCAGGGCTTCGGTCTTCTTGAAATCGGCCATGGCTTTTTTTAATTGCTCCTCGGCGTCGTTCCGGCCGTCGGAACCGGTCAAGCCCTGGGCGTCAATTCCCAGTTTCGCGGCTTCCTTCAGGTAATCATTATTGCGCAGGTGAAAGCAATCAAGGGTTGAAAAATTCAGGTAACGCCGGTCCTCATAGATGAAAACCGGATCCGCGGGCAGCCCTTCCGGCGGCTTGGTGTCGTCAATAAAAAGGTGGCCTTGATAGGGTTTCACGCGGCGTTCTTCCCGCAACATTTCTTGTATTTTTTGCCGCTGCCGCAGGGGCAGGGATCGTTCCGGCCGGCCTTCTTTTCCGCCGCGGCCGGCTTATCCGCGGCGGCCGAGGGGGTCGCGCCGGGTTTGGCGTCCGCATTCGGTTTGTACTCGCGGGTCGCCACCGGCCGGCGCTGGACGGGTCCGGGTTGGGCGCGAAAGATCAGCGCCGAGGCGTCCCGGGCAATATCCCGCAGCAATTCATCGAACATTTTGAATGATTCCTGCTTATACTCGAGCAGCGGGTCTTTCTGGGCGTAGGCGCGGAGGTTGATCCCTTCCCGCAGGGCGTCCAAAGCGTAAAGGTGGTCGCGCCAGCGGTTGTCGATCGTCCCGAGCAGGACGAACTTCAGCATTTCGGGGAAAACCTCGGGACCGAGCTTCTGTTCGCGGTAAGCGAAGCGTTCCTGAGTTTTTTCCAAAAGCAAGTCCAGCACTTCCTCCTGCCGGATCCTTTCCATCCGTTCCCGGGGGATGATGACGTCGGTCAGGAAAAGCAGGTTGAATTCGTTTTTCAGGCCGTCCCAATCCCACTCTTCCGGCGGCCGCTTGGGATCTGAATATTTGACGATGATATCCTCGATCGCGTCCTCGAAATACTTGTCGACGAGGGATTTTATTTTCTCGCCCTTTAGGACTTCGTCGCGCTGCTCGTAGATCACGACGCGCTGTTTGTTCATGACATCGTCGTATTCGAGAAGATGCTTGCGGATCTCGAAATGGTTTTCCTCGACGCGCTTCTGAGCATTGGCGATCGCGCGCGAGACCAGGGGATGGGTCAGGGGCTTCTGTTCCTGACCGCCGAACCGGTCCATGATGTCGGCGACCCGGTCCGACCCGAAAATCCGCATCAGATCGTCCTCGAGACAAAGGAAGAATCGCGAGGATCCGGGATCACCCTGGCGGCCGCTCCGGCCCCGGAGCTGGTTGTCGATCCGGCGCGCTTCGTGGCGTTCGGTGCCGATGATATACAGACCGCAGGGCAGATCGCCCGGACACTCCTTCTTTTCCTCGTGGGCGCAATTGCGGCAATCCCCGCTCAGGCATTCGATGCAGCACGGACTGCAATTGATCACGCCCTTACCCAGCTTGATGTCGGTGCCGCGGCCGGCCATGTTGGTGGCGATCGTAACCGATCCCGACTGACCCGCGCTGGTGATGATGATCGCCTCGCGCTGGTGGTGCTTGGCGTTGAGCACCTCGTGGGTAATGCCCCGGCGCTGGAGCAGCCGGGAAAGCACCTCGGAAACGTCGACCGAGGTCGTGCCGACCAGGACCGGGCGTTTCCGCTCGGCCCACCGGACGATCTCGTCGATAATCGCGTTGTACTTCTCGCGTTTGGACCGGTAAATAATATCTTCGTAATCGACCCGGCGCACGGGTTCCTTGGTCGGGATCTCGACCACGTCCAGTTTATATATCTGCCAGAATTCGTTGGCTTCGGTGGCCGCGGTGCCGGTCATGCCCGCGAGCTTCCGGTACATGCGGAAATAATTTTGGATCGTGATTGTCGCCAGGGTCTGGGTTTCCTCCTGAACCCGGACCCGCTCCTTGGCTTCGAGGGCCTGGTGCAGGCCGTCGGAAAACCTACGTCCCGGCATGAGGCGGCCGGTGAATTCGTCGACGATGACGACTTTGCCTTCCTGGACGACGTATTCCACGTCCTTTTCGAAAAGCGAGTAGGCTTTGAGCAGGGCGCGGAGATTGGAAAGCGCCTCGCTTTTTTTCGCGTATTCGGCGTAGGCCTGTTCCTTGCCCGCCATCTTCTCCTTGGGCGTGAAGTCGGGATTTTTATCGATGGCGCCGATCGTCACGCTTAGGTCCGGCAGGACGAACATCTCCGGATTGTTGGGCGATATGAACTCGCGGCCTTTCTCGGTCAGGTCGATCAGGTTCTGTTTCTCGTCGACGACAAAAAAAAGTTCGTCGTCGATCGGGGCGAAACTTTTGTCCCGGAGAAAGGTCAGCTCGGCTTCCTCGATCAACCGTTTCACGCCCGATTCCTGCTCGAGCTTGAGCAGTTGCCGGTTCTTGGGCAGACCGCGCCGCGCCAGCAGCAGCTTGAGCGCCGCCTCCTTCTCCTTGCCTTCGTCGAGGAGTTTTTTGGCCTCGGCGACCGCCCGGTTGACGTGCACGGTCTGGGTCGAATTCAGGCGCTGGACGATCGGACTCAGGTCGTCAAAACCCTTGGTCTCGTGTTCGACCGCTCCCGAGATGATCAGGGGGGTCCGCGCCTCGTCGATCAATATGCTGTCCACTTCGTCGACGATGGCGTAATTGTGGCCGCGCTGGACTTTGTCCGCCAGGTTCCAGACCATGTTGTCGCGCAGGTAATCGAAACCGAATTCGTTATTCGTGCCGTAAGCGATGTCGCAGTTGTAAACGCCTTTCCTTGCCTGGTTGTCCATGCCCTGCTGGAGAACGCTCACGGTCAGGCCCAGGGATTCGTAGACCGGGCCCATCCATTCCCGGTCCCGGCGGGCCAGGTAATCGTTGACGGTAATGAGGTGCGCGCCCCGGCCGCTGAGACCGTTGAGATAAAGGGGCATCGTGGCGACCAGGGTTTTACCTTCGCCGGTCTTCATCTCCGCGATCATGCCCTCGTGGAGCACGATCCCGCCGATGAGCTGAACGTCGAAAGGAACCATGTTCCACTCAGTCTCAATATCGACGACCGGCCATTTCTTACCGACCAGCCGGCGGCAGGCTTCCTTGACCAGGGCGTACGCCTCGGGCAGGATTCCATCCAGGTCCTCCCCGTCGGCGATGCGCTTTTTCAGCTCCTCCGATATTTTACCGAGATCGACGTCTTTGAATTTTGCATAGAACTCGTTGATTTCCTCGACGATGGGCCACAGCCGCTTGAGATCGCGTTCCGTCTGGGTGCCGAATATTTTGCTTAAAACTTTCTGCAGCATTTTTTGTCTCAACTTTTATTATACTGAATAATGCATACCTGTCAATATTGTCGCCGGAACAACCGGTCAAACTCCTCCTGATACCGCGCGCGCATTCCGCGCCGGCGGACCATCCCCCGGTGGCCGACAATCCGGTCGAGCGTCCTCGCCCGGATTGGATTGACGCCGAAAAGGAGCTTCCGGTTACGGGTGTGGAATTCCACGAGGTCACGGACACGACCCCTTTTGAGCAGGACGCGGAGCCGGGCCCGGGCGAAGATCCGGGCGATAAAATGCCCACGGATCACGGGATCCTTCAGCCGCTCTTCGTCCTCGATCGGTATTCCGGGCCGGTATTCCCGCGCCGCGGCCGCGAAAAAACCAATGCCGGTCCGCGGTTTCATTTTCGTATCAAAACCGGCGTACACCTTGACGCCGGCCGGCCCGCAGGAAGGCGACCGGGATTTCAATATATATCCATCAACTTCGGGCAAACGAGCATGGAACGCGGCGCCGAACGAACGCATCGCTTCCGTCAGTTTCCGGCCTGTGGCGGATTGATAAAGACCCCGTCTTCCCCGGTCGCGGATGATCCGGATTGGATCGCGCGGTTCGCCGAGTCCGATCTCCATTTCCGGGCAGACCGGAATAAAATCAACGTGTTCTTTAAGGTTTTCGACCGTCGGGTCGGAAAGCATTACGCCGTTGTAGCGGCATCGTCCGAAACCCAGGCATTTACTGACCACCAGAACGGGCTTCATCGGAATATTATAGCCGTTGCGTATGCGGAGTCAATCAATCCGCGAATATCTTAAGGTATTCTCCGTAACCTTCTTTTTCCAGGTCCGCCTTGGGAATAAAACGGAGGCTCGCGGAATTGATACAGTAGCGCAATCCGGTCGGTTCCGGACCGTCGTCGAAAACGTGCCCGAGATGCGAATCACCATGGGCGCTTCGGACTTCGGAGCGGACCATGCCCCGGCTCGAATCCGAACGCGCCACGACATTCTGCGCCGTGAGCGGCCGGGTAAAACTCGGCCAGCCGCAGCCCGAATCGAATTTGTCGCGGGAACTGAATAGCGGCTCCCCGGAAACGACGTCGACGTAAATCCCTTCCGCTTGGTTATTCCAGTATTCATTGCGGAAAGGCTGCTCGGTGGCGTTCTCCTGGGTGACCCGGTATTGAACCGGAGTCAGTTTCTTTTTCAGTTCCGGGACCGGCGGTTTCCGGTATTCTTTTACCACGGTATCGGGTTTTGAATCCTTGATGTCGGACCACGTTTTTTTTAAAAAACCTTCCCGGCCGGAAAACAATTTATACGTATTGTACCGAACCGAGTTTGTCCGGTAATAATCCCGGTGGTAATCCTCGGCCGGGTAGAAGCTGGTGAATTTGAGGATTTCCGTGACGATCGGTTTTTTAAAGCGCCCGGACCGGGCGAGTTCCGCCTTGGATTCTTCGGCTAATTTTCGCTGGTCATCGTCCCGATAAAATATCGCGGTCCGGTACGGGGACCCTTTATCCGCGAACTGTCCGAATTCATCCTGGGGATCGATATTCCGCCAGAAAACCTCAAGCAGTTGTTGGTAACTCACGCGCGCCGGATCATAGGTCACCCGGACCGCCTCCCGATGACCGGTCTCCCCCGCGGACACTTCCTCATACGTCGGATTTTCCTCCGTGCCGCCCGCGTATCCGGGAACGACCTCGATTACTCCGTCCAAATTCTCGAACGGGGGTTCCATGCACCAAAAACAACCGCCGGCGAAAACGGCTTCCGCCCGGACATTCGGCTCATTGTCCCGGTTCTTCGGATTCATATTATTACCCCCTTTTTCGGTGTTAACACCCGGTCCCGGACATGAAATTGTTAGAAAAAATATGGAAATAATCGGCCCTAAGCGTTTCATATTACCTTCCTTTCTTTTCCCCTTAATATTTAGACCGGGTACGATTCTTTTTTGTTTAGGTGGAGAATGATGGAAAGTGCCGAAATTTAAAGACTTTACGGATTAAACGGGTGTTTTATTCTTGGTCGTTGGCGGACGATGATCCCGTCCTTATCGCCCGCCGCCGCAAAGACGGCGGCGGGCGGGTGGGCTTATATGTATTCGATCGTGCTCGGCGGTTTGGGCGTGATGTCGTATAAAACCTTGGTGACCATGGGCAGTTCGCGCACGATCCGCCTTTGAATCCGCGCCAGCACCGGGTGTGGTATCCGGGTCGGCGCGGCCGTCATGGCGTTCTTGGATTCCACGCTCCGGACGACGATGATGTTGCCGAACGCCCGTTTTCCATGTTTGACTCCCGTGGCCCGGTCGTTGAGAAGCACCGCGAATTTCTGAAAGGAATTGAAATTCCTGAGTTCCCATTCGACGATCTGCGTCGCCTTACGCACGATCCGGACGCGCTCCGGCGTCACTTCGCCGACGACCCGGGTCGCCAGGCCCGGACCGGGGAACGGCATGCGCTGGTGAATCGCCCGGGGCAGGCCCAGGTTCTTGCCGACGATCCGGACGTCCGGCTTGAAAAGCGTAACCAGCGGTTCCAGGATCGCCAGGCCGTATTTCATGGGATTGATTCCGATCTGACTGAGAACGTTATGCTGGGATTTGACTTTGCCCTTGGTTTCAATGACGTCGGCCGCGATCGTCCCCTGAATCATATATCCGGCGCGGTATTTCTTGACCGCCTTGCCCAGGGTTTTGTAAAAAGTGTCGCGGAAGGCCTTGCGCATATCTTCCGGATCCGTCTTGCCTTTTAACGCCCGGAAAAAATCGGGCGCGGCCTTCACGACGACCGTCCGGATACCCCGGCCCCTGAGGATCTTCGCCACCAATTCCGGTTCGCCTTCCCGCATCAAGCCGTCGTCGATAAAGAGGGCGATTAAATTCTTGCGGAGCGCCCGGTGAGCCAGGGCCGCGCAGACCATGGAATCCACGCCGCCGCTGGTGGCGCAGATTGCCACGGCCTTGCCGACTTTCTTTTTCAACTCTTTGATCTTCG
>Ga0315274_10009271_pt1 | contig 14234 bp, 10 predicted proteins | sample YL17G02_20_MG_FD_203700 | JGI IMG/M metagenome (GOLD analysis project Ga0315274, IMG submission 203700) | Sediment microbial communities from Yellowstone Lake, YNP, Wyoming, USA - YL17G02_20 | ecosystem: Environmental > Aquatic > Freshwater > Lake > Sediment | place: USA: Wyoming | collected... | reverse complement strand
TGGAGTCGCAGTGGCATCGAACGGCTCATCCCCATTCGCGCAGCCATCATGGGCGACTGCTATGACCCCGCTTGGCAAGCCGTCTACAACTCGCCCCAGAACTGAAGTGCACCCCGGCGAAGGGCGGCGAACTGCTACTTGATCATCCATCTATTGTATGGTATAATTGTGCACAGAAAGGGGATGATCGGTTTCGACGGGGAAGGCTGGGTCTGGATTGCAAGCCGAGGCGCCTGGGCCTCGTAAAAACCGGGCAAAAACACAAACGCCAAGAGACCTAATCTCGCGGCTCTTCCGATGGCTGCGTAAGCAACCTCGCGAAGACCCTGACGCCCGATAACGGCGTCACGCTCACCTCGGGGTCCCCCCGCTGCCCTGGGTGTGGGCGTCAACAAGTCCGGGGTGCGGCTTGCGCCATAAGCAACAGAGCTGCTGTAGCAACTCCGTTGCTCCGCCGAGAACGCAAGCCCAAGATCATCGGCTGGCTGGAGTGACACCCCGTCGCTCGGGTATCATTCTGGCGACAACTGAGGAGCGACTATGCTTGTAGCACATCCACGCTCGAATTCTTCGGACCCGGGTTCGATTCCCGGCATCTCCACCACTGGGTGGGCAGGGCTGCTCCTTGCCCACCCATACGTTTGTCGCTAGCCTGATGCAGAACGGGTTTGCCAGTCAACAGCTTTCGGGCTAGAATGCGGTTGTGCGACCCGGCCCTTGCCACGCAGCCCGGACGGGCAAGTGCACCCGCCTACTCATCCTGAAGCCGGGCCCAAACCGGAGCGTGCTATGCCTTTTCTTACCGACTCGAACATAGAGATCATCTCCTCAGGCATTCTGCGCGGCCAGGTTCGCTCCACGCTCTTTGACTTTGACGGTACCCTGTCATTGATCCGCGAGGGCTGGCAGGGGGTCATGATCCCAATGATGGTCGAGATCCTCCAGGACCTCAGGACCGCCGAAACAGAGCAAGAGCTGACTGGCGCCGTCACCGAGTTTGTTGATCGTCTCACCGGCAAGCAGACCATCTACCAGATGATCGAACTGTGTGCCCAGATCGAGAAACGCGGAGGCAAGCCCCGCGACCCGCTACAGTACAAACGCCAGTACCTGGACAGGCTGTGGGCGCGCATTGAGCACCGCGTCGCCGGCCTGAAAAGTGGCACCCTCTCGCCAGTAGACATGGCGGTTCCGGGCACGTTCGAGGTACTCGAGAACCTCAGAAACAGCGGCGTCATCTGCTATCTGGCCAGCGGTACCGACCAGCCATACGTGCTCGACGAAGCCCAGGCCCTGGGCATCACCCCCTACTTTGCCGACGGCCAGGAACCTGCGCGCATCTACGGCGCCCGTGACGAGTACAAGCTCTTTTCCAAGGCGCTGGTCATCGCTGATATCCTGCGCGTCCATTCCCTGAGCGGCAGCCAGTTGTTGACCTTTGGCGACGGCTTTGTCGAGATCGAGGAAACCAAGGCTGCGGGAGGGATCGCCGTCGGCGTGGCCAGTGACGAGGTCAACCGCCGAGGGATCGACGAGTGGAAGCGGAACCGGTTGATACAGGCCGGGGCCGATATCATCATCCCTGACTTCCGAGAACAGGCTCGGCTGCTGGACTATCTGTGCCAGCCACTGTGATGCAGGAGCGAAGGCATGCCTTACCCCACCTTTGATCGCCGCCAACTGCGTATCCTGCCGCTCTCGCAGCGCCAGCACGACTTTTCCATCCGCGAAGTGATCTCCCTCGACACCGATCTGCGCCTCAACGACAGTCCTGACATGGACATCATCGCCCAGCGGATCATCGAGGCCCGCCGCAGCGATCGGCCAGTGATCCTGATGATGGGAGCCCACGTGATCAAGGTCGGCCTGTCGCGCTTTGTGATCGATCTCATGGAGCGCGGCGTGCTCACCCACGTCGGCGTCAACGGGGCGTGTGCCATCCACGACTATGAGCTGGCCCTGGTCGGTGCGACCACCGAGAGCGTGGCTCGTTACATTCACACAGGGCAGTTCGGGCTGTGGGAGGAAACAGGACGCTTGAACGACATCGTTCGCCAGGGGTGCAGCGAGGGCATGGGCTTTGGCGAAGCGGTCGGCAAGGCCATCGCTGAGGGAGATTTCCCGCATCGGGACGTGAGCATCCTGGCTGCCGGTTTCCGTTTGCGCATCCCGGTCACCGTTCATGTCGGCATCGGATCCGACATCACCCACGAGCATCCCAACTGCGATGGCGCGGCCCTGGGCCAGGCCTCGTACCACGACTTCTTGATCATGGCCGAGTCGGTCTCCAGGCTGCAAGGCGGCGTGCTGCTCAACTTTGGCACGGCTGTCATGGGCCCCGAAGTCTACCTCAAAGCCCTGGCCATGGCCCGCAATGTCGCCCACCAGAAGGGGCAAGCGATCAACCGCTTTACCACAGCCGTCTTTGACCTGCAGGATCTGGGCCCAGATCCCCACCAGACCCCTCCCAAGAGCGAGCCGGCTTACTACTTTCGGCCCCTGAAGACCATCCTGGTGCGCACCGTCCAGGATGGGGGCGAGAGCTTTTACATTCGCGACTATCATGAGGCTACCCTGCCTGCTCTGCATCGGCTGGTCACTAATCACGAATAGTACGAATCACGAATAACGCGAATAGAACGAATGACACGAATATGGACAAGATAGTCTACCGAGAGCTGTCGTACCAGGTCATGCAAGCTGTCTTTGAGGTGCACAATGCGCTCGGGCCGGGATTCGTGGAGAATGTGTATGAGGAAGCTCTGGCTCACGAGCTGGGACTGCGTGGCATTCCCTTCGAGCGCCAGAAGACGGTGACCATATTGTACAAGGGACAGACTGTCGGCACTCACCGCCTCGACATAGTCATAGATGGCAAGATCGTCCTTGAGCTCAAAGCCGCCCTCGAACTGAACGACCTGTTCAAACAACAAACGCTATCCTATCTGAGAGCGACGAATCTGCGCCTTGGCATTCTGATCAACTTTGGTACAGCGCGTGTGGAATACGTTCGCATCACCAACTGAATCGGGCCTTGCCCTCGCCATTCGTGCTATTCGGCCCTATTCGTCCTATTCGTGATGAGGGAACTTGCCCATGGACGAACATCGCCTGCAGTCGATCCTCGATCGCTTTCCGGACACCCACATCCTGGTTGTCGGTGACTTTTTCCTCGACCACTACCTGATCCTCGACCGCACACTCAGTGAGGTCTCGCTGGAGACCGGATTGGAGGTCTATCAGGTAGTAGAGACGCGGTCCAGCCCGGGGGCGGCAGGGACCGTGACCTCCAACCTGCGCGCTCTGGACGTGCAGGTGACCGCACTGGGCGTGATCGGCGACGATGGCATGGGATACGAGCTGTTGCGCGGCCTTCGCCAGCGCGGGGTGAACGTCGAGCCTCTGATCCAGGCCCCAGGCCGCTTTACCCCCACCTACACCAAACCCATGCTCCGCGAGGCAGACGGGCACGCTCACGAAATCCAGCGCCTGGACACCAAGAACCGCGCCTCGCTGCCCGCAACTCTGGAGCAGCGGATCATCGCCCATCTGCGCGACTGGATCGACCGTGCCGACGGGATTGTCGTGGCCGATCAGGTGCCTGAGCGCAACTGCGGCGTGCTGACCGACCGGGTTCGCGCCGCCCTCGCCGAGTTGGCTCTCAGCCGCCCAGACAAGATCATCGCCGTGGACTCGCGGATGCGGATCGGCGAGTTTGCCCAGGTGATTGTCAAACCCAATGCCCACGAGGCGGCGCATGCGGTATACGGTGATCGGGCACCCGGTGATGTCGACCGGGCCACGGCCGAAGCCTGCGGCCGCGAGCTATACCGGCAAAATCGCCGCCCGGTCTTTCTGACTGTCGGTGCTGAGGGTGTCCTGGTCTTTGACCAGCAGGGGCTGACGCACGCGCCCGGAATCCGGATGAGCGGCCCAATCGACATCGTCGGCGCCGGCGATAGCTGCATGGCTGGCATCGCTGCCTCCCTGTGCTGTGGCGCGCCCAATGCCGACGCCGCCCTCGTCGGCAACTTGGTCGCTTCCATCACCATCCAGCAGATCGGCACCACCGGCACAGCCACCCGGCAGGAGGTAATGGACCGCTTCAGAGAAGCCTTCGCCCTGTGAGCTAGGTCCCGCCCTTGGGGCCGAGAACGGCGGCCCCGGGTCACTATCATCGATCGTATTCCGAAAGGAGCATTCCCGTGAGCAAAACCCTGATCGTCGAACGCGACGTAAAAGCCAGGATGCGCGACGGCGTCATCCTTCGTGCCGATGTGTACCGCCCCAACACTTCCACAGCGCTGCCGGTGCTGCTACAGCGCACCCCATACGGCAAAGGCTTCTCCAATCCTGCCTTTGCCCTGATGGCTGCCGAAAGAGGGTATGCCGTGGCGATCCAGGACACGCGCGGCCGCTGGGCGTCGGATGGTGACGGCTATCCCCTGGTCCACGAGATGGATGACGGCTATGACTCGGTAGAGTGGGCCGCGCACCAGCCTTGGGCCGACGGCAAGGTCGGGATGTTTGGCGCCTCGTACGTGGGATACACCCAGTGGGCGGCCGCAGCCACGCAGCCCCCCTCGCTGAAGGCGGTCGTGCCCGAGGTCACCTTCTGTGATCCCTCCACCATCGCCTACCACGGAGGGGCATTCACCCTGGGGGTGATGGTAAGCTGGGGGCTGATGTCAGGCGCACAGATGGCCATCCAGCGCATGCAGGGGGATGAAGAAGGCAAGAGCAAGCTGCTGGGGGAGCTGATCGAGCTGGCCGATGGCATGGCCACCGGCAAGACCTTTGCCCGCCTGCCGCTGCGCGACATGCCCCTGATCGGCCGGGAGGGGATCTTTCCGTACTTTCACGACAGTCTGAGCCACCCCACTTCCGATGTGTACTATGAACGCATCCGCTGCCCACACGAGCGGATCCAGGTCCCGGCCCTTCACATCGGTGGCTGGTACGACATTTTCGTCGCCAGCACCTTGCACGACTTTTGCGGGATCCGGGCACATGGGGGCAGCGAACTGGCGCGAAGCAGCCAGAAGCTGATGGTCGGCCCCTGGCTCCACGGTCTCCTGGAAGGCCTGGTCGGAGAGGTAGACTTTGGGCTGCGCGCATCCTCCGCCCTGGTGCTCCCCGATGAGCGGAAGTTGCGCTGGTTCGACTATTGGCTCAGGGACGAGAAAAACGGCGTCATGGATGAGCCGCCCATCTCCATCTTTGTCATGGGCGACAACCAATGGCGCACTGAGGCCGAGTGGCCTCTGGCCCGCACGCGCTATACTCCCTACTATCTGCACAGCGGCGGCGCAGCCAACACCCTGCACGGAGACGGCACACTCGCAACGGAAGGTCCACCTGCCGAGCCGGTGGACACGTTCGTCTATGACCCACGCCATCCCATGCCTACGCGTGGGGGCGGCCTGTGCTGCTGGAATGCGGGCCTAGCCGCCGGCGCTTACGACCAGCGCGCGGTCGAGGCCCGACCCGATGTGTTGGTGTACACCACGTCGACCCTGGAGAACGACGTGGAGGTGACCGGTCCCATTGAGGTCCATCTCTGGGCAGCCAGCAGCGCCCCAGACACCGACTGGACCGCCAAGCTGGTAGATGTTCACTCGTGTGGGTATGCTCGCAACGTGCAGGACGGCATCATCCGTGCCCACTGCAGCGGGCCCGATGGGCGGGCCACGCAGATTGCTCGCGGGGCCATTCACGAGTACGTCATCGACCTGGGGGCCACTAGCAACGTGTTCAAGGCCGGGCACCGCATCCGCGTCGAGATCTCGAGCAGCAACTTTCCGCGCTTTGACCGGAACCCCAATACCGGTCACGCGCTTGGGGAAGACGACGAGCTGCGCCCGGCGACGCAGACCATCTTGCACGATGCCGATCACCCATCGCACATCGTGCTGCCGATTGTCCCTCGCTAGATCCGTCCAGACGAGACACGCAGCACGGACCAAGGACATCTGCCTCCTGCTGCGTGTCTCGCCTCCTGGCGTTCAGACCAGCGGCCGGCCCGGCAGGCCTGGTACGACTCCCAGAGCGCTCAGCGCGCGCTGGCCCAGCTCGCGGGCCAACAGCTCCGGGTCTCGCGATCCGAGAAGGATGTGGCCCGCGGCCATGGCCCCATGTCCACCCGCTGTTCCCTGATCGCCTACCACCTCCTGCACAAGCCGGTCCGCTCCTCCGCCCTTGTTCAACGTCCGCACCGACAACGCTATCTCGTCTTCAAACACTCCGATGCAGATAACCCACTGCACCCCTTCCAGCCGCAGCAAGAGATCCGCCATTTCTGCTGCCATGTCTGGGTAGCTCATACACCCCACGTAAGAGATGAGGACGTCATCGTATATGCGCGCCGCCCGCAGCATGGCGGCAAAGCTGGCAAAATAGGCAGCAGGTACCTGGGCCCGCTCGATCTTGGCCAGGGCCTCGATGTCAATGCGTGGCTGAAGGTAAAAGTAGGCTGCCACGTCCTCCTCGCTAGCGCCCCGGCTCAAACCCATGGTGTCCGTCTTGACCCCGTAGAACAGGGCCGTCGCCAGAGGGGAAGGTGGCTCAAGGTCCGCAGCCCTCAAGTACTGCGTGAGGATCGTCGAGGTCGCCCCGATATCGGCACGGATATCGGGGAAGGTTGCCGTCGCCGTAGCCTCACGCCATGGATGATGATCGAGCACAACGCTCACCGGGTGAGCGGAAGGCAGAACATTGTTCCCGGCCCCTGGCTGTGTGTCAACCAGGGCGAACGCGACCGGCTTTTCCAGGTCCGAGCGCACTAGCCGACGCAGAGGGCAACCCAGATAGCGCACCATGGCCTTGTTCTCAGCCCGGCCAATGATGCCCTTGTAGACGATCCTGGCATCTGTGCCCAGCTTTTCCGCCAGCAGATGGCGGAGTGCCAGCGCGCTGGCGATGGCATCCGGATCCGGGTCGGTGTGCGGCAGGATCAAGACCTGCTCCACACCCGCAATAGCATGGAGCAACCCATGCAGCGACTGCTGCACAGACGGAGTCTGCGGAAATGACTCTTTGCTCATCTGTGAGATCCCCTTTCCCGGCGGCCGACAGCGCATATCCTTCACTGGAGCCTGACCCAGCAAAAGCGACATCCGACGCCTCCCCGCTGGCTTGCAGATGCCGCAAGATGCCCCCCTTACTCGGACGCCTGTGTCTCCGGGGGACGATCCATGTCGGACAACCGGACGGGCAGTATCACGGTGAACGTCGCCCCCTGCCCTTCCACGCTGTCCACGCGGATGTCACCGCGATGCATCTTGACGATGCCATAGATGATAGATAGCCCCAGGCCGGTGCCCTTGCCCGGTGGCTTGGTGGTAAAGAACGGTGTGAACAACCTGGACTTGGCTTCCGCCGAGAGGCCACACCCCGTGTCGGAGACGGCGAGCTCAACACGCCTGCGATCTACTGGCAGGCGGGTGCGTATGGTCAACGTGCCTCCCCGTGGCGTCATCGCATCGGCAGCATTCGAAATGAGGTTCACCAGCAACTGTCTGAGCTGATCGGGATCGGCCTGGATGATCGGCAGACGAGGTTCCAGCTTGCGCGCGATCTGGATGCCCGTGTAGCGCTCTTTCAGGCCCTCCTCGGCGACGACGCTCTCCACAAGCCGGTTGAGGTCGGTCTCCTGTGTCATCACCCGGTTCTGACGCGCAAAGCTCAGGAGGTCGAACACAATGCCCTTGCAGCGCCGGGCTTGCTCGACAATCATCCGCAAGTCGCTCCGCCGCACGTCGTCTTCGGCCGCTTCCTTGTACATCACGTCTGCCAGCAGCAAGATGGTGCCCAGTGGGTTGTTGATCTCGTGTGCTACCCCTGCCGCAAGTTGCCCGACCGAAGCCAACCTCTCCTTGTGCACCAACTGCTCCTGGGTGCTCTTGAGTGTCTCGGCCATCGCGTTGAAAGAGTGACCCAGCGTAGCCAGTTCGCCGTTTCCGGGCATCGGATCCACTCGTGCGTTCATCTCCCCGCTCGCCAGCCGGCGATGTGCGTCCACCAGTGCGGCGATCGGCCGGGTGATCGTGATCGAGATCGGTAGGGCGATCAGAGCCGCCAGGAGGATCGTACCCAGGGCGATGTACAGGATCCGAGCCACGAACGTGTGCACCAACTTCTGAAACACGGCCTCGCGCGCACCTACGTACAGGCTACCCACCACTCGATCCTGGTAGTCGCGAAGGGGCTCGTAGCGGGTGATAAACCACTCTTTCACCACGTAGGCTCGGCCACGGTACTCGGACCCTCGCAGCAGGACTTGAGCGCCCACCTCTTGGGCTATACGCGTACCGATAGCCCGTTCGCCCAGTTCATTTAGCACATTTGTCGATACTCGCAGGTCTCCAAGAAAGATCGTCGAGGTGTCGACCCCGGCCACCGCTTTGATCCGGTCTACGAGCGTAAAGTCGTTGTTAAACATGTGCATGGCCACTACGGCCCCTGCAACTTGCCCCGACTCGTCTTTCACCGGAGCAACGCCGATCAAGGCCAACCCTGCAGTTCCCTCGCGGGGATCGTACGGCTGGGGTGCTGCCTTGGGGGTATCGATCAGCGCCACCCGTGCCTGCTCTGCAAGCCCTACTGGAGACAGGTACTCGGCTGGAACCACTTCCGTTGACACCACGGGATCGCCCGTTTCCATTGCGTGGCGGACGATTGGCAGAGAGCCCCAGTTCCCCCCTGGCGACAAGAGCAACCGTTCACCTTCGCCAGTCAAGAACAAGCCTACCACGATCTCGCCCCGGTCCCCCAACACGACAAGGAGCTGGTTGCCAGTGATGGTGGGCACCTGCATCTCGGTCTGCACCTGGTCAGCGACTGTGGCCACGGCTTTCGGATCACCCTGTACCGCAGCAGACAACATGCCTCTCAGCGATGTAGAGAGGGCCAGGCGCTGAGACACATAGGCCACCTTTTCCTCGCGGATGCGGTAGAACTCGAGTGCCAGGTCCATGTCCCGCGCGATCCGCTCATCTGCAGCCTCAGCCAGGTAATCGGTGATCGCCCGCGAGGTGGCCACCGCTCCTATCCCAACCGTGATCGCCGCGATCAGGGAAAAGGAGGCCACCAGGACATGACGCAACCGGCCGCTGAATATAGCTAACCATAGGCGTCGCATCGGCCAATCCTCCGTCTAGACGAGCACAAGCCACCCCGGATAGGCTCGGCGCTCCCGCGAACGCGACCTGCGGCAGCCCCCCCCCCGTGTGGCGTCCCCGCTAGCCCTTGTACAAAAACAGGGCGAGATATGTCCAATGCTGGGCCAGCCTAGTAGCCTGGATTCCGCCTGGCCGAACACGATGGACGTAGTGCGCATCTCCGCCACACGGCCAAACACTCACTGGACCCAGTAGGCCGGCATCAGACGGCATATCATCGCCGGCAGCTTCGCAGGGCCGCTGTTGCGGGATGCGCCCACAGCGGGACCCGTGTAGAGTTCTGATGCTTGCAGGGGCATGGGCTATAGTGGACGAGGTGGACGAGATGGGGCTTGCGTGCCGGAATGGGTCCTACATACCATGGAGCAATGCGTGTGAGACACGATGGGAATTGCTTGGGAGCCAGCGCCGCGAGCCGGCACCCCAGGCCTGGTCACTGGGAACTTGCACTCGGGGACTTTCCTGAGGAATACCCTCGAGGAGGGCTCATTGTGGTGACCCATCTCGAATGGTAGATTCCGCCGGTCAAGGCACATCTAGGCCGCTGTCACCCTTTAGCCGGTAGAGGCGGTAATTCCCGATTGACGCCTGCAGTTCATAGTCGCGCGCGACAATATCCGGATCGTAGATATGGACCCACTGACCAAAGTCACCAATGAGTAAGTGGGGAGTGCCTGTGGCTCCAAGGTCATAGTACTCAGAAGGCGGAGGCCCGCCGTACCACACGTAACGAACCGCTAGGTTGAAGGCTGCATAGGGCGGAAAATGACAGCGGTAGCCGGACAAGAAACAGATCTCCGGCTCATACGTCTCGATCTCCGAGTCCCGAGGCAGGTGCTCTCGGATATACGCAGCCATCTGCTGGGCGGCATCGTTCCCGCCTCGGGCCACCTCCATGAACCGTCCTGATGCGAGATGCAGCACGATCAACGCCCCTAGGGCCACCAACGCCAGCTCCCGAGCACGAGCAAGGTCCAATTGGCCAGAACGAACGCCGATCACAAGTTTGCTGAAGGGAGCGCGGAGCCCGCTTGTCAGATCGTGAAACAATTGGGCAGTGAAGAGGGCGCCCGCAGTCAGGATCGGGAAGGCGTAGCGTGGCCAGCCTACCGAGACTAGGACAAACCAGCCCAACCAGGTAACTGTCACCACAGCCAACAATCCCCAACGCAAACCCTCTTGGGTTCGCCTCGTGCCCAACAGGAGGGCGTAGAGGGCTCCTGGCAGCATCCAGGCGTAAAAGGCATCCTCGCCCGTCAGGAAGTTTAGGTTATCCAGCAGTCTCCGCACAGAAAAGCTCAGGATTCCTCGAGCCATGGCACCAGACCATTCCTGCACGTTGTGTTCCGCTAGACGCTCTCCGAACGGAAAAAACAGCCTCTGGGCAACATACCAGGCAAGAACGCAGAGCATAGCGGCGACAAGGGGATACAGGAAATGGGTATGCTTGGCCTGGCGATAGTACAGCCGGTCCAGGAACCACAAGACTAACCAGGCAGGCAGCAAGAGTAGAAACTGGTTCTTGGTGAGGATCGTCAATCCCAGCAAGACGCCGACCAGACACAGTGTGCCTCTTCTGTGCCATGGGCGAGCCTCCTGCAATGTCTTGAACCACAGTAGAACTCCCAGCAGGAGGAAAAACATCGCCGGCACTTCGCCCAGAACCTGGCGGCCCCAGCGCAGCAAGTTCACTCCGGGAGAGAAAACGAACAGCAGTGTTGCTGTCGCGGCGACTTTCCAGCCACGAAAATAGCGAACCAGTGCATAGAACGTGGCTACGCACAGCACAAGGTACCCAACCATGACCACTCGTGCCGTGGCCAGTCCTACGCCCGCAACAAGGAACGCTGACGCAACCGGGAAGAACACGGTGGGTCCGACAGCGGGGCCAAACCCGTATATACCGTCCAGGGCGAGCGTCCTGGCAACCAGTAGGTGAATGCCTTCATCGTACGAAGTTGGTGGATAGTGCTCAAGGTCATAGAGCGACAGGAAAAGCACAGTTGCGACCAAGACGACCATCCAGACTACTTCCCAGCCTCTTGGCATTGTCTTGCTCATCGCCATTGTTTGTCCTCGAGTAGTCAGGCTCATGCAGGTATATACCGCATTGCCAGGAAGGCACTCCAGCGAGTCAGCTCAAAAGGACCAATGCTCGCCGGATCACATCAGCGAACATTGGCCGTGAGTGCACAAGGGTTCACTTCCTGACGGCGCATGCCTGGGATGGCCGATGTCCCTAGACCAGACCTGCGGTACTCGTAAGGCAGCTTGTTGAGGGTAACACCGAAAGGAGCAGGACGCCAACCTTCTCTGGGCTCTGGGTGTGCCATCTCAAGACAGGGTCTGTTGGACGCCAGCCGAATCCGACAGAGCCGGCGCGATCGTCACCTTGGTTGTCTCTGCCACTTCCCAGACCGTGTGCATGCGCTTCCACAGGCGGTAATCCATCATGCCACGGAACCGCGCATAGGCTTCGAGAGCCATGATCGCAGGCACATAGCAAAAGTACTGCCAATTCCTTTTCACGCCAGGCGATGTCAACAGAAGCCATAGAATGCGGATACCCTTCATGGTCGAGACTCTGTAGCCCAAGGTATCGCGCACGTACACGTGCCCAGCATAGATTCGCCTGCGCTGCCGGAGGAAATCGCGTGCCGTCGTGGGACCATGATTGTAGACTATGGCTTCAGGGGCATAGCGGATCTGGAGTCCTTGCCCGCGAATCAGCGGCTCGATGCTCGCCTCATCGACTGCCGACTCGGGAGGGATCTGGTGGAAAAAGTTCCGAAACGCGATCAGCTCGCCCATTTTGGGCTTCCTGAGCGAAATCCGGTGATGTAGTACCCACAGGAGATGAACCGCGTATCCCATGAAGGTGTCCGTGTTGTTCGTCGGCAAAGGATGGCCGCCGGTCATCCCGACTATGGGATCGGTAAACGGCGCAAGGAGGTGCTCGATCGCATCGGGTGCGGGGACATTGTCCGCATTGGCCAGAACGATGATCTCCTCCTGGGTGCGGCGAAGCAGGGTGTTGATGGCAGACGACTTGCCGCGCCTGGTTTCCTCGCTGATCAGGCGTATGCGGGAATCCCGTTCGCAGAACTGACGGACGATGTCCTCTGTGTGATCATGACAGCCGCTGGCCACGACCACGATCTCGGCAATCTCCGCCTTCTGGAGCCGCTGACCGCAAAGCGCCTCCAGCAAGTTTCGGACATTGGCTTCCTCGTTGTAGGCCATGACCGCAATACAACATCTGAGCTTGCTCACCTTTTCCTGCCTCCATAACCGGTTACGCAGGGTAGCCGCACACCCGCGATAGGAGAATGCAGAGTAACAATCTGTGCCAGAACGGCGAGAGATCATCTAGGTATGCATATACTATGGACATTATATCGAACAACCGTCAAACCCAGGTGAAGAACAGGCTAGAAAACTACTAGATCCTCTACAAGATCGGCAGCTTGAGAAGGACCTCCATACCCAGCCATGCGCTCTTGCAGACAACGGGCGTGGATGAGATAGCTTGGCTCTCGCAGGATCTCCGTGACCGCTTCTCGCAGTTGAACAGCAGAGGGAAATGGATCGTACCGGGCCATAAAGCTGAACTCGCCGCCAGGCCATCGCCCCCGGACCATTCGCAGGGTCGAAGGATCAGGAACTAGGACCCGGGCTGCCCCTGCAGCCGCCAGGCGTCGACCATTGGCCTCCTGCTCGGTGTGGAAAGGTACAACGATCGAGGGAATACCGTAGCGAACGGTCTCTACCATGGTGCTGTGTCCGCCGTGGAAAATCACACACTGGCTGCGGGCAATCATCGCCGGGCCCGGTACCCAGTGATAGTATCGGATATCGGGCTGGGGCGGTAGAATCGCCTTCGGCACGGGTCTCTGGGTGGTGGAAACGACGACCGTGATGCGCATGCCGGCCAAAGCAGCATACAAGGTCTCAAGGAATTGGCGATTCCCCATTGCGCCACCGCCGACGGTGACATAGATCAGCGGATGGTCGCACGGCAGATCACCAAACCGGGCCGGTAGCCGCATGGCTTCAGGATCCTGACGGACCAAAGCGCCAACGTAATGGGTATTGGCCAGGCCGCCAGGTAGGGGATCGAGTTCTGGGATACTGTGGACCAGGAACAGATCCCCGGCCAATAGATCCTCGGCCAGGCGGATGGGTGGCAGCCCCAAATCCCCAAGAACAGGATTGAAGACCGGTCGCACGTCGGGACCGATCACGTTCTCGGGCGGATCCTGCCACCAGACGAGACGCGGAGCAGCAGGATGGGTGACAGCCTGGATGATCTGCACCACTGGCAACCCCGCCAGTCGGCCGACAATCGACAGGAGCGGCCAGCCTTGGCCGATCAGCACTGTGGGCCTGAACTGACGCACACGAGCCAGTTCCGCCTCTACTCTCTGCCGTACTACCCTAGGGCTGTTCAGGCCATCGCGCACAATCTGGAAACTCATATCGGTGAAGAGAAGGTAGACTGGTGCCCGGCCAGAACCACGGCGTAGGAGCCCGGCAAGGCGTCCCAAGACGGTCGTCAACGGGCAATGAGGGTCGAGAACCAGTTGCCCTGTTGCTCGGACGCGGGAGGAGTGCTGTCCGTCGAGCACAAAGGCTGTCTGCCAGCCACGGCGTACGAGTTCCTGAGCCACAGCCAGGCAGTCTGCGGTGCGCCCGAACCCGCCGCCTTGGTAACTAGGGAAAAACAGCGCTCTAGGCATAGGTTCAGTCCCAGGCCTGGGGCCTGATGCCGCACTGGGGCAACCAGAGTTGGCAGAGAACAGCCATGACACCAATCCAACACCCGTCGGTGTCCGCTGAACGAAAGCTACCCAGGGGCTCGTACCCAGCGTACTGCGTCGGCGCCGACATACGAGTCTGCATCATCCGTAGTGACCACGCTGCCCGATGTACCAGCGTCAAAGTCGTACACTCCCAGGCTCCGCCAACTCCCACCGCTGTTGGCACCTCTGAAGTTCACCCTCGTGGTCGCCGACCCACCCCGGTAGTTGACCGTGAACGGCTGGTTGGTGGCCC
>Ga0315274_10009270_pt1 | contig 14234 bp, 10 predicted proteins | sample YL17G02_20_MG_FD_203700 | JGI IMG/M metagenome (GOLD analysis project Ga0315274, IMG submission 203700) | Sediment microbial communities from Yellowstone Lake, YNP, Wyoming, USA - YL17G02_20 | ecosystem: Environmental > Aquatic > Freshwater > Lake > Sediment | place: USA: Wyoming | collected... | reverse complement strand
GCCCGGCAGTGGGCTTCTGTCGCACAGCGGCATGAACACGTTCCTGGGGTGTCAAAAAAAGTATGCGTTCAAATACATCGACAGGGTGCCGCCGGAAACGGGGGAAGAGGGGCCTGGGGCGCTGGAGAGGGGGAAAGCATTCCACACCCTGGTCGAAACAGGGGGAGCTGGCGATATTGCGACAGATCTACAGGGAGACGCTTACGAGCTTGTACGCGTACAAACCGCCTATGACGCTTACGAGGCACACTTGCAGATGGGCGCTCTCCCTAGGGTCCAATTCAAAGAGGCCCGGCTCATTTCCGACGAGCATCAGTTTATCGGCTATGTTGACGGCATTTCGGAAAGGGAGGACGGTTCGTGGATGCTCACCGAGATGAAGACCTCGCAGCGGTTTGACCCTATTCAGTGGGCAACGCTGCGGGTGAATTTTCAAATCAGTTTGTACACGGCCTTTGCCATGGATTTCGCTCATCGGGAGCTACTCGATTATGACCAGCTTAAGGGTGTGTCGTATCAAAAAATCATTTTCAGCGCTAAGAAACCCCTTCAACCGACTAAGAAAAAACGCCCTAACCCAGAAAGCCCTCAAGAGTTTGCCCAAAGGATTGCAGGCGATACTAAGATACACCATCAAATGGTCGTCCCGACAGATCACGCCAAACTATCGGCCGTATCTACGTTTGATCTTGTTAAACAGGGAATACATGCGCTTGGAGGAAACTCTAGGGTTGCCACCCGGAACACTCAGAACTGTTTCGCCTACGGCCGCGTCTGCGAGTACTTTGGGCACTGTCACGGCGTATCGTTTGAGGACCTTGAGGAAGATTCGGCAACGACTCGAATCGCAAATGACCTGGATGAACTAGACGAACTAGGCGAGTTAGCTTAGGTACTCGTCCTCGTCAATACCGTCAAAAAGATCTACCTGGGAGCGTTGACTTTGTTTGTGATCCTGCTCATAATAACTGCTGACATCATCTGACTCGTTATGCTCCTTTTGTGGGGTGCTTTCGCCCGAAAGCATCCCTCGTTCTTCCAACCGCTCGAATGCCCGCATAAGTTCTTCATCGTCTGCCGAAAGGGGCTCCGTGTCAGCGTGGGCCTTCTTCCTTTTGTCCTTCATCACGTCCTCGGGCGCGACTAGATCAAACAAAGTGCGTTTTAGGCCGGGATCGTTGTCGTTGTCTTTAGCCAGTTTGTTCTCAAGGCTCTGGATGCGTGCGTCCTCGGATAGAAAGCGGGTACCGAAACTTAGTACGGCCGAGGCTGCGGAGAAGGCTAGCTTTTCGTCGCCTTTTTGTTTGGCCAGCTGCGCCAAGATCATGATCATGCCAGGCGCGTTTTTGAGCAGCAGTTCGCGGGTGAAGATGCGTCGGCTGCTGGATTCTTTGAGGGTGGTCAGAACAAATTCGTCGTGCCAAGTCTGTATGATATGCTCAGAGACGCCCGTTAAGCCGACGACGACCTTGACCGAGTTGCCCAAGAGAAAGTGGCTCTGTGCTAGCTTTTTGAGCTTCTTAAGTTTAGCCGAAACATTATAGTCTAAGGCCATTGGTATTGTCACCCCTGGGTACTATCTTATTTTAACAGGTATTCTATGGCCATAGCTGAATTATCTCCCATTGAAATCGCCTGGAGTGAGCTTAACGCCGTTCAGCTAGCGGCCCTACACCGTATTCTCAGGGTGAAACTATTCGCGTGCATGATGCCTCGGCAGGTCGGCAAGACGCATCTGGGTATATGGATGATACGACAGGTCATGCGTCAAGACACTAATGCGATGTCCATGTTCCTGGCCAAGGATTACCCGTCGATCCAGCGAAACACGCAAGACAAGTTCCTAAAGCTGTTTCCCGGCGAAGAGTTCAATGTTACCACGCGTGGCGTCTCCCACCCCAACCCCAGCCAGGACGCGCAGCGCGGAGCCTGCTACCTGTCAGGAGTCGACAAGAACCCCCACAAGATCCGGGGCGGCACAATGAGCCTCGTGCATTGGTCCGAGGTTGCCTTCAGCCAGTTTCAAAAGGGTGAGTCCTTTAGGACGATCCACCAAACGGTCGTCCTCCCTATGATCTCCCGTACCGACGGCTACTATTTCATGGAGTCAACGCCCCACGGTTCAAACTTCTGGAAAGAGTTCTGGGAGGACGACGATGACATGGGCAAGGGCTTTACGAAAGTTGTCTTTCCACTTGAAATGTGCATTGCGTTGGGCGCAATCACTCGCCGGCAGGCTGACGCCATGGAAAAGGCCATGCACCCTGACGTTTTTAAACAAGAAATGCTTTGTATGTTCGTCTCCTTTACAGGCAAACTATACTCCGAATACGATCCATCTCGGCATCACGCGTACATCGAACCCGAGGCGCATGAGCGGGTTATACTTGGTATCGACATTGGTCATACGGCCGGGTTCAGCTGCTTGTTTGGACTGTGGCGTGGTAAGAACTTCTATGTGTTCGACCAGATCTATCAAAAAGGATTGAGGATCGGCCAGATGGTCGATTTGATCGAAAAGAGGATGGAGCAGTGGAAGATCCCGAGGGATCGTTATACGTCCTACACCGATCACGATCCCGAGATGCTGGCCGAGTTGCAGCAGCGGCACATCAAGGTTGACCTCGCCGACAAGCTCGACCCGTTTGCCTGCCGTATGGCCATCAAGGAGGGTTTGCACTTTGGCACGATTCAGCTAAATCCCCTGCGATGTCCAGAGCTTGATAAGGAGTTTGACGCCGCAACGTGGTCTACAACTAGGGCCGACGAGATGGACGAGCGGGGAGATCCGAACGGAGGGCACTGGGACTCGGAGGCGTCGATGAGGTATATCTATAGGGGCTCGAAAGTACAGCTGGAAAAACCCGAGGAGATGCCCGACGCTGTAGCCAAGTCGGAGGATGCGGCTTCGGAGTGGGAACTCAACCGTAAGCGGCGCGAGGTCAAGAAGTCTAAGACCGGCCAACCGCAGGAGTTTGAATACTGATGGATCAATCCTACGGCCCCAACGGCATGATGATGAACCCCGGCCAAGCCGTTGACGGCCTGAGGATCTATGTCGCCGCCTCCCTGAACGCCGGCATCAACATCAACGCGGCGGATATCACAATTGGGGCGCAAGCGATCAATCAGATGCCGTTTACGGCTAACACCTTCAACTGGTCGGCCGGGCGGCTGGCTGGATGGACCACCCGCTACGGTATCAACCCGGTTCCTGGCCACAACTCGACGGAAGATGGCCCGGTCATTACGCAAGGGGCGCTAAAGGGATATCCATTGCGCAACATCGTCGCCGCTGAGCAGGCGCAGGCAGCGCATCCTTACCCTGACTATGACGTCTATCAACTACGGTCATACATTTTAGGAGCAATCATCATTGCGCTACCCGTCGGTACCAACAACTCGACGGTGCCAATGCTTTATTGGATGTCTGTAAGGTCAAACGGATCTGCGCATAGGTTTGATCTGGTGCCATCAACGGAGAAGATTAGCGGCGGGCAACAGATGGGGCTTAGGTCGCATTTAGAGGCTCCTGTTGGCGGTGGGACTGCAATTATATCGACGGGGTCGGCGGTCAACCCTTCGGGAGGTCTTCATAACGCGCCTGAGTTTGCCAGAGCAATGCAGGCTATTGATCGGTTAGGGGTCTTTAATCTGAGAGATCTCAGGGATATCACCCCGGCAGGATCTTACGACGCCATTAAGGCTATAAAATATGTTCGATATGCAGTGTTGCAGTCGTCTATATCAACAAATATGTACGACGCTGTCTCTTTGCCAATAACGACCGGACCAGGCGGAACGACAACGCCTTATAATGCCTATTTTTCAAATCTAGGCGCTCCTTTTTGGCTGACAAGTACTGTCAAGAAAAACAAGTCAATAAGTTTTTCTGTGCTACCGACTACGGCATCTAATCCTAAGAAAATATGGAGCGGGAATTGTTTTCTATCGCAGAATTCAGGGGATTTAAACTATACGAGCCAATCAAACCGATCGGTTAATATATTTTCCCCATCGGCTGCCGAGATAGCAGCATCAGGCCAATTGCTTTACGCCGGGGTGTCTAAGGCTTACATCACAACAGGGACTAATGGCGGGTCAACCTTCTACTACAGTCAGTATGGAGAACAGTCGGTTAATATTCCCATTTCTGTTGTAGGCATCATTGCAAACAAGCCTATTATCTCTTTGTGGAACCCATATTTACGTGACTCAAGCGAATCGTTGACAACTGCCGATAATGTCCCGGTTGTTGGTGGAAATGATTTTGTCCAGTGGATTGATCCATCTAAAAATATATTTTCAGCCAGTCCCGTCGATACGCTCGACACGTCAAATTCGGCAACTGCTTATTATACGGAACAAGGAGATTCAGGGGCTCAGCTAACAAAAAAGCAGACTTGCTGGGGGTGCGCTCCTGTTTATGCGTTTCCAACAAAGACCGCGAACGTAATCAATACGGTTGGTGGGATACTTGCTAATAACACCACCTATGAGTATGCTTTTTCTGTTTATAATATATTGACAGGGAAAGAAAGCAATGTGGGGTCTCCGGCAAGGGCTTTCACAGGAGCAGCGCCTACTTCTGGTGGTATTGCCATACAAGTAAAGACTGCCGGGCCTAATGCTGCCTTCGCGAGTCAAATTGGGTTTCTATTTCCGGGGCTCCTAGGCTATTCGCTAGGCGGCACAACTCCTAGTATGTGGTATTCGCAGTGTATTTATAATTCACAAAATTATGTATCGGGATCGATGCCTATAAATTACTTGTTTTATAGGCTATATTTTCGTGAGGTAGGAAGTTTTGAATGGCTTTCGGCGGGCCAATATAGCTTTGCTGATGTATATGCAAATACGAACAACAACCCGATCTACATCGGCGTGAATAACTCGGGCGCTGCTGGGGTTGGTGGACAGCCGGGAGGGTTTAATGATTTCTCAGACCTGCCAACCGATGAGTACATTGACGTTGCGTCCTTTCAAGGGCGCATGTTTTGGCTTACGCGTGGACAGCTATGCTGGTCCCGGTCCGACGATCTGCTTAGCTACCCGGCTCTTAACTTCGCAGGAGCACCTGCAGGGGAGTTTAGAGGGATGCTACCGCACTTCTTCTCCGGCCAGGCGCAGCAGAATGGACGGATTGTTGTCTTTTCAAGCAATGGCAACTTTGAAGGCCGGTTTACAGGAAACCTCATTCAACAGCAAGTCAGGGTTAGTCCAACTGCGCAGCCACAGGCGGTCTACGTTGACGGCTCTGATTTCGTCCTTTCGCAACGGGGATCTGAAACAGCTTTCAGCGGTAGATCAGCAGTTGTTGCTGAGGGCGTACTCTTCTTCATGGGCCCCACCGGCATCTACCGCGACGACGGCGTTGCCCTTCCAAAGCGCATAAGCCAAGACATCGAGCCGCTTGTCTTTGAGTCCTACGACAAGACGACAACCGACGAGTTCTTTGCCTACTACAACCGGCGCTCGGGCGAGATTTTGTTCTTCTACCGGCCAGACCCCAATCGGCCGGACTTGAACCCGCAGGGCTATCTGACCAAGGCGTGGGTCTACTCGCTGCGCACCGAGAGCTTCGGCAATCCGTCTGACCTTGTTGACTTCAAGGGGCAGACTGTGGGTGACAACCCCGGCGCTTGGTCGCAGTACGGTTACAATCAGCTGATTGATTGGGCGCAGGATCTTGACCTAACGCGGTTTGAGACGGTGCCGCACGCGCCTGGGGTGCGCACGCTGATCGGCTCGCGCCGAGCCGGCTCGGCGACGGTGTCGAGGCCGTACTACCATGATGATGATTGCTCGGGAGGCGACTACCGGCCAGGCGACGAGATGATGATCAAGGAGATCCAGCGGCCGGACGCGGCGACGGTGCGATTCATCCTGGCCGGTGGGTACTCGGCGACGATCCTAGCTGCGATCGCGGTTGGCACGAAAATTGCTATACAAAATTCTACGGTTTACGGAGACATGCCGACGGCGGCCAATGTGGACGGCTATTTCGTGGTCAAGGCCAAGGGCGCGGGTTACGTCGATATCGAGGCCAGCGGCAGCTTGCCGGCTGTCGCCGCGCAGACGTTCACCCCGGCGCAGTATTTCCCGATGTTTGTCGATGGGTTCCACGGCGTTAACTGCGTCATGCAGACGCACTACCTAGCTCCTGAGGGCATCTTTACGTGGCACGCACTTAGGTGGTTGCATATCCTGATCAAGCCGGTGCCGACGCAGCAAGGTAGCGTTATCCCTTACGTTACGGCTAAGTGGGAGGCTAATCATCAGCAGGTGACATCGACAGCGACGAAGAACCTGAACCTGCTCGCGCTCAACACCCGCGAGACAACGACACAGATCATGACGGACATTCCGAGCAATAACATGGAGGCTCAGGGTCAGGCGGTGCGGACGACGCTGACGTATAATCAGCTGGCTGGGCGGTGGACGTTTTACATGGTAGCGGGATACTATGAAAGCGCTCCGAATGACACAAAAATGTATCAACGCGAGTATGGGTGAACGATGGGTTATATGCCTAAGGGTGTCGATACGAGCAACACCGGGCTGCTGAAGGCTACGCAAACAATGGGTGTCACGGCTGTTGCTGATGCTATTGGGCATACCGATATCTTTGGCAACAAGGGCAGGGCGGCCGAGGCTCGTGACAAAAACAAGGCTGGCGAGCAACGAGTCACCGAAAAAGCCGCTGCCGATGCCGCCGACATATCGTCGATCGACACGAAGCAGAAGGCTGCGGCCAAAGACGTGGCGGCTAACAACGCTGCGACCTCGACCGGCCTAGGTAAGCAGGCCGACGCTGCTACAGCGGCCAAGAACGCCCTTACAACTGCACTTGCCAAGGACGACCCAGTCGCACTCGCCAAGCAGCTGTCGAAAGATGCCGACGAACTCGCTGCGAAAAAGTCGGCCTTTGCCGACGAAAAGCTAACACATGCCGAAAAACTGACGGGGCTATACAGCCAGCTCCACACCTCCTACGACGACCTAGGCAAGAAGTATGCCGACGCCGTGACGGGCTTGTCGGACATGGAGAAGCAGCAGTACCGGGGCACAGCACAAGTCGACTTTAACGCCATGAGTTCGGTGGGGGCTCAAGGCAACGATGCCGCCATGCGGGGGTCGGGAAGGCCGGTAACGGGGCAGATGGCGGCCGTTTTGTCGGCCCAATCAGCGCAAGGCGCAGCGTCCGCCTATGCAAGCGCCATCCAAAATATGCAGAACCTCGACACACAGCGCCGGCAAATGCAACAGTCGATTGTGACTGACACATTCAACGCGCAGCGCGGCAACGTGCAGACGGCTGGCGCTTTGATGAGTACGCAGATCGGCTTTCAAGATCAGGCGCTTACGGATAAGTCAAATTACTTGCAGCAAGCCTTTGACTCCAAGTCCACCCTACAAACCAGGGCGCTTGAAACCGATATCGGCAAGAATCTGTCACAGTACGGAGCAGAGATGGGCAATATTGGGTTTCAATCCAATATCGTCAACCAACAGGGTGTGCTCGCAAACGACACGACCGCAAGCAACCTCAATGCCGAAACCTATGCCGAAACGTCTGGGATCTCGCTGCGCAACGGGGTCTATCAAAACCGTAACGCACAGGAATCTACCGCCGAAGCCCGCACAGGCGCAGCGTTTGGCAAGGATATGGCGATTGCCGGGCTAGGATTCTCGGCAGGCTCGTCGGCCGCAAGCATTTACGGCGCAAGCGCAGACAGGGAGGCCGCAGCGGCCGGAGCGACCAAGACTAAAACGAACTAAGAGAGGATCACGCAGATGGCAGATAACGGTGGCCCTCTCAACTTTCGCAGGGGTCTTGACGAGATTCAAACAGGCAGCGCGATGAGCGCCGACTCTGAGAATCAGAAGGCTCAGATGATCAGCGCTGTGGGGCAGCGCTATTCGGACAGCGTTGACAAGCTTGCACGCAACATTTCGAGCGGTGTTCAAGGCATTATCCAGAACGTGCAAAGCGCCGAAGAACTGCGTATGAAGCGCGATGCGCAGCGTCAGCAGTCGGAAATGCACGATTGGGACATGCAGCACAAGAAGAAGTTCGAGCCGCTTGAGGAGCTGCAATTACAGGGAAATATCGATCATAGCAAGGTCTTGACCGACAAGGCTAAGGCCGATATGGAGCGCGAGGACAAGGACTATAAGCAAAAACAAGCCGGCAAAGAGGCGTCCGACCGCGCCCTTGTTGACGTGTTCAATAGCAGCGGTGCTACGAAGCCAAAAGGTTGGAGCGATAAATCAGTCGCCGAGCAAGCCGCCTATGCCGCCACGATCAACGCCGAGCAAGACCGCAACCTTAAGCGGGCTGACACGAAGGTGGGCATCGACCTCAAGAAGTCTGAAATCGCGACGAGCGAGGTCAAACGCACTGAGGCAATCTTTCAATTGACGCAGAAGGCTGGCCCTGAAGCCCTGATCGCCATGGTCAAAAACCCCGACAGCGTTGTGACAAAGGACGTGCCCGAGGCACAGCTGAAGCGCACGCAGGAGAAGTGGGACGCCTACAACAAGAGCGCACAAGCCTACGGCCAAGGCCAACAGCTTACCGCTCGTATGTTCAAGATCGCTGGGCTTAAAACCACGGGCGAAAACGGCACGGTGTCGGAAACCGATATGGACCGTTACGCCGAGAAAATGACCGGATTTTATGCGTCGTTTGACAACATCGCAGGTGATCCGAAACAGCAAGAGTTAAAGGCCCTGATGGTCGAACAGATGAGCATGAGTGCGGCGGCAGGTAACTGGCGCATTCAGTCGGACAGCGACGTAAAGCTAGCCTACGATAGGATGGGGTCCATGCCGGGGCAGCCTAACTGGGACGAGGGCAAGTTTCAAAGCACGCTCGCCACCATCCTTGCCGGCAACGGAAAGGTGAAGTCGTTTTACCGGACGACTAACGCCCGCGCTAACGAGTCAAAGGAACAGCTCAAGCGCGACCTTATGGCCCATGATGGGTTCCTCGGTATCCCGATGAAGGAAAAGGCGAACGCGCTCTATATGCAGCAGCCTGCATCGATGCGTGACCCGAAGTCCTCCGACTACATCCCACCCGATGAATTCTCTAAAAAGTCGGCGCAAGAGCTATACAACTCGACCTTTGGCATCAACCGCGAGAAGAACGAGCCTAACCTCGTCGCGCCGATACACTGGCAAGAACAACAACAGCTAGACCTGACGCTGAGAGATCCCGTGGAGTCGGCCAAGCTGATCGCGCAGGCAAAGGCAACGCAGGTTGCGCCGTTCACCTTCAACGATCCGAGCAATCAGGCCATAGCCGACAACGTGAACAAGTACCGTAGGGGGGCTGGGGCTCTAATCTCGTCTCCTGCCGCCCTAGCCGGGGTCGACAAGACGAAGGGGCCGATCCCGACAACGCGTGGGGGTGAGCAGGTCGATCCTGTCAACGGAAACCCCAACGCGCCTTTGACCTTCTCTCAGGCTATGCTGGGCGAGAGCCCAGGCTTCTACGTCGTCCCTCAACACTCGGGCAAGGCCGCAGCCGGCGCTACACCCGTTGGCAAGACGGCCGAGAAATATCAGATTGGGGTGCAAAAGAAGTTCGACCTACATCCTACCTGGCAACAAGATACGCTGGCGACATTCAAGTAAGAGAGGGGACGCACGGATGGAGATCAGCGGTGTAAACAGCGAGGGAAAGGTTGTCAGAGCTTCGGTCCAGGAGCTTGGCGAAAAGCTAAAGCAAAAGGGCGAGGACATGACGTATGGGTCGTCTCCGACGCATGTTGTCTACTCGGACAGGTTTACCGGGAAGCAGCGGGAGGTTGACCTACAGGAGGTGTCACAGGCCAGCGGGTTAAAGTCCGTTGACTTCCACCTAGACATAGAGCAGGCGAGGAAGGCTGGGGCCTACGAGGACAAGGACATTGATCAGGCGACCGCCTATAACTTAGAGCGGATTAAGAGCAATACGCAGCGGCAACAGTACCTTGCCGACAAGGGCCACAAACCGGGCACGGTCTTTAAAGACGGTGACGACTACTACTCGTTTGTAAACGGCAAGCTGTCGCCGATCAACAACCGGCCAGGCTTCGACGTGTCGGACCTCACACGGATGGCGGCTCACGCCGGAAGGGACATCGGTGCAACGATCGGCTCGGTTGCTGCTATTGGCGGGGGTGCGGTTGCGGCGGTGCCGTCGGGTGGCACTTCTATCGTCGCAGCCGCAGCGCTCTCAGGCGGAGCAGCAATGGTTGCAGGATCTCTCGGCGAAGAGGCACAGCGAGCAGCCGACCGAATCGCCGGAAACGACGCAGCAAAGTATAACGCCCGCATGGGGGTGGTCGAGGAGTTGCAGAGTCGCGGTCAGGACGCGCTGGTCGCAGGAGTGGCCGGAGTAGCCCAGCCGTTTATGAACGCCGCGACGGCAAAGCTCGGGCAGAATATTGTAGCGCCGATCGTCAAAAACATGGGCGATTGGGGCAAGACGGCGGCGGCAAAGCTTGAGATGGCGGGCGCGATGGCGCTCAGGATGCCTCAAGGTTGGGGTCAGAAGTTCGCGTCGGAAGGGACGATGGCTGCGTCGTCAGCAATGGCCGAGGGCCGCGACATGCTGACAAAGGGCACGCTCAAGCCAGGCGAGGCCGAGCAGGTCACACGCGAAAGCCTAGAGATGCTGTCTCCTGGCCGCGCTAAACCTCCAGCCAAGATCGCCGCTGGCCAAGCCGAGCAAGCAGCGATGCGCTCACAGTACGAGTCGGCAACTATTCAAAAGGCCAAAGAAAGATCCATCAACGAGCTGTCGGCCCAAGCCGCCGCTAAGGCCGAAGCCGACGCGGCCGCTGCGTCGATCGCTAAGAATCAGCAGACAAGCCAGGTGGTGTTTGCCGAGCATAAAAAAGACATAGAGGTTTTGTTTGATCCTGAGGCCAGCCTCGACACGGCAACGGCAGCCCAGCGCAAGATCGTCACGGCTACTGCGCAGAAGGCCGCTAAAAGCTACGGCATGAAGCTGGATACCGAGGCGGTGACAGGACTTCCGACAGGCTTTGAGCAGGAAAGCTTTGATAACTTTGTGCAAAAACAGTACGGACTGATCTTTGACGGAGCAGCCGATTCTTTGAATGCCTCGCGCCAAGCCCACATGTTTCTGCAAAAGGCCGCGCCCGATGCCGTCAAACAAGAGACGTCTACGGCAATGCGTACCGTGATCAACAACTTTGATCCGAGCATCATGAATGGGGAACTCAAGGGCGCTGCAAAGAGCGTGCTTGAGGCGATCGAAGGACACAACGAGCACAACACGACACCGCTTAGGGATGCCGTCGAGATATTCCACAACCTGTCGGCCAAGGTCGGCGACGCGCCGATGCCGGGCAAAAGCCGCGAGGCGCTCGACACCTTCAACGGGTCGCTGCATGTGTTGGAGGTTGGGTCTACCTATCATCCCGACGTTGTAAACGGCTACTATGCAGGGCTCAACAAGCTGATGGAGACAAAGGGCATACTCGCTAAGAACCGTGGGGCACAGACGCCTGAGCTGTTTGAAAAGGTCACGCGTCAGCTCGACCAGCTTGCTCGCACGACCTTTGACCACGAGGGAGCATCGACGCAGAACCTCATCAACGCGGTCCACATGCAGGACATCCTGGCAGGCTCAAAACAGACGATCGCCGACATGTTGTCTCCGGACTCTAGAGTGAACATGAAAGCCTTGGAGTTTGTTTCCAGCTACGCTGCGCCTCAAAAAGAGGTGTTGTCAACAAACTACACCAAGGGCCAGAAGTTGGCGGCAGGGGCGGCCGGAATGGTGCTGGGGCACCTAACCGACACAGTGACGGGTTCGCCGGGAATCAGTACGCTGATGATGGGCAAGGCGGCATATGACAATCCGGCCGCGCTCATGAAGGGCAGTGGGGGGATCAGATCGTTGTTGGGTCCGGTGGTCAGTGGCGCTAAGGCGTTGGCTGAGAAGACTGGCAAGGCTGCCAGCGAGGTGTTGGCCGGCGGCAATTCGACCAAGGCCGCTGCTGCACGGATGTATGGGACGGAACAGTTTGAAGAAAAAAAATTGCGAGAATGGCGTAAATGAGTCCAGAAAAAGATTGGCAATGCGCTTTAGCTGAGATGTCAGAGCAACGGCAGGCGGTAGAACGAGAGTGGGAAGGAAGATCGTTACGGGATTGTCTTAGGGCAGAGCTATCTGTGATTTTAGCAAAGCGGAGAGCAACAGAATTAAAGGCTCTTGATAACATGATATCTTTTGATATAGGGGTCGGCCGATGAGACTGTTTGCTGGGTGGAGTTGGCTGTTTTCAAACTCAAATGAGCAAGCGCTTTCGCAGGTCGGCACTTGGCGTCAACGCGATTCGCTGCCGATTGTCAAGCAGACGATCCAATGGTCTGAAAACGGCTCGGCCAGCGTCCTCGCCTCGGCAACGCTCACCCTCGGCGTTGTCGGTCAGAACCAAACAAAGGCCCACCTACTCGACTTGTCTGTCAACGGCAACTTCTACCTCAACATCACCCAGGGCGGTGTTGCCAAGCAAATACCCGTCAAAGGTACGACCAAGCTCCCGGCCAGGGTGACAATGAGTCTTGGCCCCACGGTGTCGGCCCTGTCGCTTGTCAGCCGCGAGGCAACGGCAACGTCGCAGGCTGTCTGGTGCATTGCAGAGTACATCGACGTGACAAACGCAGCTAACTTTCCGGTGGTGTAACATGGCTGTTCGCGCAATTTTCCGCATGTGTGACGTGATCCCGGTGTCGGACGACGCAGTTACCCCAAACCTGTCAGCCGGCTACGTCGGCGACTCGGTGGGGATGCTCACGCCGAACATCAGCTATAACAAAGGCGCGGGTTTGCAGCGGATCGACTCGGTGGCCGACACGACAATGGCCATGACGGTGCAGCCCGCCGCGACGGCAACGGTGAGTCTTGTCGGCCTGACGGCGACGGCTCGAACCTTGGTACGCGTGACCGGCAAAGCGAGCTTCACGGTGACGGCGACCCCTAACGGAGGATCGGCTCAGGCACTTGCCGTTGTGGGGTCCGTCTACATGCCGGGCATCTATGAGGCGACCCTTGAAAGCCTGTCGGCCTTGACGATCACGAACAACAGCGCGGCGGCGGCGGTTTTAACGGTGACGGTGGCAAACGTTGTGGACTATGATGATGGTCAGGTTTCTAACCCGATCCCTTAGAGTTTAACACCCCTAAATCGCAAGGTATTTGTATGTCCTATGTTATAAAAGTATTGAATATTGACGATTTTGGCACAGGCGAGATCGAAACGGAGTTCTGCGCTGTAGGCCACAACGTGACCGACCTCGTCTTTGAGCAACGGCCCGGCAAAGACGGCAAGCCGCAGATGACCTATCGGTCGGCCGGCCCGCTAAGGCTTGAGATTGAAACCTTGGATGACGGTGTCGTCGTATTTCCCGACCTGTCTAAAATCGTGTATGTTCTTAGCAAGGAATGGCAAGAACAGCAGAAAGCGTCCCACGAGGCTAGCCTATCCAACGTTGTAGATACCGGCGGCCCTACTAAGTAAACCGCCTTAACCTTCAGGGGAGACAAGTATGGCCGCTTTAGTCACGGAAGTTCTCGACCCCTCGCAGGACGGTTTAGGCCGCGCGACGGGGCTGGGCTTTGCGTTTTTGCGCAGAGTCAAGATTGACCTCAACGCTTCGGCTGCAGCTTATACGCTGCTGGCGAGTACGCTGGGGGCGCAGCGCATTTTGCATGTGCTGTCGATTGTCCCAAACAGCAACGACTTTGTTTATGTGTCGGCCTATGCCAGTGACCAGTCGTCTGTGACGCTGACCGCTGCAAGCTCGGCCGCTGTTTACGAGGCTTATGTTCTAGTTCAAGGTCTATAAAAAACTAACTTTTAGGAGATACAACCATGGCCTTCGCTCTATCGGCTCTTGCCAAAGTCTACCCGCTCGAAGTCGAGCAGTCGTTCCGTTCAAACTTCCCACACATCGCCGAAGTCAAGCTCACCGCGCTTGCCTCCGACACGGCCTTGAACCTTGCAACGCTGGCCGCCGCCGACCCCACCAACGCGACCTACCTCAACACGCTCCTTCAGCGAGCCGATTTGCTGATTGATTATTTTTTCCTTGAGTCGCCCCGCCTTGTTTCGGCCTCCGGTGCAGGCCACGTGTTCAGCGGCACCGCCGCTGCGCCTGTGTTCACCTTCACCGGCACGGCTTCAACCCCGACGGTCCTGACCTTG
>Ga0315274_10009269_pt1 | contig 14234 bp, 13 predicted proteins | sample YL17G02_20_MG_FD_203700 | JGI IMG/M metagenome (GOLD analysis project Ga0315274, IMG submission 203700) | Sediment microbial communities from Yellowstone Lake, YNP, Wyoming, USA - YL17G02_20 | ecosystem: Environmental > Aquatic > Freshwater > Lake > Sediment | place: USA: Wyoming | collected... | reverse complement strand
CAAACGCGCGATGCTCGAGCGGATACCGCTCGGCAGATTTGGCACGCCTGAGGAGCTAGCTCATCTTGTGGCGTTTCTTGCTTCCGATTGTGCCAGTTACATTACCGGGCAAGTGATTCAGGTTGACGGAGGCACAGCGATGTGAAACCGGGTCGGTTTTCGGACTCGTTCGTTGACGCCGGTTCAGTTAGGTGTATAATATCACGAATCCACTGGAAGGAGGTGCCGAAAGAGTGGCGACAGATCTAGGACAAGCGATCAGGAAGATTGTGGCTGAGAAACTCGAAGTCAGCGAGGATCAGCTCACGCCGGAAGCGCGGTTTATAGACGATCTTGGGGCAGACTCGCTCGATCTCGTCGAGCTCATCATGGCTATTGAGGAAGAGTTCGATATCGAGATTCCTGACGAGGAAGCGGAGAAGATTGTCACCGTGGGCGATGCCATTGCATACGCAGAGAAGAAGAAACAGTAGCAGCGTGGTGCTGGTTGTTCTATCCGGGTTACCGTGAGCGCTGGCGCACGGTGCAACGGTCGTCGTTGTCAGCATCGGTTCAGGGAGCCACGAAAGAACTACGTGAAGAAACGTGTTGTAGTGACGGGGATGGGAGTCATATCGCCCGTCGGGTTGGATGCAGAATCATTCTGGAGGGCAGTTCGCGACGGCACATCGGGTGTCGCAGACGTGACCCATTTCGATGCGACCGAGATGGCGTGCCGCATTGCCGCAGAGGTGAAAGGGTTCGATCCGACACGGTGGATGTCCTCGAAAGATTTAAGGCATACCGACCCGTTCGTTCAGTTCGCTATCGCGGCAGCCGATGAAGCGTGCGAGCAGTCAGCGTTGACATCAACCGAAATTGACCGGTCGCGCGCCGGCGTGCTTGTAGGGTCTGGAATCGGCGGGTTGTCCACGATCGAGGAGACGCATAAACAGCTCCTGGAGAGCGGTCCGCGCCGGATAACACCGTTTTTCATCCCGATGATACTGCTCAACATGGCGTCTGCCCGCGTGTCAATGCGTCTCGGATACCGCGGACCGAGCAGTGCTGTGGCGACCGCCTGCGCCTCAGGTGCAAACGCGATAGGCGACGCCACCAAGGTGATCGAACGGGACGAGGCGGACATCATGGTCGCCGGTGGCACAGAAGCATCCATCACGCCGCTGGCGTTTGCCGGCTTCTGCGCGATGCGAGCAATGTCAACGCGCAACGACGAACCGACGCGTGCCTGCCGACCGTTTGACAGAACACGCGACGGATTCGTGATGGGTGAAGGAGCCGCCGTCCTCATACTGGAAAGCTGGGACCATGCGAGCTGGCGCGGCGCTGAACCTCTTGCGGAGATTGTCGGGTATGGATGCAGTTCCGACGCCTACCACGTCACCGCACCCTCGCCCGGCGGCGAAGGCGCTGTGCTCGCTATCAAAGCCGCTCTCCGCGACGCCCGCATCTCGCCCGATGAGGTGGACTATTACAACGCACACGGCACCGGGACCGAGCAAAACGATGCGGAGGAAACTGCCGCGCTCAAGAGCGTGTTCGGCGATCATGCGTACAAGGTGTCAATCAGCTCGACGAAAGCTGTTACGGGACATCTGCTCGGAGCAGCAGGGGCTCTCGAGTTGGTCGCAACGATTAAAGCGTTACATGACAATACGGTTCCGCCCACGATGAACTATCGCGAACCGGACCCTCGATGCGATCTCGACTACACCCCGAACGAGGCGCGCGATCGACCTATGAACGTCGCTGTCTCGGCTTCGCTCGGGTTTGGCGGACACAATGCAGTCATTGTTGTCAAGAAGGTCTCGTAACACCGGTGGAAAGCAGACGAAGAACAGCTCTGAGGTTCTTTGAGAGAAAGCTGAAGTGCGACTTCACCAGCATCGATCTCCTCGATCAGGCGCTCTCTCACTCCTCATTCGTCAACGAAACGGGAAAAGAGCCATGCCGCGACAACGAGGGATTGGAGTTTCTCGGCGATGCCGTCCTCGGCATGGTCGTGAGCCATTATCTGTATGATAGGTTCCCGTCGTATCCGCCGGGGGAATATTCAGCGCTCAGAGCTGCGCTCGTCAACAAGTCTGCGCTCGCTCAATGCGCCAAGGAGATATCGCTCGGTAAGTACCTGAAGCTCGGACGCGGCGAGGAGATCTCGAACGGCAGAGAACGCGATTCGGTTCTGGCAAACGCACTCGAGGCGGTCATTGGCGCCATGTTTCTCGATCGCGGGCTCGACGCGACGCGCGAGTTCGTGTTGCGACTTATCAGCCCATGGGTCGAACGGTTCGCCAGCGAGAAGGTGCGCGTTGACTGCAAATCGCTTCTTCAGGTGATCACTCAGGAGCGGTTCAAAACGTTGCCCGAATACCGGATCGTGAGCGAGACCGGACCCGAGCACAAACGGAAGTTTGAGGTCGAGCTCCTCGTCAAAGGCAAGGTTTATGGTCGAGGAATAGGCAACAGCAAGAAAGCGGCAGAGCAGCTTGCTGCGCAGGAGGCGCTACACAAGCTGGAGGAGAGTTGACGATAGGCTGCCGTGGTGCAGGTGGCAAGGAGAAACGATGAATCAGATCTATTTTGCGGTTGTATGTAGCATAGCGGCGCTCCTCCTGGTCGCGTACCTCGTGAGGTCCGTGCTCAGGAAAGACCCGGGCACCGAGACGATGGTGCGAATATCGCGTCACGTGCAGGTTGGCGCCACAGCGTTTCTGAAACGCGAGTTCAGCTATGTCGCGGTCGTGGTGCTGATCGTTGCTGCGCTCATATCCGCTGCACCGTTTCTGAAACCCGGCATCGCGCTCGGGTGGGGGACGGCTATCGCGTTTCTCGCGGGGGCGGCAATGAGCTTGCTTGCGGGATACATCGGCATGAGCATAGCGACCCGCGCAAACTCGCGGACGACACAAGCTGCGGTTACCTCCGGGCTGCGCGGCGCGCTGAGCGTCGCTCTGTCCGGTGGTGCGGTCATGGGGATGAGCGTTGTCGGGCTCGGGCTGCTCGGGCTGTGCATAGTATATATCATTTTCAAGGGCAACCCCGTGATAGTGAACGGGTACGCCATGGGCGCGTCACTCGTAGCGCTATTTGCCCGGTCCGGCGGCGGCATCTACACCAAAGGTGCCGATATGGGCGCTGACCTCGTGGGCAAAATCGAGGCGGGAATACCGGAAGACGACCCGCGAAATCCTGCTGTGATAGCCGACAACGTTGGCGATAACGTCGGTGACGTGGCGGGGCTTGGCTCGGACCTGCTCGAGTCGTACGTTGAATCAATTATAGCCAGCGTCGCCATTGCGAGCGTCGCGGGAGCTGCAACGCTCCAGACGGTTCCGTTCGCCATAGCAGGCGTGGGGATTATCGCCTCGATTATCGGCGTGCTCTACGTCAAGTTCTTCGGCGGTCAGAAACCTCAAGCGGCGCTCATGATGGGCACGTACATAAGCGCAGTGCTAACAATCATCGCCACGTGGTTTATTGTCCAAAAGCTCGCCGTGCCGATGGAAGGGTTCCCCAAGATGGGCGTGTTCTATGCCTGTCTCGCAGGGATCGTATCCGGTATCGTGATCGGTTTGACGAGCGAGTATTTCACCAGCTCGAAGTACGCGCCCGTCCGCGCACTGGCAGCCAGTTCTGAGACGGGTCCGGCGGTGACGGTCGTTGGCGGATTTGGTGTCGGGATGCAGAGCACGGCGATACCGGTGCTTGTACTGGCGATCGCGGTCATAGTAAGCTATAAATTCGCCGGTATGTACGGTGTGGCAATCGCGTCCTTAGGCATGTTGGCAACAACCGGCATGATTGTATCCGTGGACAGCTACGGTCCGATCGCTGACAACGCGGGCGGTATCGCAGAAATGTCCAAGCTGAACCCGGAGGTCAGAAAGATAACCGACAACCTTGATGCGGTCGGAAACACCACCGCGGCTATCGGTAAAGGGTTCGCTATCGGATCTGCAGCGTTTGCCGCGTTAGGGCTCCTGTCGGCGTTCATGCAGTCCACACACATAACGATAGTGAGCATTGCCGACGCAAAAGTCATGGCAGGTCTTCTCATAGGCGGAATGTTGCCGTTCCTGTTCTGCTCGATGCTGTTCAAAGCGGTCGGTAAGGTTGCGTTCCAGATAATTGAAGAAGTGAGACGCCAATTTAAGGAGATTCGCGGACTCATGGAGGGGACAGCAGAACCGGATAGCGCTACGTGCGTTGATATCAGCACGAAAGGCGCTATACAGGGGATGCTCGTTCCCGGGATCATGGTGATCGTTGTTCCCGTTGTCGGCGGATTCGTCCTTGGCGTTGACGGGCTGGCAGGGCTGCTCGTTGGCGCTGTCGTCACCGGAGTAATGCTCGGCATACAGTTCGCCAATAGCGGCGGCGCGTTGGACAACGCCAAGAAATACATCGAGGAAGGGCACCACGGCGGAAAAGGGTCGCCTGCACATCAAGCCGCTGTCGTCGGTGACACAGTCGGCGATCCGCTCAAGGATACCGTCGGCCCTTCGATTAACATATTGATCAAACTCATGTGCGTCATCGCCCTCGTGCTTGCACCGCTGTTTGTTGGGTGACCTGACCGAGTTTGCGTGTTCCGGCGTTCGGAACCCTAACTGGGTCAACCACCGAGAACGCCTAGGACACAAAGCGACGCGGCAGGAGCGTATCATTCATGTCTGAGCAGGAGTTACAGTTGGTTGAGCCGACCGCAGAACTTGCAACTACTTACAGAGAGATGATGAACGATTTCGAGTCAGCGGGCGAGCCACATTACGCTCAAGAGTTACGTGACGACATCCGCAACAACTTCGCAGGATTCGTTGAAAAGCTTCTCGGGTACGCCAAAGGGATCGGGTTGAAGGAAGGACACGTGCCCTGGAGCACTTATTGGTTAGTGTGTAGCGGCTGCGCCATCGGGACGAGCTTTTTCCCGTGCCGTAACGTTCGTCCCTTGGCAAACGCAGCATCCTGACGTTGGGGTCACGACGCGACCCTGCTCAGCGACCTCTTGACTTCGGATGGAAATCGGCGCAATATACGGACAGATGACGCAAGACAATGCTCGTCAGCCTTTGAATTTCATCGGATTTGCCCGAGAGAGTATGGAACGGGCATGCATACTACAGTCCTTCAGCGCATGATGGGGGTGATGAGATGAGACAGGTTGTCATATATCCCGGGGAAGACGGTTTCTGGGTCGCTGAGTGCCCAAGTTTACCAGGCTGCATCAGCCAAGGAAAAACGAAGGAACAGGCTATCGCCAATATCAAGGAGGCGATCTCGGGGTATATTCGCGCCTTAGAAGAAGACAACCTTCCTGTTCCTGAAGATCGGTTTGAGACGATTGTTGTTGCCGTATGAGCAAGCTGCCGACAGTTTCGGGGCGCGACTGCGCCAGAGCGCTTGGCAAGATCGGCTTTTACCTCAAGCGGCAGGAAGGGAGTCACATGATTCTGCGCAGGGATGCTCCCTTCGCACAGGTGGTGGTTCCTGACCACAAGGAACTGGACAGAGGAACGCTTCGCGCGATACTCAGGCACTCCGGACTCAGCGTCACTGAGTTCGTCCAACTGTTATGATGGATTGCTCAGTGTTCTCCGTGTGCTCCGTGGTCTGAATGTCAGAATCAATGAACCACGAAGGGCACGGAGAACGACTCGCTCCGTTGGCGATAACTTTCTAACGAACTCCCAGACGAAAGGACGGCACTATGACGAAGCGCGACGTTCTCGGTATCGCGTTGAAGATATTGGGCATCTATATGCTGGTTGGCATAGTGGCTTACCTGGCTAAGCTTCCCATGACAATTCTGATTGTCATGCGTGGCGGGCAATGGTATCCCATGCCCCCATGGTTCGTCGGTTTATTGGCCGGCCTGCCGATTCTGTCAATCGCGGCAGCGTACATCGTGCTGCGATGGGGAGACGTGATCGCGTCAAGACTCGTGCCGGAAGACAGTCAACTCTCTCCTATCGGCACACCGGACTGGGAACGACCTGTTTTCGTGCTGTCGTTACGGATTGCGGGCGTTATGTGTCTGATAAGAGGGCTGCAGGAGTGGCCTCGGTTCATAGTACCGTTAGTATACGGCGTTAGACCCGCCCGTGTGGCAAGCTGGGAGGTTATTGCCGCCGTCATACCTTTGCTGCTTGGCGGATACCTGATCTCCGGCGGGAAACATCTCGTTCAGTTCCTGTTTCGCCAACCAGAGAGCGCCCACGGATCACTTGATGCACCATGAAGAGACTCCGTGCTCACGGTGGTTTCAAACGAAGGCGCATTGACTACGCGGGACGCCCATCACAGGAATTCATGTTACCTTTCGGCAAACACGAGGTTCGCCCCAACTCATGGGTCCATGAGCGGCGTCACTTCAGGATAAGGAAGGCGTCCCGGAACTGCGCCTTCTTCTTCAGCTCTGCGAGCTGTCGTTCGCCTATTTTCCGGTCGGTGAACGCGCCGATAACGGTTCTATACCCTACGGCACCGGACTGCAACTTCGCTTGAATCACAGACGCTTTGTATCCTGCCTTGGTCAACCTGTCCGCATAATCCCGGGCGGCATCCTCGCTCCGAGTTGAAAAGACGCAGATGGTGTACACCTGTGACGGAACGGGCGGTTTCGGTTTGGCTGATACAGGAGCAGGTTTTGCTGCCGTGGCTACTGTGGCTTTCGGCTGTGTCGTAGTAGCCGTCGGTGGCGCGGGAGCAGGTTTTGGCGCTGCCGCTGGTTGCGTAACGGGAGGCGGTGTTGCCGCTGGAGCAGCCGATTTAGCCCTGGCCGGCGCTTGCGCAGACGGTGCAGGTCCTGCCGGACCTTGTGGAAGAGGCAGAACCGGCTGTTGCGGTTGAGCCGGTATCGGTAACTCTGGCAGATTGATTTTCGCCTGTTGACCCAAACCAGCGGGTGGTGCAAGCGGAGGGACCGTTGCTAACGGAGCCGGTGCGCTCGGCGGAGCAGCGACAGGCGGACGTGACGCCCGACCATACACAAGCCCTCCCAGAAAACAGCCGACCATTACGATCAGCGCCACGGAAATCAACATGACGATCTTGCCCGAGCTTAACGTTATCGTGTATTCATCCTCATGACTCATGCTGTGTACCCTCCATCTGTTCGAGCCTTCGAACCAATTCCCGCCGCGCTTCGTTCAGTTCCTCAATGGAAAATCCCGGATCGATAACCTCAACAAGCTGACCCGTGAACCTGTCGGAAAAAATCGTTACGTCACCCTCCTGTTCGGCATGCTCCGCCCCTCGTCTCACAAACCGGAACACTTTCTGGCGTCGGAGAAGGTGCGCGGCAAGATATGAGATCGCCTGCTCGGTTCGGTCCTCCTTGATTGTCGCTTCCTCGAATATCGTCCGTAACGGGGTAAACTCTCGCTCCTGAGGCTGCGAGACCGCCGACGAATCGAAGTATTTCGACAACCAGAACGAATACGTCTTCTCGACGTCAGCAGCACGGCCGTTCTGCCAGCATGTCGGACAATAGTCTTCCCGGACAAGCTCTTGTTCGTCCGGAGCGTTCACGCGCGAAAAATGTTTCTCGAGATGTTGAAACTTCTTACCGCACGCGAGACAATGTCCCGAAGCTTTACGTATCCTGATCTCCACCGTCTCATCCCCGTATGGTATATGACCTCATCCCCGATTCTCGTGGTTTTCTGGCAGCGGCACCAACGTGAGAATGTCCATAAACATCCGCGCCGGCAATGCGAGCACCGTAACTCCCGCTACCACAATCCCCTCACTGAACGCCATCGTCCCCCTCACCAGTTCAACATGAAGGGGTCGTTTCTCAACCTCTGTCTTGAGCTTGCCAAATGTCCCTCGCACCCTGAACGTGCGCGTAACCGGTCCAGTGGTCACACCCGGTACTGGTAGCAGGTCAATCAATCCCCATCGTTTTCTGACAGACAGTTGCTGCGCTACCTTTCTGGACATGTCCACGTCGAACGTCTGGTCAACCCGTCCGTCGAGTGTGACACTTCCCTGTCCCCGCAACACCAGCCCCGGCTTCTCAAACCGTAGATTTGACACAGTTACGGTATCTTTGTCAAGCAAAAAGTCGCACCGCAACCTGTCGAACTGGATCGGGTTCGGCGCTGGATCTTCCTCCAAACCGCGCATCCGCGAGATGAAGTACGAGGAATCAATCTTCCCTTCCGTAACGGTGAGGATGCCCTGTCCTGACGTTGAATCAGGGGTGCCAAGAGCGCCCGAAAGCGATAATGTCGCAGAAAGACGACCCGACAATTTCCCTGAAGCCTCGGAAACCCGGGATAACATCTGCCCGATATCGAACCCATCGCACTTGTATTCGAGAGAGAACATCTTGTCATTTCGCATAACGGTGCTCTGCAATTCGAAGTTCCCGCCAGCAGTACGACCGGTAGCAGAAGCAAGTTTCAGTTGCGGTGTTGATACGAGGATCGCACACCGCAGCTGTTCTACATGGTACGGCTCACATATGAACTCCCCAACGTCAGCGTCAATTCGCAGTGGCGACGTCAGGCGCGTTATGAACCTCAGGCGATAACCTCCTCTCACGAGGTCGTTGATGGAGGGAGATAGCGTTGCCGCACCGGACCTGATATCGGCGAGATACCTGTCGCCGTCCTTTTCCAGAGCTATTTGCACGTTGTCGAATCCCAACAGGAGCGGTTCGAGGTTCTGTTCCTCTTTAAACGCTACAATAAGACGGTCTGCTGACAGGTCTGCGGTTATGCTCGGTTTATCCCCGTCCGACCTCCAGGAAAGAGCTAGTTTCGCACCGGTATTCTCACGTACCTCCACAGGAAGGTTCAAAAGCGACATCACGTCTCCCAGTTGAAACTCGTCCGATCTCAGATCGAGCGCCGTGATCGCAGGCGACCGCGCCTGATCAAGCGTGGCGGAGCCTCTCATGGTTGCCTTCTCCAGAGAGAGCCCGAGACCTATGCGGAACGGCTTGCCGGACCAGAAGGGTCCATCCGCATGAAATCGGGCAGCGCTGCCGGCAGGTTTATGGAGAATGTCTGCGACCCGGACGTCCGCGCCGGTCAGGTTCCCATCAACATTCCAGATGACCGAGTCGCCCAGTTTGAAAAGGCTCCCCGCAAGTTCAGCGCGTCCGGACAAGTTCACCTGCTCCAGCTTGTGCGCATACCTGTTCCCTGAGAGCTCATCAATCGTACACCGGAAACCAACCTCTGCTGCTCGGACGCCTGCCGGAGAAATGTCCGCGTAACCAGTCACGGTAACGGGCACTTCATCGAGACGCGCGCTCAGAGAATCGGTCCGCACGAGACCGTTGGAGAACGCGAGGGTTCCGGAAAGTCCCCGCACACTGAATGGTATCTGTTCGCTCGATACGCTTCCGTCAGAGACGGCCGCCTCTCCCGACACGCCCTGCTCGATGTTCCATCGCGCAGAGGTCGCCCCGAACGCGAGATCGGCGCTTACCCGTCCGTACCGATGGGTTTTGGCAACAAATGCCACGCGCGAATCCGGGATTGACACGGCAAGGCTGATGTCGGGATCGTTCAGCACTCCCTGAATATCGGCATCCAGCTCTGCTTGGCGGTTTACCACAACATCCAGGTCCGACACGTCCGGAAACTTCGTTTCAATCGTCTTTCTGACAAGCTCGTCCGCTGCGAACCGGTCGAACCGAGCGCGGATGTTCACTCTAGGTTCGTTCTCGCTCGACACGACAGTTCCTGAAAACGACCCATGGCAAAATGGCGTGTCAACGTTGGGGCTGTTGATTGAAACCTCACCGGTTTCGTGGTTGACTGTAACGAGCAGGTCGGCTGTCCCGGTAACGCTCCGGAGAAACGCGGGTTCAGGAGCCACGTCCAGACCGGAGAATGCGATCGAACTCTGAATGAGAGTCTCTTTCCCCATGACACCACGAACCTCGCAGGTAGCGGTCATAGTGCCGCCGCGGGGCTTCTGAAAGGAGCCTCCGAAGAGATCGGCGATAGCGGCTGCGTTCATCCCGGCAGCCTTTGTTGCGAAATTGAACCTCCGTTCGGCAGGATAGATCTGCCCTTCAACCGTCAACGGGTTTGCGGAGAATCGAGGCACCAGGCAGGTGCTCTCGATATGAAACGATTGCTTATCGGCGCTGCTTCGCACGCTCAGGTCTATATCGTGTGCCGTTACGGAAACGTTCTCTTTCTCGTCCCGCACGTCGAGTTGACCGGACTCCACGTGGACGACAAGCGAGTACACGTTGTTCAACCGGAACGCGCCACTTTTCTCATCGAACTTATCAAAGCGCGGCACAGCCCACGTTCCGTCCGCGCGATGCTTTGCGTCTACCCGCGGATTGACCGCTGTCAAAGCGACAGGGACCGGGCGTCCCAGAAAAGCCAGGACGAGGTTCATTGCAACATCCAGTTCGGGGATGACCGCAAACGGTTCTGTTGAAGCGCCGCCTTCACCGAGCCGGAGCGTAATGCCGCTCATGGAGATTCTGTTCAAACCGTCCAAGCGTACCTCATCGAACTGAACGGTCATGCCTGCGCCGTGAGCGATCCCGGCTATTCCTTGCCGGACAGCTTCAATCGCCCGGTCGTGTGCGTAACGTGCCGCTAGCCAGCACGCCATAACTACGAGGCAAATGAGAAACAGCCTCAGGAAAAGGCTTCTCACCGAACGCCACCGTTTGCGTCCGGACGCAGGACGCGCCTGCGTATTCTGTGCCTCATTTGTCTGCGATTCTGTGATCATGGTCTCGCTACGTGTCAATCCGCGGAACACCCTTCGTTCCCCGGATTTTTGCCCCGCACCACCTAAGCAAAATATCTTATCAACTGTCGCCCTGTCTCTGCACTCCCGTTGCGGTCTGAGGACCTTGCGAAACTGGCGTCCCCACGTGCAGAGACGCGCAGCATCAGCACCACACCCAGAAACATGATAGGCCGTATTGGGAAGGACAGCTCATGTCACCCGGAGCGGAGCAAAGAGTCCCCGCTTCGCTCCTCGCAATGACGGCGCAACCGCGGCCTCGCAGGCACTGGCGAGGCGCGAATCCATAACGCGCATTTGCGCAACGAGGTACTAGTTCCACTCGACGGTCAGGTTGACTGTATCTCCTTCGCCCAGTTTAATCACGTCATCTTGCACCACCGCAACAACCTTCACGTCTAAGACCTCAGGACTGACCTGAACGACCTGTCCATTCACGTCCGCTTTGATTGACGCGGTGCGAACGTCTGCTCCCGCCGGCAGGTCAACTGCAATTCGTTTCAACTCGAGCGCGCCTGACCGCACAACGATACTGTCTTTCTGGCTCTTGCCAGATCGGTTCTGGCTGAACACACCCCATGCGGACGGAAGAACGAACACGGACCTGAACTTGTCCGGTCCGATCCTGGGCGCAAACCCGATCGTTCCGGCTGGCGCGTCGTACATCAATCCCTGAGCGGCAAGCAAAATCGTCCATGCCGCCTGAGATCGGGTGTAATGTTCACCCCACTCGATATGGTTCCAGGTCATCCCGGCTCGGTCGTACCGGTCATACACATTCTTTGCGACCTCGAGCCCTTCCTTCACAAGCCCTTCCATGATCATAAACGACGCGGCGGCATATTCGGTTCCCGTCCATGGCGTGCTGTACTGTTGTCCGGGTCGGACTTCCCTGCCGTCCAACCAGACGCCGTTCAACAAGCCCCACTCAGGATTGAGGCAATGTTTGTGAACCTGGGTGAGCGCCGATCTGACTCGTTCCGGCGGAACAAGGTAGCCGAGACCAAGGAGTCGCGCATACCACTGTCCGTTGAGCTGGTCGGTCATAATTCCTGGATTCGTTTCACCCTTTTTCGGCTCGTGATACAGCGAGAAATACGACCCGTTCCACAACTCTTTCTGGTACGTCTCAGCACACCGCTGAAACTTTGCGGAGAACTCTTCCGCGAGCGCATCTTCGCCCTGAACGCGCGCCATTCGCTCGCACGCTCTGAGACACATCAGCCAGAGCGACCCGACATACGCGCTCGTACCGCGCAGGTCCCACCCATCGTACGTCTGGTTCGTTCCCTGCGTGTCAGGTATCCCGTTACCGTCCTTATCTTCAGCTTCGGCAGCAGCCATCGCCCTCTTCACATAAGGCCACATTTCGCTCAGAAACGCCCTGTCACCCGTCCAAAGGTAATCGCGACACACCTGACCCGTGAACTGGAGGTTCACATCAATGTAAATGTACTTGTCGTCAGGCTGGTCAGTGGACAACACCGACGCTGCGGTCTTGCTGCCCGGCACAACGCGGTTCAGACTGAAATTCATCGGGATCATGCCCTCTTTGTTCTGAGCATGGGCGGTCAACCGCTGGGTTTCCTGTTCAAGGTCATGGAAGAACTGCGATACGATGAAGGAGCACCCATAATAATCCGCGTCAACACAGTGCATTCCCGTGCCGCCGGGACGCGCGAGTCCCGACCAGTTACCGAACCGCCCATCCTGAGTCCACCAGTTGCTTTTGAACTGGGTAGAAAGCTGCGAGTTGATGGCATCCACGAGCCAGTACTCGAGCGTTGAATCGTACGTGCAATCGTGAAACTCTTTCGTTTTCCGATAGAGCCGGTCGAAATTGTCCGCAAAATAGGTCGCCGCATCGCGCGAGTCGCGGAACCAGTTCGCGTACATGTGCCCTTGCTGTTTGTCGGCACCATCGAGGGAGTTCGGGAAGTGCCACGAGATGAGAAAGATAGCTTTCTTCTCCTCGCCGGGAGCCAGAGTTAACCGGTTACTCAATGCTGCGTTCCATGTGATCTCGTACCCGCGATAGTATGCCGCGCCTGCTGGCGGTTTCTGAGTTTCGTCGTTAGGCAGCATACCTGTCTTGCGGAAACTGTCCCAGAAACTGTATGCCTGAATGTTTCGCCATCCCGCAACATACGTCGTGCCGGGCGTCATCGAAGCTAACGTCATGGTCCCGAGCGTTTGGTGGTCAGCAGGAACACCTTCTGCACTTAACTGGACGCCGGTCAGGTTACCGCTCTTGAACACCGCATTTACACCGGTCCTTTTCGCGAAATCGTACGCGGCGTTGTTCTTGAGCGAGCTGAGCAGAGACACCTCGCACGGTTGAGTCCCCGGGTTCTTCGCAGTAAATATGAACGCCGCCACAGGCAACCCGGAATTTTTCGCATCGTGCGGGATAAACGAGGAGAAGGCCTCAAGCGAAATGCGCACTGGCAAGTCCGGATCAACATATTCGAGCCTCGCAAACGGGAACTCGCCCGTGTACCGAATCTCAGGGACGCATTTCAGGTACGGCGCGCAATACATGCTGATCCAGTACGCGTCGTACGCCTTGAACTCTTTGGTTCCGCCGCGGATCTGGAGCATCCTGACAACAGGCGACCCGTCACCCTGTTTGACACGCACCGCAAAAAACGCGTCCTCAGGCGCTATGTTCGGATCGGCTGAAACCATCCCGAACGGCCAGTTGTTGAACATGATCCATTCGTGAAACTTGCCGTCAGCACGCAGCTCGACGCTTCCTGCACCAAGACCGCCAAGCGGTATCCCGGAATTGAGCGGCGTCCTCTCAACAAACTGGGCGCCAAAAGAGTACGTCGACAATGCCAAGGTCACAAACAAGATGCTCAAAGCGCAGAGTGAACTAAATCTGAGGTTTAACACAAGCCTGTCATGTAGCCTCGTCATGCTTACAACCCCTCCTTTTCTCCACATCAGGACGAAATACCAATCATACCTAAACGTCTATCTGCTGCATTCCCACAAACTTGGGAAGACTCTCAGGTGACCCCTTGTACTCCTCCAGACACAGTTCCAGAACCTCCTTCAGGTTCTTCTGGAGTTCATCGAGTGTAGCTCCTTGCGTATGCGCTCCGGGGATGCCCGGGACAATTCCGACATAGAGCTTTGTTTCAGGATCGTACTCCACATACGCAGTAAATGTTTTCATATGACACCTCCGAGATAATTAAGCGCAGATGAACGTTGCTCCCGTTACAGCTTGTTAACCACACGCCTTATTTCCACCTTTGGGCTGCCGAAGTTGACCCAAATGGATACGCTTTAATCAATGCGACGCCAGATGCCCTCTGATCTCATGTAGGGGAAAGGCTTGTCCCCTACTAAACGGGAGCCCTCGAGGGGATCCCCTACATGGTCTCTCATTTCTCAGGCTCTTTTTCCTTCTCGCCTTCTGGCGGTTTTGTCAGACCAAGCCGTTTGAGCACGTCCGCTTTTATCGCGTCTGCAATATCCGGATTCTC
>Ga0315274_10009268_pt1 | contig 14236 bp, 4 predicted proteins | sample YL17G02_20_MG_FD_203700 | JGI IMG/M metagenome (GOLD analysis project Ga0315274, IMG submission 203700) | Sediment microbial communities from Yellowstone Lake, YNP, Wyoming, USA - YL17G02_20 | ecosystem: Environmental > Aquatic > Freshwater > Lake > Sediment | place: USA: Wyoming | collected... | reverse complement strand
CAGCTCCTCGCAGAAGGGCTCACAAGCCGCGAAATTGCCCGTAAACTCGTCATCTCGGCGGGCACAGTCACGGTGCATACGAACAGCATCTACGGTAAGCTCGGTGCCCACAACCGCACGCAGGCCATCGCCATCGCCAGAGCCCTGGGCATCCTGTCATCCTCGTAATAGAACGCTCGCAGCCCCCGTCCCGGGGGCGTCCTACGCAAGCAAACATAATTGTTTGGACACGGATTTCACGGATGCGCACGGATAACGAATTACGAATTACGAGCTGACCAAGACTACCGGCTCGGCCACCGTCCTGGCCACCGCGATGCTCGCCACACTGCTCCCCGGCGTGCTCCTGGGGCCATTCGTCGGCGCGCTGATCGACCGCTGGAACCGGCGCATCGTGATGATCGTCGCCGACGGCGTCATCGCCCTGCTCTCGGCGTGGCTGGCCTATCTCTTCTGGGCCGGTACGATCCAGGTCTGGCACGTCTACGCGATCATGCTCGTGCGGGCCATCGGCGGTGCCTTCCACTGGCCGGCCATGCAGGCCTCGACCTCGCTCATGGTGCCCGAGCAGCACCTGCCGCGCGTGGCGGGGCTCAACCAGGCCATGGGTGGTGCCGTGAACGTCGTCGCACCGCCGCTGAGCGCGTTCCTGCTCGGCCTCCTGCCGCTACATTCCATCATGGCGATTGACGTGCTCACCGCCGCCTTCGCCATCGCACCGCTCTTTTTCGTGCACGTCCCGCAACCGCAGCGGGCCACCACGGCCGCCGGTGTGGCCGCACACAAGCCCACACTGTGGGTTGACGTGCGCGACGGGTTACGCTACGTGTGGAACTGGACGGGCCTCCTGGTGATCTGCGTCGCCTCCATGGTGCTCAACTCCCTGATCAACCCCGCTATGTCGCTCGTGCCGATCCTCGTCGTCAGGCACTTTGGCGGGCAGGCCATGCAGTTGGGCTGGATGAACTCGGCCTGGGGTGTCGGCCTGCTGGCGGGCGGGCTGCTCCTGAGCGCGTGGGGCGGCTTTCGCCGCCGCATTGTGACCGCGCTGATGGGCACCGTCGGGCTTGGCGCTGGCATCCTGCTGGTCGGATTTACCCCCGCGACGGCCTTCCCGCTGGCGCTGGCGGGGCTGTTCTTCGGCGCAGCGATGCTTTCGATGTCCAACGCCTCCGCGTTTGCCATCCTGCAGCAGGCGGTGGCCCCGGAAATGCAAGGGCGCGTGTTTACGCTGCTCATGAGCCTGAGCAACGCGATTTCGCCGCTCAGTATGGCGATTGCCGGGCCGGTTGCCGACGCGTTCGGCGTCCAGGCCTGGTTCGCGATGGGGGGCGTCGTGTGCGTGGCGACGGGGATCGCCGGGTTCTTCATCCCCGCAGTCATCCACCTGGAGGACAACCACAGGACACGCGCTGTCGAGGGGGAAGCCTCAGCACCCACTAAGACGCAGGCGACCGTAGGGGCGGATTGAGCAGGTCGGCGCATAAACCAACAATACCATGAACTCACCCTTCTTCGGAGTAGTGTTCGATGTCTGGGGATGCACCTATCGCCACTTTGTGGTAAAATACAGGTACCCCGGCGCGGCTTTTGCTGGAGCCCAACGGAAGGAGGAGAAAATGTCTCGTCTTGATCTGCGTGCCAGGCATCTGATCAATATATGGGCAGTACTTCTGTTGCTCCTCCTTCCCATCCTCTCCGGCTGCGCCAGAGCAATGCCGTCTGACGAACCGGTCACCATCAAGTTCGCTTACTTCGGCCCCGCAGAGTACTATGAGCCAATCATCCAGAAATTCAACGAAAACTATCCCCACATCACCGTCGAACTGGACACTTCCGACGAGGACAACGCGGACGTCTCCATCATCTCGCCGTTCGACTTGAGCGAACTGGTGGAAGAAGACGCTATTCTGAGCCTGGACCCATTCGTCGAGCAAGATGCATCGTTCGGCCCGGCCGATTTCTACCCCGGCACGCTCGAACTTTACACCAGGGACGGCCGGCTGTGGGCCGTTCCAGGCATGGTGAACATGCTGGTGATGTATTACAACCGGGACCTGTTCGATGCTTATGGCGTCCCGTACCCCAAGCCTGAATGGACGTGGGACGATTTTCTGAACAGCGCGCTGGCGATACGCGATCCGGAAGCCGACGTCTTCGGGTATGCCGCCATCGAGGAATTCCTCGACCCATTGCCATTCATCTACCAGCACGGCGGGCGGATTCTGGACGACATGCTGAATCCCACTCGCACGACGTACGATGATCCGCTGACGATCGAGGCGGTGCAGTGGTACGTAGACCTGATCCGCACACACAACGTTGCGCCCACGCGGAGCCAGATACTCGACCAGGGGTTTGGCCTGAGCGTGCCGAGCGGCGTCTACCAGGGCAAGGTCGGCATGTGGACCTCCTGGCTTAGCGAGCGAGGGGGAGGGGGAGGAGTGGAAGCGACGTGGCCGGCGGAGTGGAAGATGGATTGGGGCATGGTGCCTTTGCCGCGCGACGCGCAGTCGGCCACCGTGACTTACCTCCTGGGATACGCGATCTCCACCCAGGCTGCCAGTCCCGCGGCGTGCTGGCAGTGGATCGCCTTTCTCAGCCAGCAAGTGCAGACGCCCTACGGACTGACGCCCGCGCGCAAGTCAGTCGCCGAGTCCGCCGCATACAGGCAACTCGTGGGGAGCGACGCCGCCAGCGTTGCGCAGGCGTCTATGGAAAACGCGATGTTGCTTTCTCCGGCGCTGTTCGAGTTCATGAACCCCGGGATTTTGGGACAGGCGTTCGATGAGATCCTCAGTGGGCGGTCCACGGCCGAAGAAGCGCTCACCCATGCCCAGCAAGAAGCCGAGGAATAGCCCAGCAGCAACGCTGAATCCTGACTATTCAGGCCGGTGGCTGCGTCATATTTCAGCAATCTTTGCTTATACCCGTACAGAAACTGAAGCCGCTACTTGCATGTTTCTCCAACCTGTGGTAAGATTAATGTCACCAACAATCTACTCATAAACTTGCCCCGCTCAATCGTGCACGTGCTGAGGAGGGCATGGTAGCCAACACAGAGCCGACCCTCTGCCAGCAAGCAGTTCTTGCAGGCGGTCGGCTCTTCTTTGTTTGACATACCAGTTGATAGCGAGATGTCAAGAAATAGTGCTTGATGGGAGGGTACAAAATGAAGCCGCAAAAACTCTTAAGCGTACTCACGCTGGTCTTGATCGTCACATCCCTATATCCATGGTTTGGCCAAGCGCAGGCTCAAACAGACGAACCTTATGTACCCAGCGGCATCCTCGTTTCCGAACTGGGAGACGAGGTGCCTCCTGGCCGGCTGAACGTGCGGTTCCCGCGCCGGGACCCTATGCAGGTTGGTGAGGAAATCGCTCACTTGTTACAACAGCCAGGTCCAACCTTGGATGGGTTGACGTCGGTCCAGGCCGTTCCTAAGATCACTGCAGAAATCCAGACTTTGGCCCAGGGATTGGAAAATGACCCCCTGGCGCTCTACGACTACGTTCATAACCGCGTAGATTACGTCCCTTCATGGGGCCTGCTCAAGAACCCCCGCGAAACCCTGTTGGCCGGCGCTGGCAATGCCTTCGACCAGGCCGCCTTGCTGGCCGCACTGTTGAATGCGGCCGGTTTCGAAACGCAATACGTGTGGGGAAACGTCCGGGTGACCAAGGCCGTGGCAATGAACTGGGTGGGCGCTACCGACCCGAATGTTGTGGGCAACGTCTTCGCCAGTGGAGGCATACCGACGACGGACGAGGGAGACACATTGCTCCTGACCCACATCTGGGTTGAAATCTTCGACAACGGTGCCTGGCACCGTCTTGATCCCAGCTTCAAAAGCTACAGCGACCAGAACGGGCAGGACTTGCGTCCATTGATGGATTACGAACCGCCACTTTTTATAAACGATGCCGAAGACACTGCAATTATCACGTCTGACTACGTGCGATACCTTAACCAGACGAATATTCGGAATAATCTGGCTGGCTATGCCTCAAATCTGACTCGCTACCTGCGTAGCAACCACACCTTTATCTACACGGAAGAACTGATCGGTGGTCGGCAGATTGTGCCGGTTAATTCTGCTACCTATCCCTCATCTCTGCCCTATACAGTAGTCCAGCAGTTAGATCAGGCGGACGATATTCCCGACAGTTTTGCCTACGTGCTGAACATCCAGTTGCCGGGCATCAACTACACGGTCCACGTGGACGACGTCGCAGGCGAGCGGATCACGATTTTCTACGAGTGCGCCACTTCCGCCGACTGCCAGCGCCTGAACGATGGCGGCGGCGTCTACAACGTCTATCCGGCCTACCAGGTGAACGTGGTCCCCAGGCTGCGCATCGGCGGAGAGATCGTGGCGACTGGCAGCGCTGTGCCGCTAGGTAGCTGGGGACACCAGCTCGACGTCACCATTGCTACACCCATTTCTGGCTGGTCTCCTTCATTTACGCAGTATCTCATCGCCGGTGAGTGGTATGCCCTGCCCATGCGCCTGCAAACCATCTCCAACCGGGCTCTCGCCCGCCATGTAGACCTGCTCAACGAGGCAATGGCACAGGGGCTGGGCCCCGACGACGAACGGGTGTTGGGTCAGGTGCTTAACTTGCTGGGCCTGTCCTACTTCAACGAGGTAGCCCTGGGCGACCGGATTGACAGTCGTCTGGCTAAGATCGTCTTCTTGCCCCACATCTCCATGCTGATTGCCTCGCGTAATCTCACCGTCTGGGTAGATAGTCAGCAAAATCCGGTGATGCTGGACCCGGCTTCTCACACAGTAGACGTACGGCTGAATGTTGCCAGTGCCATCTCAGCCGAGAACCCGGCCAACGCCGATCGAGAGCGGGCCTGGTTTTTCAGCGCCGGCATCCGTGGCTCGGCAGCCGAGCACGCTATCTTGGAACAACTGCGGTCCGTTTCTGCGATCTCCACGGTCCAGATTCTCAAGCGGGCAATTGCCGAGGGACAACGAATCTACTATATTACCCCCAGTAATAAGAATACGATCATCCCTATCCTAGGACACCCGGCCGACGTCCTCGACTTCATTGAGGCCTACGTGTCAGCGGGTTGGCACGCGGTGATTTCCCAGTACCCGATCACTTACGGGCAATGGCAAGGCTCGGGCTGGATTGTGCTTGACCCTCAATCGGGCTCAGGGATGTACTCGATCTCCGGTAACCTTGGTTCTAATGCTACACCCGCACCGCTTATCGTCAGCGGTGGCGGTGGCGTCGAACAGGAAAACCTTGACACTCGGGACGAGCGGATCAAGGACAATGAACGAGTCGCGTACGTTCAGGCCGTGATGGGACAGGATCGAGACCCCGGGCGAAAGATTGCCCCTGAGATGATCACCTCCGACCCGGTAGATACTGCCACCGGGGCCTTTCTATACCACCACCCTGATCTGGCTTCTCTGGCTGGGCTGGGCATCCCGCTAGGCTTTGAACGGTTCTACACCAGTATGCAGCACAACCTCACCAGCAGCCTGGGCTATGGCTGGAGCCACACCTATAACACCCGCTTCTATACCAGCACCGACTGGCTACGAGGTTTTGGCGGTCGCACAGCACTGGAGGCTGCACCGGCATTGGTGGCAGCACAGGTCGGCTTCGACCTCTTCGACTTGACGAGCATCCCCCGTCAACGCTTCGCGATGGATGTTACAACTGCCCAATGGTTGATGAGCCAGATCACCGGCAATGCTGCCACACTGATCGAACCCGACGGCACCGTAGCCGCGCACGTCCGCCTGAGTGATGGAGCATATCAGCCGCCAGCCGGAAAGGCCAACCTGGACTCGGTGACAATCGCCAGCAACGGCAGCGCGACCCTCGACTGGGAAGACGGGGCGCAGATGCGCTTTGACGCGAATGGCCGTCCTGTTGCCCTCGACGATGCCAACGGCAATCGCACTACGCTCAGTTATGATGGCCAGGGTCGCCTCAGCCAGGTCAGCGACGCGGTGGGGCGCAGCCTCAATTTCACCTACAATCTCCAGGGCCGCCTCAGCCAGGTCAGTGACCCGGTCAGTCGTACCTTCAGATATAACTATGACGCTCAAGGAAAACTGCAGTCCTATATCAACCCTCAAGGTGGGGTGATTACATACACCTATGACTCTGCCCATCGCCTGCTTGGGATCACCGATTCAATCAGCACGACCTACGTCACCAACCAGTACAATGCATTGGGACAGGTCACCACCCAGGTGGATGGGCGCAGCGGTCAGACCAGCCTGCTTTATGGTGGTGACCACACGATTGTCACCGACCCGATGGGCTACCGGACCACCTATTTCTACGACCGACGAAGACGCCTGATGGGCATTCAAGATGCCCTGGACATCCGCACGTCCATTGTCTACGATGCGGCTGACCACGAGATTAGCCGTACCAATGGTCTGAGCCAGACTACTGCTTTCGCTTACGACGCCTGGGGCCACCTCACCACTATCACAGATACGTTGGAGGATACCACAACCTGGGCTTACGATGCTGCAGGCAATCCCATCCGCTACACCGATCAACGGGACAAGACCTGGCAATTCGCTTACGACGGCCACCACAACCTGACCACCGCCACCGATCCATTGGAAGGCACGACCTACTATACCCACACCGACAAAGGCCAATTGACACAGGCCCAAGACCCTGCTGGCGTTTCCGTCACCTATGGTTATGATGCGTATGGCAACCTGAACAGCATCGCCAACACGCTGGGTGAAGTGAGCCTGTGGAACTATGATCACGTGGGACGCTCGATTGGCTTCACCGATGGAACAGGCCATACCACCCAGTTCAGTTACGATGCAGCCGATAACTTGTTCCAAGTCACCGACCCCCTGGGAAATCAGATCCGCTACACGTATGACGCGAACGGCAATCTGATCGGGTTCACCGACGCCAACAACTATACTACTACCTTCGCTTACGATGCTCAGTTCAACCTGGCCAGCGTAACCGATGCTATGGGGAGGGACACGACCTACGAGTATGATGCAAACGATGGCCTGGTGCGTATCACCAACGCCAATGGCCACAAAACCACGTACCAGCGTGACCCGGTGGGGCGGCTCATCGCCATCACGGACCCCCTGTCACGTACGGTGACCTTCACGTATGATAACGCCGACCGTCTGACCGGTTTTCGCCGTGCTGACGGGAGCAACATTGGCTACCCACGCGACGCCCTGGGTCGTCTCACCAGCATAGACTACCCTTCCGGCCCCGACGTTACCTATGCCTACGATGCCGCCGGAAACCCGATCGGCGCAGCCTATGGCAGCCAATGGAGTGCCAGTTACGAATACGACGACGCAGGTCGCTTGAGCACAGCAGTAGATCACAGCCGCAACCTGACTGTGGGCTATGCATACGACCCGGCAGGCCGTCGCACCGGCCTGCACGTGAGCCGGGGCGCGACGGTTCTGTACGACCAGCAGTACACGTATGACGTGGCGGCCCGCCTGTCCACACTGATGGATCAAACCGACGACCCAGCAACCACGATTGGCTTCGGCTACGATGCGGCCGGGCGGATGATCCGGATCACAGACCCTGGCGGCGCCCGCGCTGACTATACCTACGACGCAGCGGGCCGCCTGACGCAAGTGAGGCACCAGGACAACCAGGGAAATCACGTCGCTACGTACGATCACACGTACGACGCAGCCGGCAATCCCACCGCTGTCAACGAAACGACGCCCGTGGGCACTTTTTCCACCACCTATACCTACGATGCCCTCGACCGCCTGACGACGGAAACCTACCCCCGCTACAGCATCGAGTATACCTACGACCCGGCGGGCAACCTGATCCGCAGAGTAGATCCGCTGGGAACGCTGGAAACCACCTACGACGCGGCCGACCAACTCCACAGCCGGGGCAGTGAAAGCTTCAATTACGACCAGCACGGCAACCTGATCTCCTGGCAGAATGCCCGCGGTACCCATACCTACACGTACGACTACAAGAATCTCCTGACCAGCCTGGCCCTGCCCGGTGGTACGACGCTGGCCTTCACCTACGATGCCTTTGGCCGACGTCTGACTGTTCAGGGAATGTCTGAGCCTCGGGGCTTCCTGTACGATGGCCTGGATATCATCCTGGATGGGGATAGTGACCTGAGCCAACCGATAGAGCGCTACCTTCATGGCAATGGTTTGCTGGTCGCCCGCCAGACCGCTCAGTTGGGCTTCACGGCCTACCACGGCGATGGTCTGGAGAACGTGCGCTACCTGGTGGACGGCAGTGGCCAGCCGTTCGACGCCTACCGTTACGATGCCTTTGGCCGGCCAGCCCAACCAGCAGGGATGGACCCGAACCCCTTCCGTGCCGTCGGCCAGCGCAGTGCATATCAGCACGACGTTACTGGCTGGCCTGTAACGCTGATGGGCTACCGCTATTACGATCCCGCCGGCGGACGCTTTCTCACGCGAGACCCCTGGCCTGGTGACTTGCTCCGTCCGCAAAGCCTGAACGATTATTCCTACGCATCGAACAACCCGCTACGATACAGCGATCCCACCGGGTTGCGTGGCGCACCCAAGTTTCGTCCAGCAGCAAATCAGCCACCGCAGGCCGTAAACCAGGGCCTTGCCAGCGAACATTTCCCCAACCCAGGCCCCACGCCTGCCGCTCTCCTGGCTGCAAACCAACCGCCACCCGGCCCATCCGATCCACCAGCAGTTCCTCCCCTGTCCATTGGTCCACTTGTCGCAAGCCAGGCACCCCACAATCTGCCAACCACAGGCCAGTGGTGGGCAAACCTGTACAGCCAGTGGGCACCCTGGTTCTACGACTGGCACTGGTATCACTGGTATTGGTGGAACTGGAGCGGGCCTCTGCTGGGAAGGACTGGCAGGCAATTCGGTGCCGCCAGTCTGGAGGCTGACGCCACCCGCTGGGTGCCTGTCGCTTCCTGCGGGAGCACCTATGCTCTCGCCTGCACAGCCAACAACCACCTGCTGGCAGGCGCTTTTCATGCCGGGCTGTTTCGGAGTGGCGATGCCAGGCACGTGACGTGGAATAACGTGCACGTCGCCAGCGTAGGTGACATTGCTATTGCTGACTCCAATACCTGCTATGCGGGCACCTGGTACAGCGGCGCGCTCAAGAGCAGCAACGGCGGTGTCTCCTGGAATCCCATCAACGATGGCCTGACTGCCAACGACGTGTATGCGCTGGTAGCCGACCCCGTCGTACCCAACCGGCTTTTCGCCGGTACCGAGATGGGCCTGTTTGTCAGCCATGATCGGGGCGCGCACTGGGGCCGGCCAACGGGCACCCTGCCTGGCCGCGCCGTGTCCGATCTGACCTTTGCCGGCAATGCCCTGCTCGCGGTGACCGATTTGGGTCTGTATCGCAGCGCCGACGGCGGGGCCAGTTGGCAAACGCCAACGGTAGACCTGCCCCTTGCCCACATCAATGTCCTGCTCGTCGGCTCACCAGCCAGCACTGTCTACGCCGGGACCGCCCTGGGGCCATACAAGTCAGACAATGGCGGCGATACCTGGACCCCGTGGGGCACGGATCTGGCCGACGCCGACGTCCATGCCCTGGCAATTGATCCGGCGGACGCCAGTCACGTGGTTGCCGGAACCACGACAGGTCTGTTCGTCAGCATGAACGGGGGCAACACCTGGACCGCCGACACGCACGAGGGACTGAATGGCATTGCCTCGCAGGTGGGCGCGCTGGCCTTCTGCCCGAGCGGTGGCGACGCCAACCTATACCTGGGCACCGGGGGCGGTGTTTATGCGCTCCGGACTCGTGTCGCGCTGGCCAGCGTCGTCGTCAGTGGTCCACCGACGGGCACCGTCCAGACCAGTTACACCTTCACCGCCACCGTCTGGCCGATCACGACGACGTTGCCCATTACCTATACCTGGCAAGCCACAGAGCAATCCCTCGCGGAGTTCCCAGGTGGGGGCTTGAGTAGCACCATTGCCTTCGCCTGGGACACACGCGGCACACAGGCCATCACGGTCACCGCCAGCAACGGCATTGGCGTGCCAGTAATGGCCTCCGCTACCATTACCATCACCGGTGGTAATGTCTACCTGCCCCTCGTATTGCGGAATTACTGAGGACTACCATTCATCCAGGGAGAGAAACTATGGCTTCCAGCAATATCACGATTGACCAATTGGATGACTGCATCCGTGCGCTGGCCGAACGGGACCTGGAACAGGCTACCACCCTGGCCGAACTCAACTGCCAGGTTGCCGAATGCCGGGGCGACGACGTAGAGCGGGGCAATTGTAACAGCACACTGGGTTGGCTCTATTTGCAGCAGGATAAACTGGAGCGGGCCCTCCGTTACTACCAGAAGGCCTTGAACGTCTTTGAGCGGATGCCTGGAGCCGAGGAGGTCGTCGGGAAGATCCGGATCGACATAGGCCAGATATATGAGCACCAGGGCAAGTTTGGGGCAGCCATTGACGAGTATAACAAGGTGCTAGAACTCGCAGCAGCCATTGACAGGCGTCAAAAGGCCCTGGGACTTGTACAGGAGCGAGCGCACCTGGAACTTGAGAGCGATGCCAGGAACGGCCTGGGCAGAATACACCTGGCGCAGGAGCGAGCCGACGATGCGCTGGCTGCCTTTGAGAGTGCGTTGGAGATCAGCCAGAAACATGATGATCGGCGAGGGAAGGAGACGGCCCTGGGGAGCCTGGGCCAGGCCAATCACTTTCTGGGACGTCTGAGTAAGGCAACTGAATATTATCGAGAAGCGATAGATATCAGTCGAGAAATCAACCACGAGTCCGGCACAGGACGTCTCCTGAGCAGCCTGGGCAACGTGCTGCTCGAGCAAGGGAAGTTGAGCGAAGCGGAGACACACCTCGAAGAGGCGCTGGAAATCGCCCGCCGGCGTCATGATCGCCGGGGCGAACAGCAGCGGCTGGGCAATCTGGGAAACCTATACCAGGCTTTGGCTAAGAGAGGGACGAACCAGGGTCAGAGCACAACGTGGCTGAAGAAGGCTGAGGATCATCATCGCGAGGCCCTATCCATCGCCCGGGAACGAGACGACCGGCGCAGTCAGGGAGATCACCTGACCAATCTCGGCAACGTCTACAACAAACTGGAACGCTTTGAGGCAGCGCGAGAGTGCTACGAGGAGGCACTGTGCCTGGCCGAGGGACAGGATGCGGCGGACACCCAGTGGCGGGTCCACTATGCCTGGGGCAACCTCTGTGCTGCCCAGCGACAGGAAACAGAGGCATTTCATTACTATGAGAACGCGATCGGCATTGTCGAGTGCCAGCGCGACCGGTTGAAAATCGAGTCAAGGAAGCAATTTTGGCAAGAGAGAGCGGCCCTGTACAAACGCATGGTCCTGTGCTGTCTGCGTCTGGCCAGACTGTGGCTGGCGCTTGAGTACACCGAGCGGGCCAAAGCCCGCTACCTGGCCGATTTGCTGGCTCAGCGTACCCCTCCGACGGGCAACGTTCAAGAAACCATCCAGGCCGCCCTCAAAGCCCTGCCTCCGCGCACTGCCGTGGCTGTCTTCAACGTGACCGAGGCCGGCACAGTCGTCTTTGTCGTCACAGATCAACCATGGGAGAGCAAAGGCAACTCGCCCGACAATGGCTGGCAACAATCATCTGACGGGCGCATCCGGGCCAGGCTTATCAAAAAGTTTGACCGGGACACCCTGCAACACATCCTGGTCGAGGTAGATAGCTCCGGCAAAGCAGTCGGTGGTTATCTGGTTGACTATTATGCCGACATTGATGGATGGACCAAATCCACGCTTGAGCCAGTCAGTACCGATATATACGAATCCTTGCTGGCCCCAGTGCACCAGGAGCTGATCCGGCTGCAGGTCGAGCGAGTCGTCTTCATGCCGAACCTGGGACTCTCGCTGCTTCCCCTGCATGCCTGCTACAAGGCGAACAGCATGGCACGGGATTGCCTGTTAGATCACTATGAAATCACGTATGCACCCAGCTTCGACGTGCTCCACCGCTGCCAGGTACAAGCACAATCCAAACTACGTGACGGTTTCAATCTCCTCGTGGTAGCCAACCCGACACGGGACCTGAGCGGGGCTGGTGCTGAGGCCAAATATATCTCCAGACTTTTCCAAAAGCATCGAGTACTGGGCAGTGACGAGAAAAACCAGGCCACGGTAGACACTATATTGACCGAAGCGCCTGATTACGCCTTTGTTCACTTTGCTTGTCATGGCACATTTAACCTGCGCGAACCGCTACATTCCGCGTTGTTACTAAGATCCATTCCCCCCGGTTGGCCAGCCGACGAGCCTCCGCCAGAGTCGTTCACGCTTAGGATCGCTCTGACTCACCTGACACTGCCACGCACCCGATTGGTTGTCATGAGCGCCTGCGAGACCGGCCTGGTGGACCCCGGCGACCTGGCTGATGAGTACGTCAGTCTGCCAGCCGGCTTCCTGCAGGCGGGAGTACCGGCTGTCATCAGCAGTTTGTGGATAGTTGATGATATACCCACCGCCCTACTGATGGAAAGATTCTATCGCGAGTATCTCGGAAAGCACTCACATCCCGGCCAGGCACTACGTGCAGCGCAGCAGTGGTTGCGCAAGGAAGTGGACCGCCCTTTTGTCAGCAGGTACATCCAGTCATTGCTGTCTGATCTCGAAGCGCGACACGCACAGATGCCGCCTTTCAGTGAGGAAGCGTGGTCCATCGCCGAGGAGATAAAGCATCTTCGACAACGACGCGAAGACTTGCTCGAACAAGAGAAACAGGATCCCCAAGGCAGACCGTTTGACCATCTGTACGATTGGGCTGCCTTCACAATCTCCGGATGCAGCCCATGACCAATAACATCAGTGAACACATGGAGGTAAATGGACTATGACCGACCAGGAACGGCTGCTCTACCTCAATGGCCTGGACGCGACCACTGGTTTCCCATTGATTGACCCCGTCCCTTACGACGAGCTCGTCCAGCAGGTTGTGGACACCTATCCGCCTGAACAGCGCCGCGAGGAACGGGAGACCTACAGAAGATGGCGCCTCGCTCCCTTTGCTGAATACAGGCTGGATGATCCAACACAGGCCGGATGGGGGCTGCTGGTCAATGCCGACGAGGCAGACGCAATGAAGGAACGACTCGCGTCTCTCATTTCACATCGCGGCGGCCGTCTCTTACTCTACAGGGGCGAGCCAGTCCATGTGTGGAAAGAGCAACATCATGCCGACGCAATCAACCCGAACCGGTTTCCCTACTACGTGCTCATCGCCGGCAGTCCAAACAAGGTACCTTATGAACTGCAATTCTCTCTGGCCGTACTACAGGCAGTAGGACGCATTGACTTCGATGCTCCGGCCGACTATGCACGTTATGCTCAGACCGTGGTGAGCCAAGAGACAGGGCAAGCCCCGCAGCCGGGCAAACGGGTGGTTATCTTTGCTCCGCAGCACCCACACGATTATCCTACTGCTCAGAGCAGCCAAGGCCTGGCTCGCCCTCTTCTGGAGCAGTTGCCACAAGGCATGCCATCCGATCTGACGTTCAACGGTTTGGTCGGTGAAGAAGCCACCAAGGCCAACTTGTTGGCGGCCCTGGCCGCTGACAAGTCGGGACGAAGACCTGCCCTCCTGTTCACTGCTGGACACGGAGCAGCGCTCAATACCAAGCATCCCAACCAACGCGCACTGCAGGGCAGCATCGTCTGCCAGGATTATAAGGTACCGCTGACTCCTAAACGACGGCAAGGCTTCGTGAGTGGATGTGATGTGGCCGATGGATTCCAACTGGCTGGGGGAATCCTCTTCCTCTTCGCCTGCTACGGTGCTGGCACCCGTGCTCAAAGTGACTTTGTCCGTTATATGCCTACGAAAAAAAGGCAGCAGCAACTGAAGGCCATCCAGGGGCAGGAGGATTTCGTCGCCTACCTGCCGAAGGCCCTGTTGGCCAGCCCCCAGGGAGGGGCCTTGGCGATCGTGGGACACGTGGACCCGGCCTGGATCCATAGTTTCACGAGCCCGGTGACGGGCGAGCGGCGTATTGATCCCTTTGGATTCGCACTGGCCCGGCTGCTACGGGGCAATCCGGTAGGCTTCGCTGTAAGGGCCTTCAACGACAAGTACGCAAATTTCAGCACGGCCTTACTGAGCATAATTGAGAAGCAGGAATCTGGCCAGGTGCCTGACCCGGCACGCTTCTCGGACCTGTGGATATGCCGCAATGACGCTCAGAACTACGTTATCATTGGTGAC
>Ga0315274_10009266_pt1 | contig 14236 bp, 11 predicted proteins | sample YL17G02_20_MG_FD_203700 | JGI IMG/M metagenome (GOLD analysis project Ga0315274, IMG submission 203700) | Sediment microbial communities from Yellowstone Lake, YNP, Wyoming, USA - YL17G02_20 | ecosystem: Environmental > Aquatic > Freshwater > Lake > Sediment | place: USA: Wyoming | collected... | reverse complement strand
CGAGCGCGTGGGTCACAGCCCAGGCGCGCGTGCTCCGCAGCAGCCTCACCGTGGCCTGAGGCCGACGAACACGGCCACTGGAGTCACGTGCATAGCCCACTACCACAATTGGGGGCCAGACTCTGCGGGTGCAGCGAGTTTGACTTTGCGTGCCGGGTGCGCTATAGTTGGTGCCGCGAGAAGGGTGCGCCCAAGAGGGTGAGGGCGCGGCCGTGATAGCGTCGCGGCTCGAGGAGACTGGCGTGGACGTCAGCAAGCTGACCGAGAAGGCCGCAGTGGCAGCGGAGCGCGGCAACTACGACTATGCCATCGACCTGTACCTGCGCCTCTTGGAGCTGGAGCCGAAGCACATCGAGGCGCGTCAGGCGCTACGGGCCGTTGAGATCCGAAAGGCCCAGGGGCTCGGCCTCACGAAGTCGAGCATCGGGGGCCAGCTCAAGGGCATTGGGCACGTTGCCGTGGCGGGCGCCCACTTTGCCCTTCGGAAGTACGACAAGGCCATCACGGCGTGCGAGGGAGCGCTGCGAAAGGACCCGTATAACCGCATGGCCCTCGTCCTGCTCGCCAAGGCCGCGGGGAAGGCTGAATACCTCGACACGGCGATCCAGGCGCTCGAGGAGGTCCGGGGCAACACGGGGGCGCCGACGAAGGGCTTTGCGGTCAAGGGCCTCATCCGAGTGCTGCGCCGGCTCGCCGAGCTGTATACCGAGGCCGGCAAGCTCCCGCTGGCCGCGGAGCGTCTGGAGGAGATCCTGAGGCTCGCGCCGGGCGACCGCGATGCGGAGCGGCGCATCCGCAACGTGGCGGCCCAGCGCTCGATGGTCGAAGGGGGTTGGGACAAGGCCGGGAAGAAGGGCGGCTACCGCGAGGTCCTCAAGGACGAGGATGCCGCCAAGCGCCTGGAGGACACTCACCGCGACATCCGCACCCGTGAGGACGTCGAGAACGCCATCGAGCGGGTCAAGGGCGACCTCGCCAAGGAGCCTGAGAACACGCGCTATCTGCTCCAGCTCGGCGACCTCTACAAGATGCTGAAGGACTGGAATCAGGCGCGCGGCACCTATGAGCGGGGGCATCAGCTCGACCCGAGCAACTTCCTGTTCGTGGAGCGCCTGGGCGACCTGAGGCTCGCGGAGATGGACGAGGAGATCGAGCGGGCCAAGGCCGAGCCCTCGACTACGCTCGGGCCAGGGCCGGCCGGGAAGGCTAAGGTGGCCTCCCTCCACAAGGAGCGGATGATCTACGCTTTCAAGGAGTACCAGAAGCGCGTCCAGGCGCGTCCGCAGGACCTCCCCACGCGCTTCGCATTCGGGAGCGTCCTTTTTGAGGGCGGCCGCTTCAAGGAGGCGTCGGTGCAGTTCCAGCACGCCTCGCGCGACCCGCGGGTGCGGCGAACGTCGCTCTATCGGCTGGGCGTCTGCTTCCAGAAGCAGGGGCTGGTGGACCTGGCCGTCGAGCAATTCGAGAAGGCGGTTGCAGGCGCCAGCCTGGTTGACCAGGAGGCCAAGGATATCCTCTACGCTCTGGGCGAGGCCCGCGCGAGCCAGGGCCGCGCGGCCGATGCGCTGGACGCCTACAAGAGGATTTTCGAGATCGACATCAACTTCAGGGACGTTTCGAGGAAGATCGAGGACCTGTATAAGCAGGGTGCGCGGGAGAGCAGCTAGGCCAGGACATCGGGAGTCTTTTCTTCAGAAGAAAAGACTCCCGATGTCTTGATGTCTTTGGGCGAGTTTTGGAGAGACCAATGCCCCACAGTTTGTCCGTCAAGAAGCGCATTCGCCAGAATAGCAAGCGTCGCCTGCGGAATCGCTCGGTCAAGTCGGCTCTCCGAGCCCAGGTCAAGAAGTTCCGCGCCGTCCTGGAGAGCGGCGATGCGGAAGCCAAGCAGCGCGAGTTCCTCGCCGCGGTCCGCGTGCTCGACAGGGCCGTCACTCGCGGGGTGATCCACAAGAATGCCGCGGCCCGCCGCAAGTCGCGGCTGGCGGCCAAGCTCAGCAAGCCGGCGGCCACAGCCCCGACATCCTGATGCCCGGCCCGAGCGCGTCGGAAAAGGGGACAGGTACGTTTTGGGCGAAGCCCCCTTCGGGCCTTTCAGGCAAAACGTACCTGTCCCCTTTTCCGACGCGCCGCACGGGTTCCGCGTGCAGGTATGCACGCCCTACCAGCCCGGTGACTGGCTCATGGAAGCGCATCTGAAAAAGGCCATGGAAAACGCCCGCGCGGACTACGTGGAGATCCGCGCCGAGCGAGCGGCGTCCACTCAGGTGGCCTATCTGGGCGCGGAGCTGGAGGACATCTCGACCTTCACGTCGGTCGGGGGGTGCGTCCGCGCCCTGGTCGCTGGAGGCTGGGGCTTCGTGTCGTTCAATGACTTCGATGACCTGCCGCGCTATGTCCGTCTGGCTTGCGAGCAGGCCGCGATGGTGGGGCGCACGAAGAGCCAGCTCGCCCCCATTGTGTCGTCCACTGCACGCGTGGTGGGCAGCCCTCAAGTGGACCCACGCGAGATTCCACTGGCCGAGAAGGAGGCGCTCTGCCGCCGCTACAACGATCGCATCCGAAGCCGCCCGCGCATCCAGACCTCCAGCGTGCGCTACCGCGACGCCTGGGTGGAGACCGTCTTCGTGTCGTCCGAGGGCGCCTGCATCCGCGAGGAGAGCGTCTTGTGCGGCGCCTCGCTCGCGGCGATCGCGAAGGACGGCATGAACGTCCAGCGCGCTTACAAGGGGGTCGGGGACCTGCGGGGCTACGAGATCGTCGAGGGCCTGGATGCGGAGTGCGAGAAGATTGTCGAGCGGGCCATCGGCCTGCTGGCGGCGGAGCCCGTCAAGGGGGGCCGGTACACGGTCATCGCCGACCCGTTGTTGGCCGGGGTCTTCGCCCACGAGGCGTTCGGCCACCTCAGCGAGGCCGACTTCGTCTACGAGAACCCGCAGCTCCGGGAGCTCATGGAGCTCGGCCGACGCTTCGGCCCCGACGAGTTGACCATCGTGGACGACCCGACGCTGCCGAGTGAGGCGGGGTCCTACCACTATGACAGCGAAGGCACCTCGGCGCGGCGCACCGAGCTCATCAGGAACGGGATCCTCACCCGTCGTCTCCATTCCCGCGAGACGGCTGCGAAGATGGGCGAGGAGCCGACGGGGAGCGCCAGGGCGCTCAGCTACCAGCACGAGCCGATTGTCCGCATGTCGAACACCTACATCGAGCCGCGCCAGTGGGCGTTCGAGGACCTCCTGGCCGACACGGGCGAGGGGCTCTACGTCCGCGGCAGCCTCGGCGGCCAGACCGAGATGGAGATGTTCACCTTCTCCGCCGAAGAGGCATTCGTCATCCGCGACGGGCGACTCGGCGAGCGGGTCCGCGAGGTGGTGCTGACGGGCAACGTGTTCGAGACTCTGGCCAGCATCGACGCGATCGGCGACGACCTCGTTCTCTACGGGGGGCTGGGCGGTTGCGGCAAGAGCGCGCAGAGCCCCCTTCGCGTGTCCACGGGCGCGCCCCACATCCGCATCCGCAACTGCCTCGTCGGAGGACGCTGACCGTGGTGGAGAGGCTCCTGGAGCTTGCCGCGCGGAGGGCCGAGGCCGCGGAGGTCCACCTCGCGGAGAGCGAGTCCCGGCCCGTCCACTTCGAGAACAACGAGCTGAAGTATGTCCACGCCAAGTCGGAGCGCGCCGTCAGCCTGCGGGTCATCCACAACGGGCGCCTCGGCTTTGCCAGCACGACCGACCCCTCTCACCCCGAGGAACTGGTGGAGCGGGCCATCGAAAGCGCTCGCTTTGGCCAGGTGGCCAAGTTCGTCTTCCCCGGAAAGGCGGCGTATCCCGACGTGGCGGTCCACGACCGCCGCGTGGCCGATTTCCCCGTCGAGCGGGGCATCCAGCTCGGCCGCGACGCCATTGGCCGCGTGCTCGCCGAGTTCCCGGATGCCCAGTGCTACGTCGAGGTGAGCGAGTCGGTCGCGCGGGAACGCCTGCTGAACTCCAGTGGGCTCGAGGTCCAGGAGGAGACGACGGGGTCCGACTGCTTCCTGACGGCCGTGCGGGTCCGGGACGGGAGCATCCTGTGGGTGAGCGATGGCGAGAGCTCGCGCGGCCTGGTTGCCGACGTCGAGCGTTATGCCTCGAAGGTCATCGCAGACATCCGGCGGGCGGAGACCGAGGCCGCAGCGCCCGGCGGGGCCTTCCCCGTGCTCTTCAGTGCGAAAGGAGCGGGGCTGCTCCTCCAGCTCCTGGAGACCGTGGCCAACGGCAAGCTCGTGCAGAAGGGGGCCTCCCCGCTGGTCGGACGCCTCGGGGACCAGATGCTCGACCCGCGCATCACGCTGTGCGACGACGGCACTCGGGACTACGGCGACGGCAGCTCGCGGTTCGATGGCGAGGGCATTGCGACGCGCAGGACGCCGCTGTTCGACCGGGGCGTGCTGCGGAACTACCTCTTCGACCTTCAGACGGCCGGCATGCTGGGCGCGGAGTCCACCGGCAACGCCGGCCGCGCCTTCGCGGCCGCCCCACGCCCCGAGGCCACGAACCTCGTCCTCGACCCAGGCTCCGAGAGCCTCGACGGCCTTCTGTCGGGCATCGAGAAGGGCCTCCTCGTTGACGAGGTGATCGGGGGCGGCCAGTCGAACGTCCTCGCCGGCGAATTCTCCGTCAACGTCGGGCTGGGGTTCCTCGTCGAGCGGGGGCAGATCGTCGGGCGCGTGAAGAACTGCATGATCGCGGGCAACGTCTTCGACCTTTTCCGACGCATCCGCGGGATCGGGAGCCGGCAGGAAACCCACGGCTCGATCGTCGCGCCGCCGGTTTGCTTCGATGCGGTCCATATCGCGGGGGGCGAGTAGAGTTGTTGGCCGGGCGAGCCCTTCGTAACCTTGAGCGCGTCCGCTTTGCCGCGGATGCAGCTCCCATGAAACCTGGGCCGCCCGGCCTTGTTTCTCTCAAAGAGGACATCGGGAGTCTTTTCTTCAGAAGAAAAGACTCCCGATGTCTTGTGGTAGCCAATGCCTGCGTCTGATGAGCTTCTGAGCGGCCTGACCCCTCCGCAGCGGGAGGCGGTCACCCATGTTGAGGGGCCACTCCTCATCGTGGCGGGGGCAGGCAGCGGCAAGACCCGCGTCATCACGCGCCGGGTGGCATATCTTGCGCTCCAGGGCGTCCCGCCGTACCGCATCCTCGCCGTGACGTTCACGAACAAGGCCGCCGACGAGATGCGCGAGCGGATCGAGCAGCTCGCCGGCACGAGCGGGGCGTGGGTCTCCACCTTCCACTCTCTTTGCGCGGCCATGCTCCGCTTCTCGGCGGACGACATCGGCCTCCCCCGCGGCTTCACCATCTACGACCGCGACGACCAGCTCAAGCTCGTCAAGGAGGCCCTCCACACCCTGGATCTCGACACGAGCATCCTCCAGCCGGCGAACGCCCTCCAGGCCATCAGCCATGCCAAGCAGGACCTTTGCTCCCCGCAGGAGGTCACTGCGGCGACCTGGCGCGAGGAGCTGATTGCCAAGGTCTACGCCGAGTACCAGAGGCTCCTCGGCCGGAACGCCGCTCTGGATTTCGATGACCTGCTCATGCGCGTGGCGGAGCTCCTGGAGCGCGACGAGGCATTCCGCGAGCGTTGGCAGCGGCGATTCCAGTTCCTCCTGATCGACGAGTACCAGGATACCAACCGCGCCCAGCACCTGATCGCTAAGGCCCTGGCGGGGAAGCACCACAACATCTGCGCGACCGGCGACCCCGACCAGTCCATCTACGGCTGGCGTGGGGCCACGATCCGCAACATTCTCGACCTCCAGCGCGACTACCCCAAGCTCCGCACCGTGAAGCTCGAGCAGAACTTCCGCTCCACGAAGACCATCCTTCGCGCCGCCGACAGCGTGATCACCCACAACGCCCTCCGGATCGAGCGCGGCCTCTGGACCGAGAACGAGGAGGGCGCCCCGGTGCACTTCCTCGTCGGCGACGACCCCGACGACGAGGCCGAGCGGGTCCTGAGCGCCATCCGCTCGCGCATGGCCCAGGGACGCCGCTGGCGCGACTTCGCCATCTTCTACCGCACGAACGCCCAATCCCGCAGCTTCGAGGAGGCCATGGTTGAGGAGTCTGTGCCCCACCGCCTCGTCGGAGCCGTCGCGTTCTACAGCAGGAAGGAGATCAAGGACGTTCTGGCCTATCTCCGCGTCTGTCTCAATGAGCGCGACGCCCTGAGCCTGGAGCGGATCATCAACACGCCCTCGCGCGGGGTCGGCGAGCGCACGATCGAGCGGCTCAAGCACTGGGCGGAAGAGAGTGGCGTGCCGCTCCACGCGGCGCTCGCAAGCGTCGGCCAGATCGCCGACATCGGCCCGAAGGCCCGAGGCGCCGTGAAAGCCTTCGCGGACATCCTGGATGGCTTTCGCTCCAGAGCCCAGAAGCCGGTGAAGGAGTTCTGCGAGAGCGTGCTCAAGCAGAGCGGCTATCAGGCCTGGCTGGAGGAGCCTGAGAACGAGGAACGCCTCGAGAACGCCAACGAGTTCCTTGCCAAGGCGGCCAAGTTCGACGCCGAACGCCCCGAGGAGGGCCTGGCCGAGTTCATGCAGGACGTATCGCTGGTCTCCGACGTGGACAATCTCGATCCCTCCGCGGAGGCGATCAGCCTCATGACCCTGCACTCGGCAAAGGGGCTGGAGTTCCCCGTGGTCTTCCTGACGGGCATGGAGGAGAACCTCCTGCCGCACGCGAACTCAATGGATTCCGACGAGGAGATCGAGGAGGAGCGGCGGCTCTGCTACGTGGGCATGACCCGCGCGCAGAAGGAGCTCATCCTCACGGTCGCGCGGCAGCGCGCCCAGGGGCGCACGGAATGGTCCAGGGAGCCGTCGCGGTTCCTTTCGGAGATCGCCCCCAGCGCTCTCGACAAGGCGGGTCAGCGCGCACTCGCTCGGTTCGCCTCGTCCAGCTCGTGGATGGACGACGACGCGGCAGAGGCGGCCGACGACGAGGAGGAGGCTCCCGCCGCTCGGTTGCCGCGGCGCAAGCCTCGCGCGGCGCCCGAAGCGCCGCGCACGGCCTGCCCCTTTGCGGTGGGCGACCGCGTGCGGCACCCGCAGTACGGCGCCGGACGGATCGTGGCCATCCAGCGCTCGGAGAAGATGACCCTCGTCACGCTCTCCATGACGGGCGGTGGGAAGCGGGTCTTCGCCCTCGAATACGTTCAACTGGAAAAGCTCTAATCCGCCAACTACAATGGCGCCGAGAGCCTTTCGCTTTGCCGGCTCTCTCGGTGTCCTCTGTGCCCTCTGTGGTGAGCTTCTTGTGCTCTTGAACGGCAGGCCGCGATGGCACCGGAACTAGCTCAATACTTCACCCCGCAGCCCGTGGCCGCGTTCGCCCTCGACGCCTTGATGGCGTTGGGCCTTCGGCCTGGGCGGCTTCGAGCGATTGATCCGGCCTGCGGCGAGGGGGTGTTCCTCCTCGAGGCCGGCAAGCGGCTCCCGGAGGCCGAGCTATGGGGCTGCGACCTGGATGAGGGGCTGCGAGAGCGCTGGCGCTCAGCGGGCCTGGACGCGCCCCGGGCGCGCCTGCTCGTCCAGGATGGCCTTCTGGACGCTCCCCTGTTCGGGGTGGGGGCTGGGATGTTCGGGCTGGTCGTCGGCAACCCGCCCTATGGTCTCGGGATGCTCCGCCCTGCGACCGGGGAGCCGATCGAGGCGCAGTTCCTGCGGCGGTTCGTCCTCCTCGCGGAGCCGGGCGGCTGGCTGGCCATCGTGGTGCCGGAGGGGATTGTGGCGAATGCTCGGAGCCAGCCGTTGCGGGATTGGCTCTTGGAGCGCGCGGCGCTCAAAGCGGTGATCGCCCTGCCCGAGTCCACCTTCGCGGCCGCCGGCACGCGGGCGCGCACCATGCTCCTCCTCGCGCGAAAGCAGCGGGGAGAGGGCGGCGAGGTTCTCCTGGCGGCACGCTCCGCGGGCGGCAGGGACGAGGGCGCACTGAGCACGTATCTCGCCGAAGTCCTGGAGGCAATTCGGGGCCGAGCCGAGCATGTACCGACTGGTCGTCGTGGGCGGGCCCGATAGCGGGCGGGTCTACACTCTAGCGCCTGGCGAGTATGCCGTGGGCCGCGGCGCCGGGGTGGAGATCACGCTCCCCGACGAGTCGGTCTCGCGTCGCCACGCGCTCCTGACCGTGGGCGAAGAGGGCATCACCGTCCTGGACCTCGACAGCCACAACGGCACGTGCGTGAACGGCCGGCCGGTGAAATCATCCCAGGTGGTGGAGGGGGACGAGGTGCGGTTCGGCAACAGCCGGCTGGTGCTGGAGGCTGCGCCGCGGCCCTCGGACGCGACGGTCTCGGTGCAGATCGTCGGGGGGGACGCGGCGGAGGCCCCTGGCCGCCAGGCCGTGGCCCTTCCCGAGGACAGCCGCCGGCTGGCCATCCTCTACGACGTGGGCAACGCGATCAACAGCGCCGTCGGGCTTCCGGAGCTCCTGGAGAAGATCCTCGCGACCATTTTCGAGGTCGTGCCTGCCGAGCGCGGGGTCATCATGATGTGGGAGGGGGGGCAGTGGGTGCCCACGGCGGTGCACACCCGAGGGAGGGCGCAGCCGGGCGACCAGATCGCGGTGAGCCGTGCCATCATCGAGAAGGCGTTCGAGGCCGGCGGGCCGATCCTGAGCGGCGACGCCCGCGCGGACGCGCGCTTCGGGCCGTCCGACAGCATCGAGGCGTTCGCGATCCGCTCGACCATCTGCTGTCCTTTGGCCGTGCGGGGCGAGCGGCTGGGCGCGCTCCACCTCGACACGCGGCGAGCGACCGAGGCGTTCTCGGAGCAGGACGTGCGGCTGGTCGGCGCCATTGCCAATCAGGCGGCGATTGCGATCGCCAACGCTCGCCTCCACGATGCCCTGCGGCAGGAGAACATCCAGCTCCGCCGCGCTCTCGGCTCGCGCCACTGCATCATCGGCAACAGCCCCGTGGTGCGCGAGCTGATCAACCTGGTGCGGCGCGTGAGCCAGACCGACGCGACCGTGCTCCTGCGGGGGGAGAGCGGGACGGGGAAGGAGGTCGTCGCGCGGACGCTTCACGCGCTCAGCCCGCGGCGCGGCAAGCCCTTCGTCTGTGTGAACTGCGCGGCCGTGCCGGAGACCCTGCTCGAGAGCGAGCTCTTCGGCCACGAGAAGGGGGCCTTCACGGGCGCCGTCGAACGACGCATCGGCCGCTTCGAGCAGGCCAACGGGGGGACGATCTTTCTCGATGAGATCGCGGAGATGCCCCCGAGCACGCAGGCCAAGATCCTGCGGGTGCTCCAGGAGCGGGAGTTCCAGCGCGTCGGCGGCACCCGCTTGATGCGGGTCGACGTGCGGCTCGTGGCCTCGACGAACCGCGACTTGGAGGCGGCGCTCCAGGCCGGCGAGTTTCGCGAAGACCTCTACTACCGCCTGAAGGTCATCGAGATCGTCCTGCCCCCTCTCCGCGATCGCAAGGAGGACATCCCGCTCCTGTGCGAGCATTTCCTGGGGGAGATCGCCCGGGACATGGGGCGGCAGCCTCCGGGGGTGGACCCGGCGACGCTGCGGGTGCTGGAAGCGCATGCGTGGCCCGGCAACGTCCGCGAGCTGCGCAACGTGCTGGAGCGGGCGATGGTCCTGGGCATGGAGGACCGGCTGCTGCCGCGGCATCTGCCGCGCGAGGTGCGCCGGCGATTCCCGTCGCGGGAGGAGTTGCCCGACGACCTGTCGCTCTCGGAGGTCGAGCGGCGCCACGTCGCCGACGTGCTGGCCCTCACGGGATGGAACAAGAGCCGAGCTGCGGCGCTCCTGCGCGTCTCGCGCCCGCGCCTCGACCGGAAGATCCGCGACTACGGTCTCGATGCACCCGAAGGGCGGTAGCCGACGCCCTGACCCGCATTTCCCACCAGCCCCCAAGTCCCGAAGGGCAGGACATCGGGAGTCTTTTCTTCCGAGAAAAGACTCCCGATGTCTTCCGCTCCGCGGGAACGCCAAAGCGGCGACGCTTCGCCGCACTCCATAATCCTCCCCGTTTCCAGGCTGGCGCACGGAGAAACACGGCCCGCTCCAGAACGGGCAACATTGTGGAGTGCGGTGAGGTGTCACCGCTTTGGGCCTCTGCGGAGCTCTGCCCCCATCTTGCGGGCTCCCCCTTGAGAACGAAGGCCTTCGCCTGTTCTCCCGCTCCGCTGGCATTGAAAGCGGTGACACCTCACCGCACTCCACAATCCTCCCCGCTCCGGAGCAGGCCGCCTGGCGAGAAATGCCGGCTATGCCCGTGGGAACGGAAGAAGCCTGGCCAGTGGGTGCACTGGCCAGGCTTCTGCACGTGGGGAGGCCCCGGGCTACTTCTCGGCGGAGCGTGGGATCAGGGAGCTGGGGATGAAGAGGATCTCGACGCGGCGGTTCTTGCCTCGGCCGGCCTCCGTGGCGTTGCTGGCAATGGGCGACAAGCCGCCCAGGCTGCGGACGAACATGCTCCGCTCGTGGATCCCCTTCCTGGCGAGATACCGGTAGACGGCGAGCGCCCGGTCTGCGGCCAGGCCCATGTTGTCCTCATAGAGCCTGCGGGCGACGGCGCTCTTGACAGGCTGGCTGTCGGTGTGGCCGTCAATCTGGATGAGGACATCCTTCCCCTTGAACGCCGTGGCGATCTTGTCGAGGGCCTTCTCGCCGTCCTTGCTGACGGTCGCCTTGCCGACGGTGAAAAGGAGGGAGCCCTGAAGGACGAGCCGGCCGTCCCTCACCTCGCCGATGCCGAGCGCGCGAATCTGGTCCTCCAGCTTCTTCCGCTCGGTGTCGGCCGCCTTGATGGTCTTGTCGGTGGTCTCGGTCTTTGCCGCGGCGGCCTGCTTCTTGTAGGCCTCGAGCTCGCGGGATGCGTCCTCGAAGCGCTTGCGGAAGGAGTCCTGGACGGCGGCGAGGTCCTTGTCGCGTTCCTCCAGTTGCTTGGCCAGCCCGTCGCGCTCGGCCTCGAGGGCCTTGTACTTCGATTGCGACACCATGCAGCCGGTGGCGAGGAGCAGTAGCGCCGGGAACATGGCGAGAGCAACGGTTCCTTTGGTTCTCATCGGCGTGGGTTCCTTCATAGGCGTTCCTCTCGTGGGGGAGGGGACCAGTCAAGGGGTCGCCGGCTTCGCCTCTTTCTTCTCTTCCTTCTTGGGTTCCTCGGCGGCCGGCTTCTCTTCCTTGGCGGCCTTGGTCAAGGGGAAGAAGGTGACCTCGACGCGGCGGTTCCGCGCTCGGTTGTCGCCCGTGTTGTTGTCGGAGAGGGGCCGGTACATGCTGAAGGCCCGGAGGTGCATGCGGGGATCCTCGATGCCGAACTGGGCGAGGAGCTTGAGCACGGCCTTGGCGCGCCAGGCGGCGAGGCCCCAATTGTCCTCGTACCTGCGGATCGTCTCGGGCTTGGCGAGGCGGACGTTGTCGGTGTGGCCGTCAATCTGGATTTCCTCGCCGGTGCCCTTGAACTGCTTGGCGATGTCCTCGAGGAGCTGCTTGCCCTTCTCCGAGACCTCCGAGCTGCCGAGGGGGAAGAGGAGCTGGTCCTTGATGAGAACCTTGCCGCCACCCACGTATTCGCCCGCACCGGGGAACTTCTCCAGGGTCTCCCTGAGCCGCCGCTCGATGTCGGCGTACTTGTCCTTGGCCTCTCGGGCGATCCGGCTGGCCTCATCGCCCTTGTCCTTGTAGAGTCCGATGAGGTGGTTCGCGGCGTTGAGCTGGTCCTTGAGCGCGTCGATGCGGGTGGTGGCATCGGCGAGCTGGCTGTCCTTGGCTGCGAGCTCCTGGACAGCCTCGTTGTACTTGTTCTTCAGCGCCACGTGCTTGCCCCACGGGACCAGGCACCCCTGGGACACCAGAGCAAGTAGCCCCACAACTCCTGCCCTGCACAGCAGTCCCTTCATTGTACTCCGTACCTCCTTGGCGGGGAAACATTGCTGAAAGGGGACAACGGCCGACGATAGGGGGGCGTCGGCCAACGGGGATGACGAAGCTCAGACGCTACTGCCACGACGGAGGCGAAGTGAGGTTGAACCAGTTCCAGAAGGTCTTGATGATGTCCCTCAGCGGCCCCCAGTCGGGCACGTGCTTTCCGACGAGGCAGTAGAAGAAGACGCCGCCTGGAATGAGGAGCACGAAGGCCGTAGAGGCGCACACGACGGTGTAAAGGGTGGACGGCAACTCGCGGACGGCCAGGGGCTCGCCGGTGCCCAGCGACGACGAGGCCGTGATGCGGCCCGCCTGGGCCTCGGCTGCCTGCTCCTCTTCCGGCTGCACCTCCAGCCCCCTGTCGGCCTCCGTGGCAGGCTCCACGGCCGCAAGGTCGCCAGGCTCCAGGGAGACCTCCTCGGTCGCCACGTCCTCGGTGGCCACCTGGGTGTCGTCGTACTCGTCCAGCCCCAGGACCATCGTTGGGACCTCGGTCTCAGAGCCGGTGTCGCTGGCGCCTGCGATGTCGCCGAGCTCGAGCGTCGGCACATCGGTGTCTTCGGTTCCCGTATCGGGGGTGGTCAGCTCGATGGTGGGCACTTTGGTCGAGGGCTCGCGCTTGGCCGCAGCGCCTCCAAGCTCGGGGCCGATCTCGACGTTGTCCGCGCCGGCGGTGCCCGTGTCGCCGCCGATGATCGTGTCGGCGGTCTCGGACCAGTCCTCCTCGCCCAGGAGGCCCGCGGGCTCCTCGGCCACGGGGGCCGCGGGCTGCGCCTGAGGCTTGGGGGCCTGTTCGCCGGGGCGCAGGACCATGGTCGGCTCCGTCTCGCGCTGCTTGCGCAGCTTCTCGACGTCGCCGCGACGGAACTTCAGGGTGTTCTCGTCGCGGTACGCGCGCAGCTTGTTCTGAGCGATGAACGAGCGAAGCTCGGCCTCCTGGAGCTGGAGCGTCTTCAGCACATCGTCGAACGACAGCCAGTCTTCGGCCATCTCTGCTCACCTACCTTGGGATCAGGACACCATCTAAGGAAGCGCTCGGACGGGGGTCACTCCCCCGACTTGTCCAAGCGCTGGTACTCTTCCTGCGAACTGCCTGCCCCGTGAACGCGCAGGCCGCGCAGCGTGCGAACGCCCCGGATCGAGTACTCGGCCTTCGAGGACAGAAGGAGGTCCCAGCGATACAGGCGGCCCGCAAGGAACTCGAACGAGGCATTGCGCAGGTCGCGTGTGACGGTCTGCCCGGGGCTGGACAGCCCATAGATCAGGATGACCTCGCGCGTCGTGTCAATGATGTAGAGGATGCTGTCGCCGCCACCGACCCTGTCGCCGCCAAACGTCGAGGCGATGGCGATCACCTTGTCAGTCTGGCCCTCGCTGACCGCTTGAGCTGGCGACACGCGCGCGAGCAGGAGGACGCCAAGCAGGACCGCGATGATCGCCAGGAGCGTGACAGCAACCGACGCACGATTCAGCATTGAAGCGGCCTCCGCGGAGCGCTATTCCCGCCTGTTGCCATGTACTCATTGTCATTATAGTTGGCCCCACAAAGGTTGCAAGTGTTTTTTGCGAAAAATCCGAGCCGCGACCGTCAGGGAGCGGTCGCCTTGCGATGGGGCGCGCCCCCGGCTATCTGAGAACGCGACCGCTCCCTGACGGTCGCGGCTCGGATGGCGGATCGGCTCGAGATGCGTTGGGATCGCGCTTGCTTTCAGGCGTGCTGTGCGGCATGATACGCCTTCACGGATCGTCGCACTTACCCACAAGGGGGTGGTAGACGGTCTGGGGCCGCATCGGCAATGGCTTCGTCTTGGCCTGGATTCACAGGTTACCCACAGGAATTCCACACGGGCGGCGCCGCGTAAGCATAAGTGCTGTGATTTTCTCATCTTGCGGCGCGCGCGGAGATTATCGGTCGCTCAACCCTACGCGTCTGGGCCGGCTATCGGGCTGGCATCAGGCGGGTGGCGGCACGTGCTCCCGCTGCTGGCCATGGGAATTGCACAAGTTACCCACAAATCCGGAAAGGCAGCCACAGAATGCCGTTTGACGTGGTTATACGCGGGGGCACAGTGCTCAGCGGGACGGGCGCCGGCGGACTGCGCGCCGACGTCGGAATCCGCGGTGACCGCATCGAAGCTCTGGAGCCGAACCTTGGGACCGAGGCCGGGCGCATCATTGATGCCACGGGGCTCACCGTTGCGCCGGGCTTCATCGACATCCATGCCCACGGCGACCTCTACGCGCTGCTGTGTCCTGAAGCGCCGGCCCGCCTCCACGACGGCGTGACGACCGAAGTGGTGGGGAACTGC
>Ga0315274_10009265_pt1 | contig 14238 bp, 12 predicted proteins | sample YL17G02_20_MG_FD_203700 | JGI IMG/M metagenome (GOLD analysis project Ga0315274, IMG submission 203700) | Sediment microbial communities from Yellowstone Lake, YNP, Wyoming, USA - YL17G02_20 | ecosystem: Environmental > Aquatic > Freshwater > Lake > Sediment | place: USA: Wyoming | collected... | reverse complement strand
TACTGTGTTTTACGTTATCGCGCCCTTTTTGGGGGGGTTGGCGGGCTGTATCGGAATGTTGGGGGTAAGGGAAGTCAGTCACTTTCTGTCAGGCATTGCCTTGGGAACTCTGGGGACTACTTTTTTGGTGTGGGTGATTGTTGACCCGGTAGCGGGGCTGCTGGAGACGGTGCTGCCGCCCACAAGCCGCAGGCACCGGGCGGAACGTCTGGCTCAGGCCAGGGCCCAGCGAGAGAAGAAGCAGATGGAGCGTGAGCGTTTGTTGGCGGAGTTGTTGGCCAGGGAGGATTCGGATGTAAGCCGCTGGCAGGAATCGCTGAAGTCACAGGCCCAGAAACTTGCAGAATTGTTGACGGCTGAGAAAATTGACTTTCAGAATGCGGAGCGAGAAGCGATAGAGATAGGCGCTGCTGCGTGGCGGACCGGCGGGATAAGTTGTATGAGGGCGCTTCGCGATACGGCAATAGGCATAAGTAAGCAGGGCAGTCCGGATAGGGCTGTTGTTGACTACATCACGGTTTGGTGGGATGGAGTTGGAAACTGGCGGAGCCCATCTATTCATAAGGCCCGTGGTTCATAGCAAAAGTAATTCTTGCTGGAACGTAAAAAGTGTTGGGGCGAAGTCACGCGACTTCGCCCCGTTTCTATGTGCTTGTTTTGGCAGTTAGCACAAGCTTTTTTACAATGTCCTGCGCCTTCGCAGCCAGCCGACAAAAGCTGCTCCGCCGAACAGCAATAAAGTGGCTGGCTCGGGAACACAGATCGTTGCAACCTCAATCCTGTCGATGGCAACACCGCTATCCATAAGATAAAGGTGAACCATCTCGACAGGGTATATCTGTGGGATACGCCACTCTATTGTTACATCACGCCATCCATCTGCTAATGCAGTGTCATTCACGCTGATTGAGTCATCATAGCGATGAGGGGGGGTTCCTGCTTCCACATAGCTCGATGCGTCTATATAACCGTGCACACCCGGTTCAAAGTCGCATACATGATAGATTATCTCAACATTGATGATTTTGGTAAGATCCGGGTCAATGATGTTCGGAATGCGCAAATCGATTGTAGCAGTGTTTCCATAAATAACACCTGGATATGTGTCATAGCTGTCATAGTAAGCATACGGCATAACCAGCGTGACATCAGCCTTCGGCTCGTTCTCATTCGTGTAACCGTTGTCGGCAGGGATGTTCGGGATAGTGAGAGGACTACTCCCGCCAGTGCCGATACCGGGATTTGTGCCGAAGGTCCACTCCTGGTATGTCCGGTACAAACCATCGTCTGGAGTGATAGTTATAGTAGCCACAGCGGGTGCCGACATCAGAGCACACATTAACAGTCCTAATACTAACTTTTTCATACTTTTCATCCTTATCTCCAAATACTAACACTTGTTTACAAACACCTGCGTCTTCGCAGCCAGCCGACAAAGGCCACGCCAATGCTGCCAAGCAGAATAGCTCCAGGAGCCGGAATTGGCGTACCGCCGCCGATAAAGTGGCTATCAGCACCAATACCATCGAAACCGGCGACATGGGCAGCGAAGAAAACATTTCCTTGCCCGGCGTTTCCAGTAGACAAAACTGCAAAGTTGCTTGCGACAGCATCAGCCACTGTTGTTGGCAGTCCTATACTGAAAATCAAAGGGTCTTGCCTGCTTGAACCAGTTCCGTTATCCTTTACATCAAAACTGCCGAAGCCATTTTCATTACCAGAGCTGTGGCTCCAGTTGGTAGGCAAATTGAATGTCCAACTGCCGACTGGGTCTGAAACATTAGAGTTGAACCCAAAGCTCTGAATGCCGAAGTTAGCGAACGGAGGAGTCCCATAGTCGGGCACAACAAATGCGTCAACCGAGAAGGAAACCAACCCAGTGACGTCATTAGCGGTTATGTCAACCTGTCCGTAGTTGATTCCGTCTGATAACGTGTTTGACTGGTCCATATACCATGACCCCGTTGTAACATTCGCCACAGCAGGTGCTGCCATCAGGGCACATACCGCTATCGTTAGTAAAATCCGTTTCATTTTTTTTCTCCTCAATTGTTCTGTGGTAAAAGCCGCCACAGGAAAGTTCCTTCTTAATACATTTTCCTAAATGAACGATTGTGTCAGGCGAGTTTAGGCGGGCTGCGGGCCAGGTGAGCGAAAGTAAATGCCGGTGAAAAAGAAACACTCTGCCCGGCTACGACAGCCAAGCAGTTCAATAGCAAATTAAAGTTATATGATTCGAAAATAATGGCAGCCAGAATCTTTCCGGAATTTGGTATGCCGGCCAAATGGCGAAGCAGACCTATATATTCTGTCCCTTCGAGGTCGCTGCGGGTTCGCAAAGAACCATCGAGCTGCGATACGTAAATCAGGCTTTGTCCGCCTGTGGCGGACTGCTGTATTTGCTTTTTGCTGCGAATATGTGAAGCCAACTGGGGCAGCGCTGCGAAACCTGTCTGCCCGAGCCATAACAGACCTGCCAGGGCCGTCAGCCAGACTCTGCGGTCCCTGACTAATGACACGCGGAGAAATCCGGCCAAGCCTAAGAAAATCGCTCCCGGAACCGGAGGCAGTGGCTTTGGCTGCGAAAGTGATGCAGGGGATTTGCTATCAACCGGCGGCCTGAGGAATTCAGCGGCGACACTCGCCAAATGAGAATTGGTGGGCTCGCCAATCTGATTTATTTCATAGCTCTCAATGTGAGGCGTATCTGAAATCAGGGACAATGTCGGTGCAGCGACATCCCTGTTATAGTCGCTAACTGTTGGCGCAGCGCTTACCGCCGATGCGACAAGAAGCGACAAAGATACCAGCAACCATTTCCTTCCGTTGCCCAAAAGCATTTCCCCGTCTCCTTACAAAGCTCTCAGGAAAGCAGGAAGGAGTTCACCTCCCTGCGATGCTCTCTTCCTACTTACCCTATCAAGCTATTTTTGAATCCGTTCGATGTTAATTAAGAGCTACAGTGTTCTTCTTCTGCGGAGCCAGCCGACAAAGGCCACGCCAATGCTGCCAAGCAGAATCGCGCCCGGAGCGGGAATGCAGACAAGCATATCCTGTCTGCAATAGTCTAAGTCTCCCGCATGGCCTTGTACCCATAGAGTCATAACTTCCACGGGATATCTTCCATTGTTGTCTGCCTTCGCGGCGGCAAAGCTACCGAATTGGTCGACCACAGCCTGTACAAATGGGTTGTTTGGGTTGGGACTGCCAACGCCACTTTCATCTTCGAGCCACCAGAGAGTCATCTGTAGAGCTCCGGCACTGGCTTCACGGTCAGGCCCCGGAGTATCATTATAACCCTCGAGTGTTTCCTCTTGAAACTCATGGTAGAGCCAGGCCGTGCCGACAGAAAGGGGATCGCCAACAGGACCCACACCACCCATGATTGCACTATCACCAAACAGCACGTCAAACACGTGAGCTCCAAGGCCCTCCGAATGTTCCAGACAGAATGTCTGGAAGGAAGGATCATAAGGGCCGATGTTCTTGGTACTGTCAGAGTAGTATGGCAGGGGGTTCCAATTCCAACCTGAAGGAGTTACAGTGAATTCGCCCCCTCCCACTTTGCCGTTATACCCAACTTGTGGTCCGTTCACTGTGACTGTAGGCACAGCGAATGCCGGTGCAGCCATCAGGGCACATATAATCAATCCAAATAAGATCCGTTTCATTTTTTTTCTCCTCAATTTGTTTTGTGGCAAACGCTGCCACAGTAAAAACTTTCTTTGAAATTACGTTTATAATTAATTCATTTATTTCTCATGCCTTCACGGCGGGCTACGGGCCAGATGACCAAAGATAAATGAAGTTGAAAAAGGAAAGAGTTGCTTATTTTTTAGAGCCGGACAAAAGTTTGTTCGGATTAAATGCAATACGAGCATCCCTGTCGTGAAATGCGGCAGCCGGAATTTGCATTTGTTTTGCGCAGACACCAAGCTATTCGGCAGCAAGGTAATATTGCTTCGCCCCAATTTCATCGGGACTCGCAATGACAAGGAAGTTACCGGTAATGGTAGTGACATCATGGCAGCCGGTATGCCGGCTAAATGGCGAAGCAGCCCTATATACTCTGTCCCTTCAAGGTCGCTGCGGCTTCGCAAAGAACCATCGAGCTGCGATATGTAAATCAGACTTTGTCCGCCTGTGGCGGACTGCTGGATTTGCTTTTTGCTGCGGATATGTGAAGCCAACTGGGGCAGCGCTGCGAAACCTGTTTGGCCGAGCCATAACAGACCTGCCAGCGCCGTCAGCCAGACTCTGCGGTCCCTGACTAATGACACGCAGAGAAATCCGGCCAAGCCTAAGAAAATCGCTCCCGGAACCGGAGGCAGTGGCTTTGGCTGCGAAAGTGATGCAGGGGATTTGCTATCAACCGGTGGCTTGAGGAATTCAGCGGCGACACTCGCTAATTGAGAATTGGAGGGTTCGCCGATCTGATTTATTTCATAGCTCTCAATGTGAGACGCATCTGAAATCAGGGACAATGTCGGTGCAGCGACATCCCTGTTATAGTCGCTAACCGTTGGCACAGCGCTTACCGCCGATGCGACAAGAAGCGACAAAGATACCAGCAACCATTTCCTTCCGTTGCCCAAAAGCATTTCCCCGTCTCCTTACGGAGCGTCCTTGTTGTAACGCAATACTTGCTGGCCACCTCCTCCTTAAATTGCTGGAGATGGCCTCCTCCTATTCGGAGTAATAAATGCTCCATTTACAAGCTGTTGAGTTGCCTGTCAAGAGAAATTATAAAAAAATGTGAAAAAATCTGAAATTTTCGGAAAATTTTGGTTATTTTAGGACGTAACTGTGAAAAATAGGGGTGCACAGGACTACAAAATACTGTTTTTAGGTTACTCCCAAAGGGGTAGGAAGCTTTTTGCTGTAGAAATTGCGAAGTTAGAAGGCAGAAGACAGGAGTCAGGAGACAGAACACAGAAGGCAGGAGACAGAATGGAGTTTAGGGGACAGGGAGCAGGAATATCAAAAATTAAAGTGCAAAATGCAAAATTACAAATCAGAATTTAAATAGAAGGCGAGTGACACATAGAGGCAAAGGCACAAAGTGGCAGAGAGTCAGAGGCACAAAGCGGCTCGTCTTTAGCGGGTTCAGGGAGACAACGTTTAAATCATAAGTGAGAAATAGCAATGCGTGTGGGTATAAAAGAAGGGCCGAGGTTTTTTGCCTCGGCCCTTTGTTACATCTCACTTTCAATCCGATTGTTTTTGAATTTACTCCGTTAGAAAGCCCCGTCCCGTTACAAAGAAATTTTGTAACGGGACACGTGTCAGTTCCGTCCTTCGACGTTGCTCAGGATGGTGAGCGGAGTCGAACCATTAGAAAGCTTCTTTCTAACGGAGTTTACTACAGCGTCCCAGAGTCCTTGACTATCTCAACTGGATTGGGAAGGGTCCATTGGTTTGTCCCGACTGGCTACTTGTGATACGGATGTTGTAAATGCCAGCCGTCAAACCCTTCGTCTGCCAGTTGAACTGCCATTAGCACAACAAAAAAGGGGCGTTCTTAGTGAACGCCCCTCTTGTCCGAAAATTGAGACGCTGACATCCGAGTTCCTGACCTCGGCCGTTTGTTAATTTTACTTTGTGAAGCGGAATCTGGCAATGTGCTCAGTGCCGTCGTTGAGCGTCAGGACGAACTCATACGACTTGCCTGCGAAAGTGCTGCTGGTCTGCCAGTTGAAGATGTACTGATTGCTGGCGGAATCGTAGCGCAGTCCCGATGCGCCGCTCGTATCTGGTATTGTGTCTTGGGGACTTGAAGTGTCAGTGGCAATCTGACGGTAGGTCAGCTTCACTACACTGATGAGGTCGCTGACAAAATTGCCATTGTAATCCTTCAGTTGCCATTTAATCGGGAATGTGCGCCCCGCCTTACCAACGTTAAAGGTCGGCAGGTTATCCACCGGCGGCAAAAAGCCGATGAACGTGTAGCACCAGACGTTGTAAGTTACCGTCTTTGTTGTTGTATTTCCGGCATTATCTGTCGCATCTACTGTAAAGGTTTTCGCACCTACCGTGCCCGTTGGGATGGGCGAGCCGCTCGGGACAGTGCCGGAGGTGTGGGCTAAATCAATTTTCGACAGGGCGTCTGTGGCCGTCCAATTAGCCGACACCACCTGAGTCTGGCGATAATAAGCCCCCTCAACCGGTACAATAATCGTCACTACTGGCGGGGTCTTGTCGATGTTTAGCGTCACACTTGCCGATGCTGGGTTGCCTGCGACGTCTGTGGCGGAACCGGTGATGACTTGGCCTGCGCCCTCAGTAGTTACTGTCACAGGAGGACTAACTGTAGCTACTCCGGAACCGCCGATGTCGGTAGCGCTGAAAGTCACCTTCACATCGGTATTGTTCCAACCGGCAGCGTTAGCAGAAGGAGATGCTGTGGCTGTCACCACTGGTGCGGTCTTGTCAATGTTAATGCTTCCAACCGTGAAGCTCTCAGAGTTACCAGCCACATCAACAGCCGTTCCAGTAACAGACTGACCAGAACCTTCAGTTGAAACCGTAACATCAGGAGTCAAAGAAGCTATTCCAGAACCACCAATGTCTGAAGCAGTAAAGTGAATAGTAACATTGGTTTTGTACCAACCATTCGAGTTAGGTGAAGTAGTAGCAGCACCCGAAATCGTCGGCGGCGTCGTGTCAATATTGATGCCACTGATCGTGGCTACGCCGCTGCTGTTGCCCGCGACATCGAAGACCGGTCCGCCCGAGACGGACTGCGCTGCTCCGTTGCCCAGCGTTACCGCTGCCGGGCAAGAGCTAGACAAGCCGGAGCCGCCCGTGTCGCCGCAAGTGAAGCTCACCGTCGGTGCGCCGGTAGAGATGTTGTACCAGCCACTGGGTGCCGGACTGGCCGGACTGATGCTCGCCGTGATCGTGGGCGCGATGAGGTCCACGTCGATGCCACTGATCGTGGCTACGCCGCTGCTGTTGCCCGCGACATCGAGGACTGGTCCGCCCGAGACGGACTGCGCTGCTCCGTTGCCCAGCGTTACCGCTGCCGGGCAAGAGCTGGCCAAGCCGGAGCCGCCCGTGTCGCCGCAAGTGAAGATCACCGTCGGTGCGCCGGTAGAGATGTTGTACCAGCCACTGGGTGCCGGACTGGCCGGACTGATGCTCGCCGTGATCGTTGGCGGTGTCCAGTCGATATTGACTGCTGGCGAGGGAGAAGTAGTACTATGGCCCGCATTGTCATACACAGTAACAGACTGGGTCTGATTTTGTCCCTCATCATTAAAGGACACCTTGGTTGGATTCGTAGATGCTGGTTGGGAAATTGCATCAGTAACTATGATTGGGATGGTAACTGGCACGCTGTTATTCCAGCCGGCGGCATTTGGTGCCGGAGTTATGGCGCCCCAGGTCAAGGTCGGCGGAGTCTTGTCAATCTTAATCTCCTGAGACTGAGAGTGAGGCGTTTCCTCATTCCCTGCGTTGTCAACAGCCCAGTACTCTAACGTGTGGATGCCCTCGGTGTCAATCGTCAATGTGACTTCGTCATCCAGGACTTCAACCGGGTCCTGTTCGTCCAGAGAATAATAGATTGCTGCCACGCCTGATACTGGTACTCCTTCGGAGGAGCTGAGATCCTGGGCGGTTAAGCTCACAATAACGTTAGAGGTGTACCAATCATTGTTTCCTTCAGTTCCGCTAGGGCTGCAGGTTGTCTCTGGTGGCGTGGTGTCAAGTAGGATGTCGTCGGTGGAGTTGGCGGACCAGTTGCCCGCCACATCGCGATACTGTACTGCGACGGTCTTGGTGCCATCTCCTGCAGGGAGGTCCCAATCGATGTCGTCAGTGAAGTGGGTAGTGCTGGGTACATCCACCACGGTACCGCCTGAAGCGTCTGCCCCGTTAGCGATGCGATACCCCGTAACGCCTACAGCATCCGTTGCGTCCAAGTTCAGTATTACGTTGATGGTTTTGGTGTAGAGTGCATCATTATTGATGGTAATGTTACCCTTCGGCAGTGTCTTGTCGATATTGATCTCAATCACGGTAGCCGTAGATGAGTTACCGGCCAAGTCAACTGCGGTACCTGAAGCTGATTGCCCGGCACCTTCACTGAGGACGTCGTCACTCAGGTCGCTGGTTTCCTCGTCTATCCCCCAGCCGTCGGTAGCGATGTAGCTGACCGTGACATCAGTATTGTTCCAGCCATTATCATTATCGTTGGGCGCAGGAGACGCTTTCGCTGTGACCTTAGGTGCAATAGTATCTATCACGAAAAGGTCCTCTTCGGTCGCTGGGTCCATAGTATTACCCACGAGGTCCTTTGCTCCGCTAACGGTGACATCCACGGCACCCGGAGGCACTATCGAAGGCACTATCTCAACGTCCGCATCATATACATTGTACACCGGCCTATAGGTCTTCCCATCCGACAACCAACTACCGCCGGCGAAGGCGAGGGTGTATGCGAGGGTGGATGCTACATCAGGAGTGAAGGTGATAACTGGCGCGACCGAAGTATCCATAAGCTCGCTGAACTTTATCACCATAAAAAAGAGCGGTGCTCCGCAGTCAGCTTCACTGATTATGTCATCGCTGACCCCAATAGACACAACCTCAGGCGGCGTATTGTCGGCCGGCACGAGGATGCTGACCGTTTCTGTGTCGATAGCGCTGGCGGCACCATGGTTATCAGTCACGCGCAAGGCCACGGTTCGGCTCGATGGGCCGACGATCCCTGCGGCCGAGAACGTAGGTGATGCCCCAGTGGCATCGACATAAAACGTCCCGTCATAGTTGAAATCCCATTCAAAGAGTACAATTGAATCCTCGGGATTGGGATCGCATGAAGCAGCGCCAGAGAGGATGACACTGCTGCCCTCGGTTACCGAGTAGGGTCCACCGGCATTGGCTGTAGGCGCCATGTTGGGTAGGCCTGCAGGTTCTGTCACCATAAGCTGGAAATAGAAATGGTCTGAACCAGCAGACTCACCGGCAGTTCGCTCTCCTATAAGATGTCCAACGTATGTTGTTCCTAAAGTTAGACTTCCAGTCGCTATGCTGATGGTCACAAGCGTGTCTGGATCGCCTTTTGTGTAAGTTCCTGTTGCTGGTAGTCCTGTGGTTACGCCCAACACCGAAAGCAGCGCGTTATCTCGTGGGTCCTCTCCAGTTGTGGTGGCGTAGCGCAATTTCCAGGCAACAGAAGGGTTACCGGTTCCAGTAAGCCCTGTCACCTTAATGTTCAGAGTAAAAGACAAGGTGTCTGGTTTCTCTACGTTGGGGAATATCCTACGAGATGGGAAACTGGCATATCTAACTCCTGCCAGCGAGACATGCATACTCGCAGCGTCGGTGAATGTTGTTGTTGCCGTGTTTGTTCCATCTGTGGCGGTTACCGTGAATGTTCCTTCGTACTTTTCCTTTGCGTAGGTGGAGATGAAACCGCCGGATTCATCGGAGGTGTCATAAAATTCATCGACCCACCCATCCGGCCATTCCATGGTCAGAGTAATAGCTGAGTTGGGGTCGAACCCGCTTCCGTTTATGGTCACTATTTCCCAGGGTGCATAATCTTCCTGGTCGGTCGAAATCGATGCAGCCATTGCCGCCGGGGCCAGGACAAGCATTGCTAATAGTAATAAAGTTACAGAAAGCTTTTTGAAATTATTTTGACTTTTCATCTATTTCCTCCTTCATTTTGTGTTGTTTGATTTCCGTGATTGTTAAATTTAAAGACTCTAACAAAAAGAAGTTTAGCCATAGAGTAAATGTATTTCATTTTTAGCCACAGAGAACACAGAGGACACAGAGAAATGAATTATAAACAGTGTAAATCCGTGTTAATCCGTGTCTTTTTCATTATGTTAGACGCTCTTAGTGTTGTTAAATTCATCCTATCTCGTCTTGCTCCATCTTTCCTCCTTCAAAAAAACGTTGACTCCTAATTAAAAAGTTCAGGACAGGGCAGATGCTCTGCCCTGCCCTGAGTAAATTATCATAATGTTACGCTCTTGCACCTTTTTATAGCGTCCTGCGTCTGCGTAACCAGCCGACAAGGCCGACTGTTTCGTATTGCGTATATCGTATTGCGTATGTCGTATTGCGTAGAATTACGCACTACGCACGACGCATCACGCACGACGAATTTACAGTGTCCTTCTTCTGCGGAGCCAGCCAACGAGGCCGACACCGATGCTGCCGAGCAGGATAGCTCCGGGTGCCGGAATTACGCCATTATTGACAAACGACTCGCTGCCGCCATTTGGGAATGCCTGGACGTGGATGCCGATTCGAAGCGCACCGGAGGCGAGGTCGTCAGTTACGTCACCGAAATCCTGGCCGGTTTGGAGATTGAACGTGATTCCGAGCCATTCGCCCGGGTTGACGCCGTTAGGCTGGGCAGGTGGGTCAGAGTCCGCAGAAAACTCATCTGTCGTCACAAATGGCGGTAACACGGTATGACCGCCAGGTAAGTTAGCTGGAGTTGCAGGCTGCGAGAACGAAACGCCGCCTGAACCGGTGATCGAAGCGATGCCTAATAGCGCACCATCATCAAAGTACACATCACAAATTGACGAGGCGTCAGGGCCTATGTTTCTAAAGGTGAACAGCACATTGTTACCACCCAGGTTACTGACGTCGACAAACATCTGTGCCTCGCCGATAGCCGCATTAGTAGAGCTGGTATTGGTAATGCAGACAAAACTATACGTAACGTTTGCTTTTGCCGGGGTGCCTATTGCCAGCATCACTGCCGCTATTAAACTGATTGTAAGTAGTTTTTTCATCATCTTTTCTCCCTCAAAAACCTTTTTCATTTCTTTCCATTTATTTTATTTGTTAGTTTACAAACTTCTGTTTCTTCAAAAACATTTACAAACTTCTGCGTCTGCGGAGCCAGCCGACAAGGCCTGCGCCGCCGAGCAGCAATAAAGTGGCCGGCTCGGGAACACAGATCGTTGCAACCTCAATCCTGTCGATGGCAACACCGGTATCCACAAGATAAAGGCGAATAGTTTCGCTGTCGTATATCTGCGGGATACGCCACTCTATCGTTACATCACGCCATCCATCTGCTAATGCTCTGTCATTCACACTGGTAGAGCCGTAGGTGTCGTTTCCTGCCGTTACATAGCTTCTTTCTGCGTCTATATAACCATGCTGACCCGGCACATACTCCTCCACATGATAAATGACCTCAGCCTGGATGATTTTCTCCCAGGGCGGGTACATTTTAATGTTCGGGATGTCCAAATCTATTGTAGCAGTACTCCCAAAAATAAGACCTTGATGACCGCTCTCATCAAGCTTGTTATACCAACCCGGGGGGGCCATAACGTCTCCCTCAGTCAGCGCGACATCCGCTGTTGGTCTGGGGTTATTTATGTATCCATCGTCAGCCGGAATATCCGTCGCACCCAGCGAATAAGCTGGAGGAGGCGGGGCTGTGAAGGACCACTCCTGGTATGTGTGGTTCACACCGTCGTCTGGAGTGATAGTTATAGTAGCCAGAGCAGGCGCCGACATCAGAGCACACATTAACAGTCCTAATATTAACTTTTTCATACTTTTCATCCTTTCTCCAAATAGTTACAGGCACCTGCGTCTGCGGAGCCAGCCAACAAGACCTACTCCGATACTACCAAGCAAAATAGCTCCCGGAGCAGGGATACAAACCGTTGCAACCTCAACAGAGTCCACCCAGATCTTACTACCGGCGGGAAGGCCGGCTGTCAAATAAAGTGAGATTGTCTCTTCCTGAGGTTGCGGCCAGAGCTTCCAGGTAAATGTTACATCCTGCCATTCCCCTACATTTCCACTTACCACCGGGTCCTGCACAATACTTATGCTACCCAGCGGTACTGGTGTGATCGAAGAGGCATCGAGAACGAGACCTCCTCCTATACTGCCTGAGCGCAACTTATAAACTATCTCAACCTGAACCAATTTGTAAGCATCCGGGTTAGGCAGGTTCGGGATAGTGAATTCAATTTCCACTGTATCTCCATAGACATAACCCGGCTGATACCAACCGTTACCGAACCCCGTAAGGGTAACTGCAGCGTTTGATGCCTGACCTGGGCCGGTATAGGTATTCCATGGGATGCTGAAGTTGCTGCCATACCCCTGTTCGTTTGGGGTAAAATCATAGACAGTGTGCGTGTAGGGAGCACCCGGATGTTCGCCAAGAATAGTGATATTAGCCACTGCAGGTGCAGAAATCACGGCACATACCACAAGTCCTAAAATTAACTTTTTCATCTTTCTTTCTCCTTAAGTTTACAAACTTCTGCGTCTGCGAAGCCAGCCAACGAGACCTACACCAATGCTGCCGAGCAAAATAGCACCCGGAGCCGGGATGGGAGCGGCATTTGTAACTTCAACGACAAGGTCCTGGTAATCCCAATCCGCCGAACCATCAGGTAGGTCTTCCCAGCAGATTACATAAGTATCTGTCATAGTAGTTATTTCATAGGTAAGCATGTGGTCCTTTCCATCGCTGTTAAGCAGAGAGTTGCTGTACCAGATGTCCCCAGTGTTATTATCCTTAAAGGCCCAAATAAATAGCCCATCACCGGTTAAGTCGAAATTCGCGGAAGAACCTACCACGAAAGGATTGGTGGCAAACCAACTGATCCCGGAGCCTCCGTTTTCATCGGTCGAATACCCTAACTGGTGGTTATCACCGGCGTATTTAGCTACTCCGAGGACGCCGCCATCCAAGTCGAGCCAAATATCATCCGAGGTCACGGCCGTGTAGTTGCCCACGCCATAAATATTGTCCAGCACCCAAGTCAGAGTTGGCTCAGCATTTGCGATGCCGGTGGCAGCGAGAATTGTGCCAACCGCTGCAATGATTGTTATTAACCTTTTCATAATCTTCCCTTCTCCAAAAATTTTTGTCCTTATTTTACGTTTCGCATTTACAAAGAAAAACGAATCAATCTCCAAAGTTGTTCATAAAGGGCCTGCGCGCATAAGGTCCTTTATAATAAACAAGGTTGCCTATAGGCCAGTTTAGGGGGGCCGCGAGCCCATCGAGCAAAAATAACTGCCGGTGAAAAACGAATAGATTTATTACGACAATCTGTCACTATGCGTGCAGCATTGCGCGCTGTCACCAGCAGAAGCGACAGCGATATGCCTGATAATTTTCTACTTTTTTTGTCCGAAACCACTCCTCCAGCTCCTCCTGATACGATGCTTTACAGTCGTTCAGCTAACATAATAATGCACCTAAAGTGCACACTCCATGTATTGCCCTCCTCCTTGTGGGCATTAACCATTTCCCCCAATTTACCAAGAACATAGGTGGTATGTCAAGAAAAAAATATGGGAAAATAGGTAATTTCTCAAAAAATGTATGCTTTTAGGACCTTGTGGCTTTCGGCTGGGTCTGACCCTGTTTGGCGGGAAAATACCCATTATGGAGTAGGATTTTTGCCGAAAAAACTGCGAAATTTGTTCTCTACCCTTTTTAGGTTAGCCCTAAAAGGGTAGAGACCTGGCGTGGAATGCTCTCGTTGAAATCAAGTGTGGATTTTTGGGGCAGTAGGCACAAAAAGCAGCGATTCTGTGCTGGAATGCTTTCTTACTGTGCCTTAGCAGGCATAGGAAGGTAGAAAATTAGAGGAAAAATGGGTTGTGAGGATTAAAGAGGGAGTTTATGGCGTGGAGTTCTTATTCTGCAATGTGAATGGGAGGTGTGCCCTCATATTGTGGAAAGGGTTCTCTGGCCTCGGTAACAAATCTTAAAATCATTTCAATTTTGCTTTTGACACAGACCTTCCGGTAGATGTTTCTTATGTGGGTTTTCACAGTTCCCGGCCTTATACGCAGATTCCCGGCTATGCTTCCGTTTCGCAAGCCCTGACAGACAAGTTCTGCTATTTCACGTTCGCGGGGTGTTAGATTGTGCCGGTTTTGCACGTACACCCACTGCTTGCTGTTGAGCAGCAAGGCATCAGGGCGTCCTTGGCCGGGGTCACCCTTCCCAGGATTCTCATCTGCTGCATTTGTTAATTGTGACATTGTTAACCTCCTTCTTTTAATAGCTCTTCGAGCAGACGCTGTGCTTCGGCGAGGTCTTTTGGTGATAAACCCTTGGTTTGACTCCCCGAATTCAGAGCTTGGTTTAGATATTCAATCGCCTTATCTTTTTCCCCAAATGGGGCAGCCGCTGATTTTACCCCCAATGATCGCATTCGGCGCAGTGCGGCGATAGCCCTTGCCAGATGGAAACGCGATGCGGTACCGGAC
>Ga0315274_10009262_pt1 | contig 14239 bp, 11 predicted proteins | sample YL17G02_20_MG_FD_203700 | JGI IMG/M metagenome (GOLD analysis project Ga0315274, IMG submission 203700) | Sediment microbial communities from Yellowstone Lake, YNP, Wyoming, USA - YL17G02_20 | ecosystem: Environmental > Aquatic > Freshwater > Lake > Sediment | place: USA: Wyoming | collected... | reverse complement strand
GCACAAGGGTGGTTGCGGATGCCGCTGATCGCTTCGGCACGGCTAATTTCGTGATGATTAGCACCGACAAAGCCGTCAATCCAACCAGCATTATGGGCTCATCCAAGCGAATCGCCGAGATGTATATCCAGGATTTAAGTAGAACCAGCCGGACGCATTTTGTCACCGTTCGGTTTGGTAATGTGCTTGGCTCCGAGGGCTCGGTCGTGCCTATCTTCAAAAAGCAGATCGCCGAAGGCGGGCCGGTAACCGTGACACACCCGCAGATGAAGCGGTACTTTATGACCATACCCGAAGCAAGCCAACTGGTGCTGCAGGCGGCAACGATGGGAAAGGGAGGCGAAATCTTTGTGCTGGATATGGGTGAGCCGGTAAAAATCGTGGACTTGGCCAAAGAGCTTATTACGCTCAGCGGTTTCAGGCCCGGCGAAGACATTGAGATAACTTTCACCAACCCGCGGCCCGGCGAGAAACTTTTCGAAGAGCTATCAATAGAAGGCGAAAATATGCAGCGCACCAGGCATCCCAAAATCAGGATATGGAAAAACATCCCTATCGACCGAGATAAGCTCCGCGCCGGGATAGACGAACTGGTAGCAATCGCCCAAAGACAAAACTACAGCGAAATAATTCAAAAAATCAAAGAGCTTGTTCCTGAATACATTGGCAGCAATAACAACTAAAGATTAGTGACCATCAAGCTATTCCCGGCACTGAATATTTATAACTCTTTGCTTTTAGGCGGGCTTGATTGATGTTGACGCATAGACTGCGGATTCTAAATGAGACTATTTGCTGCGGTTAAGTGCCTTTTTTAATCGATTCAGAAAACCGCCATTCGTGACTGTCCCCATTTGACCATTTGACTGGGAAATTTTTATTGCTAGGCAAATATCACGACCAAGCAGAGTAACAGCAAAACTCGATAAAAAAAGCCGCTTAAGAAAAGCGGCTTTTTGTTAATGGCTGGCCGTTATGTCTTTCAGCTTTCAAATTCCTGACCATCATCCGCGTTTTCTCTCGGATGCGATTTCTGGTAGACCTCTTTGAGCCTGGATGTCGTGAGATGCGTGTAAATCTGTGTCGTGGACAGCGACTGATGGCCGAGCAGCTCCTGGACACTTCTCAAATCAGCACCGTTATTCAACATGTGCGTTGCAAAACTATGGCGCAAAGTGTGCGGGCTGATTGCAGGGTCGAGTCCGGCTATTTTGAGATACTTATCCATCTTGCGGCGGACACTACGGGTGCTGAGCCGCTTGCCGTGCTTATTCACGAACAGCACCTTGGTATCAAAATTACTGTTATTCTGTGCCCGTTTATTCCTGAACTCAATGTAGTGCTGAATGACCTGCAAGGCCGACGAACCAATCGGCGCAATCCTCTCCTTTTTGCCCTTGCCGCGGATATGTACGGCTTCGCCCAAGAAGTCGATGTCGTCCATATTCAGCGCCACCACCTCGCTGACGCGCATGCCGGTGCTGTAGAGCGTCTCCAGAATGGCTCTATCTCTCGCCCCCAGCCAGTTATCCATAGGCGGCGTCTCCAGCAGTCTCTTTATCTCATCGTACTCCATGAACCGCGGCAGCTTCTTCTCCTGCTTGGGCGTCCTGACCGCCGAGACCGGATTGGAGCTCAGCCGATTCGTCTTGACCACGAACTTATAAAAGCTTCTCAGCGTGGCCAGCTTGCGGGCTATGGTCGCCTTGGAATACTGCCTATCGTTCAGGAAGGCCAGATAGGCCCGGACCGCGTCGACATCTACCGAGAAAAGCAGCTGGTCGATGTCGGACTCGGTCTGGGTTGCAACGGCGGTAGCTAAGCCGTCATGGTGATCAGACAAAGAGATGGGCTCGCCAGGACCGACGCTGCGGCCGGAGCTATCAGCTAAAAAACCGCTGAATTGGCTCAAATCAGCGCCGTAACACTTGGCTGTATGCTCAGAGAACCGCTTTTCGAATCTCAAGTAATTCAGAAACTCTTGGACTATTACGCTATCTACTTCCATAATTTACCTACCTATTCAATCTCGTCGAGCCCGCTGTCGGCGGGCTGCCCACTTAGCTAAGTACCACAATACACAAACGCCTGAATGTAAAATCTGCGGTCCGGACTCTCTATCAAACGTGGTTCGCTTGAACCGGCGTATCCACATCTTGGCGTAAGAGCTCATCGGCCTGGCCGAGAAGGACCTGCGTCAGTTTGAAGCTCAATACCGCTGCGTCAAACCAGTCAAAACTCGTTCGCTTATCCTGTGCTTGCTCAATTAGAGCATCCAGAAGTTCGTTCTCACGCCCGTCTTGGTAACGAAATATGAACTTTTCTCCCGTCTTGTTAAGGACCAGTTGTCGGCTCTTTCTTTCCAGTACCATTGCTCGCTCACGGTTAAACAAAGTCGGCTTCCAAAATGCCGGCCAATTAACTGCCCCGAATAAAGCCTATGTTTCTTATCGGCCGAAAATCTGTTCACTAAAGTAAAATCTACTCGCTTCCCTGAATGTGGTGAAATCGAGTCTGTAAACAACCCTACAACGCTTTTATCGGCCAATAAGCCTCTCGGCTTTACAAAATCGAGCCTGAATATGTACATATTGTCTGCAAATTGGGGGTGAATTTGTAAGGGGGGCGAACAATTGCTGCTACTTGGCCTTGAAGAAGACGGTTCGGTTTGTTTTTTCTGAACCGATGAGCCCCTGGCTTTGAAGGTAACTGATATGTTTCAGTGCGTCATCACGGTTTATGCCCAGGCCCGAGCATATATCGTCCAGCGAGCAAGGCCTGCGTTTTAGCATTGATAATACGCTTTCGGCAGTGCTGTGCAAATGCCCACGGTGACGGCCAGGCGAAAAATCAGCTACGACTTCACAGTTTTGGCCCAGACCAGCAGCGATGGCGTGCAGCTTCTCAGCACCGACGCTTCTAACGTTCGGCTCGGCGGCAGGACGCACAACTGTATTAAGCTGCACCTTATCCGGGCGAATAAGAGCTATGGCAGCCTTGATTTTGGCGATTTGCTCAGCGTCGGTGTTCAGTCCTTCTACAAGAAAAACCTCAAGCCAGAGCCGGCCGGCAAACTCCTGTCTAAATTTGCACAGCCCGGAAATCAGCTTTTCAATACTGATATCCTTGTGCGGACGGTTTACCTTTTGGAAACCCTGCTCGTCACCGGCATCAAGTGAAGGCAATACAACGTCCGCCTTGGCACAATCGGCGCGGACGTCCTGCCGGTGCAGCAACGTGCCGTTGGTTATTATGGCTATAGGAATATCCGTAATCGCTCGTATGCCGTCTATCAATTCGCCCAGCCTCGCATTGAGGGTCGGCTCGCCGGAACCACTAATGGTGATAAAATCCGCCTGGAGACCTTGAGCCAATCGTTCCTTCAGCTCTGCTACCACAGCGTCAGTGGCAACGAAATCGCCGCGCTCAACGCTCTTTTGCGTGGTTCGGCCCAGTTGGCAGTAGACACAATTTAATGTGCAGACTTTAAGCGGCACAATATCAACGCCAAGACTGAGGCCCAGTCTGCGCGAAGGCACCGGCCCATACAAATACTTTGACTGCTGACTCGTTTTTTTAGGCACGTATAATTCCAAAAATCTTTTTGCACACCTTTAGCAGGCTTTCAAGCCAGTCTATCGGCATAATACAAGCGGCGTCCGACTTTGCTTTAGCCGGCTGAGTATGGACTTCAATAAAAAGCCCGTTTGCCCCGGCGGCGACTGCTGCCTTTGCCAGTATTGGGGCCATCTCACGTCGGCCTGCGCTGGCGTGACCTAAACCGCCGGGCTGCTGTGTGCTGTGCGTGGCGTCAAATACCACAGGATAGCCCAGTCTCTTCATAACCTCGATCGCCGTCATATCGTTGACCAGCCGGTTATAGCCAAAGAAGGTGCCCCGCTCTGTAAGTATAATTTTCTCGTTATCGCAGGCACGAATCTTCTCCACCACATTCTTCATCTCGTCGGGCGAGAGAAACTGGCCCTTTTTGACGTTCACAGGCTTGCCGGTTCGGGCACAAGCACAGAGAAGGTCGGTCTGCCTGCACAAAAAAGCCGGCACTTGCAGACAATCAACAAATTCGCCGGCAAGGCAAGCCTGAGCAGGCTCGTGGACGTCGGTCATAACAGGCAAATTAGTCTTTTGGCGAACTGCTGCCAGAATCTCCAGGCCTTTTTCTATACCTGGTCCGCGAAAACTGTGCAGGCTGGAGCGATTTGCCTTGTCAAAACTGGCCTTAAAAATCACGCCTACGCCGGCCTCGCAGCCAATATCCGCAAGCCTACGCGCAATACTCAGACAGCAGGTTTTGCTCTCGATAACGCAGGGCCCTGCCATGACAAATAAAGGGGCGTCGATCCCGACTTCAACGTCGCCGATCTTGAAGCTGCGTTTCTTCATAGCTATCCCAGAGCTCTGATGAACCTTGTTCTAATTCCTGCCGGCTTGGCGCCTTCCGGAACCATCACCTTGACAGCCTGGGGTATGACCTTGATGTGCACCGGCAGCGGCGGACCAGGGTCGCCGTCAATTTCAGTCTTTATATCCGTAGAGTCGGAAGTAACCGAGATACTTTTGCCCTGGCGATAAATCACATCGCCGCTGTATGCGTGCTGCTTGAGAACCGTCATCGCCGAATGCTTCAGCAAATGGAGTCGAGTGCCGCATTTATATATGCACACATCCAGCCTTCCATCGCCGAAATTGGCATGATGCAATATTTGCAGGCCTACAGCATATCTTGAGACATTGCCGACAAAAACCAATCCGCGGCCGTTATAGACTTCTTCGCCGTCCACTTCCACCTTCATAGCGCGGAATTTGTAATCCCAGAAGGTTCTCCAGAGCGGCTCAAGATAATCAAAGTAATCTATATACCCGCTGCGCTGCCTGCTGACGCGGTGGACCACCTGACCATCAAATCCAAAACCCGCTATGGAAGCGAAGCACTTGCCGTTTGCACTTCCCAGGTCCAATGGGCGAATGCAGCCCGACTCAAATGTTCTTATTATCGTTTGTGGTGTTTCGTCAAAACCCAGCTCGTTCGCCAGCAGATTTTCCGTGCCGCACGGCACTACCAGCAGGGGCTTGTCGCTGCCTTCCAAACCGTGCGCCACCTCTCTGACCGTGCCGTCGCCGCCCACCACCACAACCAGCGAGCAACCATAATCGACCGCAGCATCCGTAGCAAACTCGCAGGCATCGGGCAACGAAGCCGTCAGACTAACTCTAACGTCGAAGCCTTTTTCAACAAGATACTGCTGAAACTGGCGTCCGGTTAGCTTGCTGCTGCTGGCGCCGGACTTGGGGTTTATAATATAGGCAATATAACCGTCATCGGGCTTCATACTGAGAAATGTGAGCCTTACAGAAAAACTTCTCTTTGCTTTTTTCCAAGCTGACGTAGTTTCTCTTCTATCAAGTCTGCGTAGCTCTGAATGATGTGCGGCAAATCGGACAGTCCCAGATCCCTCTGGACAGCGGCAATTTTCTCATCATCAGGACCTTCTATCTCCACAAAGCCGCCCAACAGCGGTAACTGGTCTACGGCAACCACACAATTTGCCAGCCGCCAAATTCGCCGCTTCTTTTCAAAAACCAAAACTTTTTTGAATCCCAAAGTGCAAAGTAACTGTTCACCAAGCTCGTGATCTCCAATCTCAACTTCGATCTCCTGTCTTTTTTTGAAGTTGTCCTTTTGCTTGGGACCCTTGTAGGTCAACAGATTCTTTTGCCTTCCGGCGGTGACCTCCCGCCTTAGCCTGAGCGCCTGGTCACTGTTTCGGAAACAGGAGCCGGCATTGTCGAAATAATGGTCTCTGTGAAGCTGCTCCGCGAGAAACTCAGCACCCAGCTCAGTTAGCTTTTGCTCTATCTGTGGCAGCGAATCAACCTTCAGCTTTGCTTCAATCTCAGTGCACATCGGTATCAGGTGATTATGCTTACTATCCTCGGTTTTACCACGATGATTTTCCTGGCCGGCCTATTTGCCATAGCGGCCACTACCTTTTTGCTGGCAAAGGCCTTTTGTTTTATCTGCTCCTCATCAGCTTCTGCGCCAACTATAATTCTATCCTTTATTTTGCCGTTGACCTGCACGGCCAATTCAATTTCCTTTTCCTTGGCAAGCTCTTGGTCGTATTGCGGCCATGGCTCGTAAGCCAGGCTGTCGCTATAGCCCAACCTTTGCCAGAGCTCTTCAGCAATATGTGGTGCAAAAGGCGCAAGAATCAGGATGAACGTTTGGACCGCTGATTTAGGCCGTACTGCCTGGCTGCTAAGATGATTGGCAAAAATCATCATCGCGCTTATCGCCGTATTGAAGTTAAAGGTCTCAATGTCGTTACCGACTTTTCTTATCGTCTGGTTCAATAGTCTAAGGGTCGTCTCGTCTGCGGGGAATTCTTTTACTGCCTCGGCAAGCTCGCCCGTATCCTCGTCAACAATCATTCGCCAGGTCTTCTGCAAGAACCGATACACCCCCTGCGCCCCCTGCATACTCCAGGGCTTGACCGCCTCCAGCGGCCCCATAAACATTTCGTAAAGCCGCGTTGAATCGGCGCCGTAATCCGCGACAACCTTATCCGGATTTACAACATTACCGCGAGATTTGCTCATCTTCTGGCCGTCTTCGCCCAAGATCATTCCCTGATTGACCAGCTTCTTGAACGGCTCTTTGGTGCTGACGCAACCCAGGTCGTAGAGAAATTTGTGCCAGAACCGGGCATACAAAAGATGCAGCACCGCGTGCTCGGCGCCGCCGATATACAGGTCTACGGGCATCCAGTAGTTTTCTTTCTGCGGGCCGCAGGCCTGCCGGTCGTTGTCGGGATCAAGGTATCGCAGATAGTACCAGCAACTTCCCGCCCACTGTGGCATCGTGTTTGTTTCGCGTTTTGCCTTTGAGCCCTCGCTCCTGCCTTCGGCAAGAAGGCGCGGGGGCAATGTCACGTTCACCCATTCAGTAATATTAGCTAATGGTGATTCACCCGTTCCCGAAGGCTCATAGTTTTCCACCAGCGGCAGCTCTAAAGGCAAATCATCTTCGCAAAGGCCAACAACACCACCATCGTGGGTATGGATAATCGGGAATGGCTCGCCCCAGTAGCGCTGCCTGCTGAAAAGCCAGTCGCGCAGCTTATAATTTACGGCTTTTCTGCCAAGTCCTTTCCGCTGGAGCCAATCCGTGATTTGCTCTTTGAACTGCGGCGTTCGCAGACCGTTGAACTGGCCGCTATTTATCGCTGTGCCGTCGCCGACAAAGCAAACCTTGCCCTGCCTGACCAGCTCAGCTTGTTCAGCATCGTCTGGCTCAACCACCGGAATAATAGGCAGGTTGAACTTGTTAGCGAACTCAAAATCTCTTTCATCGTGTGCCGGCACCGCCATAATCGCGCCGGTGCCATAGCTGATAAGAACATAATCGCTTATCCAGATCGGAATTCTCTGGCCGTTGACTGGATTTATTGCATAAGCCCCTAAGGCCTCGCCGGTCTTTTCTTTAGCTAAATCCGTCCTATCCAGATCGCTTTTGCGTGCAGCCGCCGCACGGTATTCTTCAACAGCTTTTTTCCTCTGCTCGGCTGTGGTTTTATCCACAAGCGGGTGCTCCGGAGCCAGCACCATATAGGTCGCCCCGAATAATGTATCCGGCCGGGTCGTAAACACGCTGATCTGTTCGTCAAAACCATCGACTTGAAAAGTAACTTCTGCGCCGACACTCTTGCCTATCCAGTCGATCTGCAATTTTTTTATCGACTCCGGCCAATCGAGCTCTTTCAAATCTTCGAGCAGTCTTTCGGCGTATTTTGTTATTCGCAGCATCCACTGGCGCATCGGCCTTCTAATTACCGGATGGCTGCCACGCTCGCTAAGCCCCCCTACTACTTCTTCATTTGCCAGAACCGTCCCCAAAGCCGGACACCAGTTGACAGGGACCTCGGCCTCATAGGCAAGTCGATGGTCGTCTATGTACGCCTGCTGTTCGGCTTGGCTCAAATCAGGCGGAATGGGCAATTGTTCAATCGGCTTGGCTTTCTGCTCGCTTTCATCATAGTAGCTATTAAAGAATTTCAAGAATATCCACTGCGTCCACTTGTAGTACTTTGGGTCGGTGGTGTTGACTTCTCTATCCCAATCATAGCTAAAGCCCAAAGACTTAATTTGCCGGCGCATCCTGTCTATGTTCTTTTGCGTGGTCTGGGCAGGATGAGTGCGCGTGTCGATGGCGTATTGTTCTGCCGGCAGCCCGAACGCGTCCCAGCCCATAGGATGCAGGACATTGAAGCCTTTCATACGCTTGTACCGGGCGACTATATCGCTGGCGGTATAACCCTCGGGATGGCCGACATGCAGGCCGGCCGCGCTGGGATAGGGAAACATATCAAGCACGTAATACTTGGTCCTGGAGTTGTCACAATCGACGGCTTTGAATACTCTATGTTCTTCCCAGAACCGTTGCCATTTCTTTTCGATCTCGGCAAACTTATATAGTCCTTTCTTGGTACACATCTATCCTTAAATCTCCACGATTTTTGCCCGAAATAATTCGGCAAAATACCACAAAACTGCGCGTCACTTACAGAATCTATGCCACACAATAAAACAAGATATCGGGGAAAAGACCAGTAAAATCCGCCCACAGCATTTGTTTACCGCGGAGTCCGCAGAGGTCGCGGAGCTCTTTCTTGACGCGGATTTACACCGATTGACACTGCTGGAACGTAAATGTTTCGAATCTGTGAAATCTGTGGCTTGACTTGGAGTCTTCCGCTCTGCGCTCTCAGCGCTCTGTGCGGTTAAAACGGACCGCCGCTTTTGAGCCAGTATGAGGCTAAAAGCGCAAAATCAGCCAGGTCCACAACGCAATCGCCGGTTATGTCACCTAACAACCCGCATGTATAGATCGAAAATGGCTGGTCGCTGACGTCATAAACGTGCAGGCTGTTTCTACCGGCAACACGAACCAAACAGTGCCCAGAATCCACCAATGGAACAAGCCAGTCGTACTTTCCCGTGTTGCCCACATTCGGTGGGTAAACTTCGACCCACGTATTGCCGTTGTCAATAGAAAACTCAACTAAGGCATCCTTAACAATCCCCTTTGTTTCCCATCTGATAGTCTGGATCGTGCCGGCCGCCAGGAGTTCCCAGCCTTTAGGGAAGGATACAATAATAGACGCCGACCCGCCAATCGCAGGGCGTAGCTGACGAACGTTCTGCATACCGCCCCATCGGTTGGGAGAGCCAAAGGTGCTGAAGTCTTTGCCGTCATCGTAATCCCGCGAGCTCGGGGTGATGGCGGCATTGGGGTCGGATTCGAGTCTAAATACTTCTGTGTTACTGACACCGTCTACCTGGCTGATTCCCTCACCGGCTGGCCCAAAGATAACCTTCCCCGCAGAGTCTCTTATTCGAAGCTGCCAATTACTGCTGGTGACAGTAAAATTAGCAGCGTCGATGTAAAGGCCGTCCGCGCCGGTACGTGCCTGAACGTTTATCCACCAGTCGCCGGCCGCAGGGTCATAGCTCACATCGCCGGGCACGTCTTCGGCTACAGTAATAATAGTGCCGCTCCGTAAATCCGACCAGATGGAATGATTGGTCAGGTTCAGGGTTCTATCGAGTGCGCCATTATTGTAAATATCAAATTTCCACGCCCGAATATCGAGGTGGTCTTTAATGACAACTAACTCGAACCAATCGCCGCCGTTACCCTGGATACGACCAAAGTAGCTATCGGATGCTCTTCCGCCGTCTTCATCTACCGCGGCATTTCCTCCGTTGAGAAAGTCGGTCGAGCCGACCGCATTGTACTCATTCAAAATAATATCTGCCGCAAATGTCGCCGTTGAGCAGGCCGAAATTAAACAAACAACCTTGAAAAAACTACATTTACTCATTTTTCAGATAACCTTTCATTACGAACGGGATCAGATGAACGTGCCGCGGTCTTGGCGACAGAGACTCTTTCCCACATCCCGTCTGGCCGCACGCCAAGCACCTCGCTGTTACAATAAAAATTCAAAGTCGCAATCGCATAAGCCACCAAAGCCTCGGTAGATTCATTCTGCGCATCGAATAAATCCTGCTGAGCATTAAGCACACGCCGACTGCTTAGTCGACCATACTGAAGCAGCAGAAAAGCTTCGCGGAAACGCTTGTCGGCTAATTTAAGCCCCTCCGACAAGACCTTGTAACGTCTTGTCGCCTCTGTCAGGTCGGTGTAAGCCTGGCGGACTTCCAGTGCGACCGTATCGGCCATACGCTCGTACTCGCGATGCCGCTGGCTCAGTGTTATCAAAGCCGTGCGGTACACGCTTTGCTCGGCCACCCTATCCAAAGGCAAGCCGAATTCAATAGCAAGGCTATACTCGTCACGTAACGGCTTCAAAGTCACATGGCTGGCTGGGTCCGTCTGTTTCGATACGACGGCACCGGCGGTGCCAACTACATTCACCTCAGCCCTGAGGCTGTCCAGCGCAACATAAACCTTACGCTCAGCATCTATGATGGCATCAGCGCTATTAGCTAAATCCAGGCGGTGACGTAATCCTGCCTCAACACCCTCGGTTTCAGAGAAATCAGGCTCGGGAATTCCGGCAGCTTTGAGCGCTTTAAGCTCGCTCTGGTCCAATTGGAAATCCGCGGTCGGAGGCAAGCTCAAAGTCATCTTGAATAGGTCAAATGCCAGCTTGTATTCTTTCTCCGCCTGGATTTGCGCATCCGAAGCTTGCAGCATACTCTGTCGGATCTGGCCCAGCTCGTACTTAGGCAATCGCCCGGCATTAGCCAATTTCTCCGAACGCTCATACAGCCATTCCAGGGCAATGTAATTTTGTTCTGCATTCTTAACGGCATCGAAAAGCTTCAGAACCTGATAATACTGGGTAATAACTGAGACGACAAACGTTTTGCGGAACCGATTGAACGAACGCACCTGGTACAACGTGTCGCGTTCAGCCTGAGTTAGATTCTCCAGAACGACTCTCCTATCACTGCCGCGAAGAAGAGGCTGTGCAACGCTGGCAGTTAACACCGATGCCCAGCCTCCCTGCATATTGCCAAGCAGTACACGGGACCAGGTGGAGGCGACGCCGGCACTTATTGCCGTACCTGTGGCCAACAGGCGGTTAAAGCCGAAGCTGCCTTCAGTTGAAACAACCTCATCGTTCCAGTCTTTGGCATATCCGCCGCCCAGCCCGCCGAAGAATCGGGTCTCAAACTGATGCCGGGTCAGCCTCAAATTCAAAGCCATACTGTAAAGCAATTCTTTTTGGGTCTGATAGTCGCGGTTATGGGCTGTGGCGACAGCAACCGCCTGCGGCAGCGTCAAAATGCCCGAAACGGGCACGGCCTTCTCGATTTGAATGTCGTTCGGCGAAGGAACGGTGTCGCTAATACGGTAATTGGCTTTCAGGCCGAAACTTTCCTGCCATTTCCGGTCGATAATCCTGTAAACCTGCTCGTCGGCCTCAGCTTTATAGTCGTGCGGCGCACAGCCTGCGAAAGTGCAAAGCCCAGCCAAGGCACAAACAGCCAGACAAATTAGTTTTCCGATAAAGAACCTATAAAGCATTTGTTAGCGCCCGCTCTGCGGTCTTGCCAAGGCGGCTTAGACTGACTGATAGACTCGCGACAGAATCCGATATCCGCTTACAGTTGTCTTATTCCGACTAGCTCTCCTGGGACCAGCTTCAATCCTTCAGGGATTTTTACTACTATGGGCCGTCCCCACTGCGGGATGGCAGGATTGCGCCATAATCGCTCCGGCATTACTTCCACGGTGGGGCCGACAAACATTACTTCGGACCTGGCAATCTGCGCCGGGGGCGTATTCTTAACAAGCTCAATCGGCATTTTTTCTCGCAGTTGCCCAAGCTGTGCTTCGCCGACATAGGCGACAATCTCGCTGGGCTGTACCTGAGCCACTGCAAGTATAGGTTCGCCGGACGCAACGACCTCGCCAGCCCTTCGCAAGACCTTTTCGCCGGGTCTGCGCAAAAGAGCCTCATTTGCCCTTATCGGAATAGCGATGACCACCCCGTCAATCGGAGCTTTTAATTCTACCGGCTTTGACCTTGCCAACAACTCATCCATCAAACGCTCTTGAACCTGCGCTTCCTTGCGTATAACTTCCAATGCGCTCTCTACCGAAGGGTGCACCAACTGTCGCTGGCTGAATTCATCGCGACGCTGTCGGGCCTGCTCCAGGTCATTTTTGGCCTGCTCCAGTAATCGTTCATTCTCATCGACCTTTTTCGCCAGGCTGTCGTGCGCCGCTTTTGCCTTTTGAAACTCATACGGTGCGACCACATCCTGCCGGAGCAGGTCCTGGACAATTTTTACCTCCATTGCCAGGTCTTCGAGCGTAATACGGTCCGAAGCAATCAATGCCCTCAATTCAAGTATCCGCAGCTCGGCGTTTTCGACGTCGACGTAGAAACGCCTCTGGTCGGCAGCGTGGGTAGTTTCCAGATTGTCGGCTTCTGCGAGCAATTGCTCCTGGGTCGGAACCAATTGGGCCATCAGGTGTTCTACCGATGCAGCAATCGTAGCCAGCTGAGCTCGGAGAGGTTCGCTGTCAAGCACAGTATCAATCACGGCTACCACCTGACCCTGCTTGACCTGCTGGAACGGTTCAACGGGAACGCTCTTGAGCCGGCCGGTGCAGGTGGCCGCAACCTGATGTACTTGTCCCTGAGCTATCCCCACGACCTCGAAACGTTGCGCGCGGCGATAGAATAGCCCAACTACACACACAAGCACAGCCAGCCACACCACCAGCGGCGCCAAGTGGTGCAGTTGCGCAAAACCACGTTTGTAGTTTCTGGAGATTTTTCTCCTCATACGGTGCTAAACCTCCAGCAACTGCTCCTGCATGGTGAGGCTGACGCTCTCAATACCTACGATTTTTTCCAGCTCGGACATCATTTGTTCGTTTCTCGCGGCACTCCTTATCATCAACTGGTAAGCGTATTCAGCCGGTCCGCCAAAACCAGTATCCTGCACAGATATAAGCGTGAAACTGCCACAGAAACGTTTAAGTATGGCGGTAACCGGGTGGTCGGGGCCAACGTGGCCTCTGAGACTGAAACGCAGAAAGCCGTTGTGCGGCTGATGGCTGCCAAAGCCTGTCAGATATAAATATATCGCTATCAAACTGAGGATGACAGTGCCTACGATGGCAGTTGCGTATCGCTGCGAGCCGGCCGCCATGCCGACCACCAACGAACAGAAAATAAAAGCTACGTCCCTGGTGTCCTTGATAATGTTGCGAAAACGGATGATCGCCAGAGCGCCCATCAGTCCGACAGCAGTGATGATGCTGTTGCCTATTACAGCCATAACCATCGCCACCACCACTGTGATTAGAATCAGCGATTGCACAAAGGACCTTGAGTAGGATAAGCCGCTATGGGTGAAATAGTACACCCATGCCAGAACCTGGCTCAGAATAAAAGCCAGCAACAGTGACAAAACAATGTCTGCCGGGCTAAACAGTCCCCTGCTCAACGTCGTATCTTCCAGTGTTCGCCAAGCGCTGTCCATGTTATAACCCTGCTATTCGAGGTGAACAAAATCCTAATGAACAAGCCTGTCGTATTGAAACAGCATACTTTGATACTGAATCCTGCTGCAGGTCAAGGTATTTCACCATCTGATTTAACCACGAGGGATAACGATTGGTGAATTTAATCTCCAAAATCACGCTTCCCATAGTCACAGAATTGTACTGCCAGCCCGGACCTTCAAGCCGCACTTCCGGCGCCCTGGTTACGTTATAACACAACTGTCGATCAAAAGTGACCCTTACTCTGGTTTCCGAATCACCTTCAAAGGCCTTCCGCATATAGCGAACCAATACGACCGGTTTGGCGCCGATGCTCTTCATATACAACTGAAACTGATTGAGCGCATCCTCGTCGGTTGTATAATCTTGCGGCGGCAAAGGCGACCCCATAAGCAACGTGGGCACATCACGATCCCAGACTTGCGCCCTACTTTTGATAATGACGTTGTTCACGCGACGCTTGATTTCAAAAAAGCGAGGATATTCAGGTTCGTCAGTGTAGCTGCGGACCCGCAGTTTGAAGCGATTCTTCTGCCCAATCAGACTCTCACGGCACAGCCGTAAATCATCAGAGTCCAGATAGAGGCTGACGATCGGATATGCGCCGCCTCGCTGCAATTTGCTGTAGCGGTCCGGCTGCAGATAAGGCTTGATAAACTGCGTAAT
>Ga0315274_10009261_pt1 | contig 14241 bp, 27 predicted proteins | sample YL17G02_20_MG_FD_203700 | JGI IMG/M metagenome (GOLD analysis project Ga0315274, IMG submission 203700) | Sediment microbial communities from Yellowstone Lake, YNP, Wyoming, USA - YL17G02_20 | ecosystem: Environmental > Aquatic > Freshwater > Lake > Sediment | place: USA: Wyoming | collected... | reverse complement strand
TTTTTTCTTTACAGCGCCGTATCCCAAGGGAGAAGGGGTTCAATCTTCTTTTCCCCATAAGCGCTTATGGGTTATTCGGGTGAACCGACCCTCAGGATGCTGTTGTGCCCGTGGCAAGATTCGAACTTGCAAAGCGCTAGGCGGGAGGGTTTAAGCCTCCAGGGTTTAACCGTTCCCCAACACGGGCGTTTATCTTAGTCGTGGAAAGTCCACAAGAAACAGTCGTGAAAGTTAGTAAGAAACCAGGTAGTCGTGGAAAGTCCACAAGAAACCAGGAACAACTATCCAAACGGTACAACTCAGAGTGGTGTCTTGTTGATGTGGTGTCTTACTGAGGTGTCTTGTAGAGGGCCGACGGTGGGATTTGAACCCACAACATAGAGCTCCACAGACTCTCGGAATCAACCAGGTTATCCTACGTCGGCCATATCGTTGTCGTTTCGTTGTGGAAGTTTTATCGTTGGAAAGTTCACAAGGAAACCTGGTCGTGAAAGTTAGTAAGAAACCAGGTCCTACTAACCAAACTCCCCAACTCATTGTGGTGTCTTACTTAGACAGCCCCGGGCAGATTTGAACTGCCTCCATCTGGTTTCTTCTGGTCGATACCAATCAAAGCCAGAGGCGCTACCTGGATACGCTACGGGGCTATTATGTTTCGTCGTTGGAACCTGCATCGAGTAACCAAACGGTACAATGAGTAGAGGTGTCTTGTTGACTGCCCCAGAGAGATTTGAACTCACTCTTGGAGGTCCAGAGCCTCCCGTGCTACCAGGATACACAATGGGGCAATAGAGTAAAAACTACTGGCGGGGTCGTCCACCTTTCTCGTGGCATGTAGGCCCCGTATGGGCCAATGGGTGACGGTGTGTTCCGTCTTCTTCGGATGTCGGTTATCCACTCCTTCTCCTGAGTGCACCGGGTGGGAGTCGAACCCACGTCTTGAGCTCTCTTCGAACGTTCTTGGAAGGCTCAGGTCTTGACCGTTGGACCACCGGTGCATGCCGTCGTGAAAGTTAGTAAGAAACCAGGTCCTACTAACCAAACTCACCAACTCATTGTGGTGTCTTACTGGGGAGCGCCTATCCTGAACAAAAACAAGAGGCCAGAAGGCCACCATCGAAACCCGTTAAAACCAACCAACCCCTGTTCCCGTTCATAATAGGCGCTGTTCTCCGACGGCAATCCAATCCCTGGATTGTGTCGAGAGCGTACCTATCTCTCGGGCGTGTGTTGCGAGCACTGAACTCGCTCTACACAGGTTGGTCGTCATTGCTATCCCTGTTACTCCTTACGCTCTTATAGTATTAATAATTTGCCGAACATTATTCGAATATTCGAATACCGACTGAAAAACTATAAATACAATCGTAGCATAAGGGAGGAACAGTAAAGGCAAGGTGGGAACCTCACATGCAACTCGTGTGCTTTAATAAACCCAAGCGCCCGACTATGGCGCACCCATATCAGTAGGGCGAGCACTGGTTGCAAAGAGAGTTCAACGTAATCGTCGGTTGTTGTTGTTCGGCTTTTTGCAACCGGCGACTGTCTCTTGAAACCTGGCAAGTTCAGGAGGCTCTCGAGAAGTCATGGATACTCATATCATTTGAGTACGACACACGCCAGCATCGTAGCGAGGTAGGGGAGTAGGTTCAACCCGCGGGACCCATAATCCCGAGACCGTCAGTTCGATTCTGACCCTCGCTATCTAAATTTTTTTTCCGTCGTGGAAAGTTCACAAGAAACCGGCATAGAGTAACCAAACTCATTAACTCTGTGCGGTGTCTTGTTGGGGATGCTAATCTGTGAAAGTTCACAAGAAACCAGCATCGAGTAACCAAACGGGAAAACTCATGGTGGTGTCTTGTTGGGGATGTAGTGCAACTTGGTTTAACACTGCGCGCCTGGGACGCGTCAATCGGGGTTCAAATCCTCGCATCCCCACTACAATATGGGCTCGTACTCTAGTCAGGCCAAGAGGATAGACTCTTAATCTATTTGCCGGGCGTTCGAATCGCCCCGAGCCCGCTAACATCAACCCGTGATGGCTGAATGGCTAAGGCATCCGGCCGTAGACCCATGGTGGATACCGGAGTCATGCAGGTTCGATTCCTGCTCACGGGACTAATGCCGCCGTAGCTCAATGGTTGAGCGCTCGGCTGTTAACCGAGTGGCTGAAGGTTCGAGTCCTTCCGGCGGCGCTTGGGGCGGTAGTTCAACTCGGGAGAACGCACGACTGAAACTCGTGTTACTTGTGAGTTCAAATCTCACCCGTCCCACTAAGAAATGTCCGTCGTCGTTGGAAAGTTATAGTAACCAAACGGTACAATGAAAAGAGGTGTCTTGTTATGGGCCAGTACGTTAGCTAGGACCTCAAACGAAGGGACTTTTAATCCCTCAGCCGTGCGTTCAAATCGCACCTGGCCCGCTCTTATCCCAAAGCTTTATCTTATCGTCCGAAAGTATAGGATAACGGTGAGTGAAATGTCGAAGTCTATTGTTCTCCCAATAAAGAGCACGTTACGTGGTGGATTGGCCCCAGAGAGCCTTATCGAAATCACCCCGGACCAAATCACATTCAATGGCGACTTGATTGACACGCACGAGTTTGTCTGGAACTCCGAGGACGTGAACGTCAGGGTCTACAGGACCGATAACAACAAGGCTTACGTTATCTACGTCGAGGACGGCCATTCGGTCAATGCCTATACCCGCGAAACCGAGGAGCAGAAGAACGCGGTCGTGAAGAGCATCGAGGTCCTGTGCTATACCGACAGCAACCGTGTCCCGAGGAGCGACTCCCGTGCTCAGGGCGCGCTGAAGGTCCTGCTTCAACACGAGGATGAGGACCCATGGACCGGGGAGCGATACAAGAAACACAACGATACCGTCAAATCGCTCAGCCCGAGGCGGTCAGGTTTTCTCCAGAAGATGGGGTTTTAGGCGAGTCGCAGGTGGGTTGTGTGCCTTGCAAGTGGTGTGGTCAGGAAGAAGGAAGGACACATTTCTGTTGGCCTTCTTACTGCATCGGTAAGCTGGGAAAGAATTGCGAGCTCTGTAGCAACAACTGTCTTTTCGTGAGAGGCAAGGCAAAGGCAAAGGAAGAAAGGATAGTTGTCGAGGAGCTCGATGGTTAGCCTTCCAGTTCTTTAATCAACTTAACCGCCCATTCTATGTCTCTCTCAGCGTCCTTTTTAATCGCCCGCCTCATGTCCTCGAAATGAACGCATGTCCCGCATTGAATATTCGTCAGACAGGTAATTTTCACATTGATTGGCACCTCGGCCTCCAACGGGAGGGGCGTATGTTCTGGGCATTTGTCGAGAGCGTCCTTGATTTTGTTATGAAGCAGACAGAGGCTTTCCATTTGTGCACCACCTATGTTAAGCAGCTTGCCATCTGTGCAACCATTATATGTAACCTGTGCTTCTGCCGTAAAATAAGCCCATAAATCGTGGAACGCGCTGAAAGAGGGTAGTTGTCTGTCCTTGAAAATCCCGTTTTGTGGAAGGAAATCATCCTTCCTGACCAAAAAGCATAAATATCCCACTCCCCAATAGGGGTATTACTTCACCCAAATGGTGAATGACCTATGATATGGGGAGAAAGACGATGCCAAGAAAATATCAGTCAAGGAGAAAGGAAGGGGACCTGACCTTCGTGGAAAAGATATCCAAGATATTACCGAAATCCGAAGGCCAGGAGACTCTCGTCGAGTTCAAGACCAAGAACGGGCTCGCGATGGGCGACAGTCCCTCTGTCGCGTTCATAAGGCTCGACGGTAGTTGCCACGATATCGACGACAAAAAAACGTTCGGCGATATTCAGGTAGTGAGCTGGTTTTACCAGTGGAATGCTGGTAAAGTTGTGAAGACGCCCATGAGAAGGAAATGCCCGCCGGAGTTCTCGGACAAATATTACCGGGACCTCGCTCAGTACTGCGGTGGGAAGAGCGTCTTAACGACGACCGATGGGTTGAGCGACCTCGTTGCGAAGTTCAACGGGTTCATGAAGGCCGAGGCTAAGGCGGACCGGGTATCGGGCGGAACCTTGTCGATTGCGGGGTTCGAATTTCAGTCCAAGTCAGGACGGGTCTATAGAGCCATAACCTATGCCGAGAACGGTAAGTCCTGGTGCTGTGCAACATCATTCGGAAGTCACGGCAAGAAGGTCACGAACCCGATATTGTTGGACCTCCAGTCTCTCAAGTTCGAGGACGGCGGCGAGTGGCACGAACTCATCCTTCCGAAGTCCATTCAGACCGAGGAGGAGTTCCAGCTATGGAAGTCCGTCCAGGCCGACCTGGACATACCCGTGAAGATGTGCAAGCTCAAGACCGCCAAGAAGCCCGTGAAAATCGTGCAGGAACCGTGCCATTCCAGCACCGATAGCTTCGTTCTATGAGGTGGACCACATGACGGCTCCAACCTCATCAGCAATGAACGAGATAAGCAATCTTCGAACATCCGAGGTCCTTGTGCAGAAAGCCTTGGACGAACTTTCAGAGGCGGGCATTCTGAACGAGGACGCTCTCGATAAGGTCATGGACTTCTTCGAGGAATGGTTCGAGTGCGAGGTCGAGGAACTGGAACGCAAGTACGCGGGCATGATACCGAAGGACCTGGAATACGAGGGTATCGGCACTCACCACAAGCATTGGACCCACATCGATATACGGATACTGACCAGCATGGTCCGTGCCGGGTCTTCAGTGGCCGAAATCGCTAAGAAACTGCACCGCACGGAAAAGGCCGTGCTTGCCAAAGTAGAGAGGATTGCGCCACTAGAGGCACTGGGTCGCTCCGAGGAAATCATACCCCTTTTGGATGATTTCCAGGATGAACACGGAGAACCCGTGGCATTACCAGCACCCGAACCAAAGTGCGAAGGGGGGTGTGCCACAATTGGCGCGGAGAAGGAACAAACCCTGGCTCGGTTCGTCCACGAGGCCATGGACCATCTCGGTGGCAAGTCGTCCCTTCATGACCTCTATCGGGAGGTGGCAATGCTCAGTGGCAAGGACGACGCGAACGGTGGCTTCAGGGGGGCTGTTCGGGGCATTGTTCAGCGGGACCCGAGGTTCAAGAGGCTCGGTTGGGGAATCTACGGTTTCGACTGATTCCCCTTTATTTTTTTTCACTTTTCTGTCCAACTGTCCAGCGACGACAGTTTTTGTTCTTTCGCCTTTTTTTCTTTCTCAATCCGGCCCGAGAATCTTCGCTGCTGGGCTTCGTCCATGTCCGCCCAGTATCGGAGTCGAGCCTGCCCGATTGGGACATACTCTTTTGACATCTCTACACCCACCACCTCTTCCCAGCCGACCCGCAAAGCACCGACCATTTCCGAGGCCACTCCTGCAAAAGGCGCGAATAACCGTCGGGGCGCGTATTTGGCAGGCGGTAGAAGAAGAGATGCCAGCCACGAGTTCAGGGCTACGGGTTTTACTGTCGGGTGGCAGTTGATTCCTTCAGTAGCGAACCGGTCGGCCAGCGTCTTGGAACCGTCCTCTCGTTCCAGGGTGCGTCCTCTTGCGTCTAGGCCCATGGTAATGTCCTTGGTGGGAGCGTCCAGACCCGCGTCCCTTTCCTCACGGGACGCCTTCGGGCAATAGAACAGGGCGTTCGATTGAAGAATCCCTTCTTGTGTTTCGTAGTTCCAGTCCGCATTGAAATAGAACCGGGACGCGCCGCCTTCGTCCTCGTAACCTTTGACCGCATCGAACGGCTTCCAACCGCCTTCGTATCCCCGGCTGTGCTGCCGAACCAGGTGTGGCTTGCAACCTTCCCGCTCGCCGGATTGAGCATCGAGCGCCTTTATCGGACACCCGTCTTCGCATTCCCAGTCTTCGACCGTCTCCATGCCGTCTTCGTCACCGTATTTTTTCCAGGTCTCCCGTTTATCGAACTTGCCATAGACCCGGTTGCGTTGTTCGTATTCTTTGTCAAGGCTGCCGGACGGATTGACGACCTTCTTCACGCCGATATTTTTACAACCCGGAAGGTGCTGGAGAGCGAGGTTCGCAGGCCACCGTCCTTCGGCCCGGACACCGGTGAGCGGGTTCTTTTCGTTTTTGAAACCCGAACCGTCCTCCCACGTATCGGTTTGCCGCTTTCCCCGCTCTGTCGTCCGGAGCATATCATCCTTCGCCGGGTCGGTGGTTATCCTGCCAGCGTCGATATTGAGCGCCCCCGCTCCCGTTTTCGTGATGTTGTCGAGTGGTCGTTTTTCGTACGGCTTTTGAAAAACCACAATCGGCTCCACTGCCGGTTTCATTGCTTGCAATCCGTATCGATGTCCCGCCCAGATTTTGGATTCCTCGCTTGCCGGTTCTGTAACCGCTTTTTCTTCCCCCGCTTTGCCCCAGTCCATAGGTTGCGGAGCCGTCCCGCACTTGTATGTGCCGACCGTTTTTCTCTCCAGGCCGAGCTCCTTATCGATTCGGGTATCTATTCGTGTGGCCTTGGGAAATCCTGACCCGTAGGCCCAGCACAGACAGAAAACCGTTGGATGAAAGATAAACCCAGCGTCCTCGATAGCGACCGCCATTCTGTGCCAGCCACGAGAAGAAGCGAAAGCCATCCCGAACGCACCCGGGTAAAGAACTTCCTTAATCGCTTTCCAGGTCGATGGTTGAAAAGCGATATCATTATCCCACTCTTCGTTCATGAAACCAGCAGAGGCTCTACGAAATAGACCATCCGTACCTTCTTTTGCTGGGACGCTACCCTCCTTACCGAATCTTTCGCGTATCGAGGATAGACAATACGGAGGGTCTGATAGTAAAGCATGAAATTTTGGACCCTCATATTTTTTTATCCAGTCCAATAGTTCGTATTCTTCAAGTTTGTACATGACTTCCCTCCCGCTCTGCTCGTTGGAACTCGGTATATTTAGCGAGCCAGTCCAACAGTTCCGATTCGTCGAGTGCCCACATACGATTCCCTATTGTCGCGGATTAATAAAAGGGTTATCATTTGTTGTCGTGAAAGTTAGTAAGAAACCAGGTTCTACTAGCTAAACTCACCCATGAACTGTGGTGTCTTACAACTGGACCCACTTGCCTTTCTTCACGTCGAAATGGGCGGTGAACCCAGAATCGGGGCAATCCCAGTTCTGGCACATTTGCATGAAATCCGTCTCCATCTGCATTTTTCGGCTGCAACTGGGGCACGGGAGTCGTTTCTCCCTGTGCTGGAACTGGAAGAACGTTGCGTAGTACGCTCGGTAGAGCGGGCAACGAATGTGGTCATGAAGCCACGTCTTGACCCGCCCGTAAACCGAGTATCGTGCCTTCTCGCACTCCGGTGAGCAGAAGAACAAGTGCATGTAATCGTGCTTCTCTATGGACTTGCGCCATGTGAAATCCTTGGTGCACCAAGTACACATAAGGGTCTTGTCGATGTGAACCCAAGGATTCCATAATGGTTCTTCTGTAGACGCTATGTTCTTCTTCACTACTGCACATGTTATGGTGTCCTTCATTTTATGGGCCTCCGATTTGTAATCATTCTATATTTATAGTATATATATTGTGTCTATCGTGGAAAGTTCACAAGAAATCAGGTAGACGAAGTATTCACCCACGGAACGCATCCTCCAACGCTAGCTCTATCCGGCTCCGTCTCGGAATTTCCGGTTCGGGAATTTCCTCGTTATCAGGGAGTGTTATTATATTATGTCCCTTTTCGACTTCAACATTCGCCATTTCGAAATTGGAGTTGGTACAGCAACCCGAGGCGTCTTCACGGAAGTTGGTATTGCATAGAATAGAAGCTCCGCAGTTCGTGCAACGCCAAATGAAATATTCACTCAAGAGTTAAATCCTCCAGTACAAGTGGTGTCTTGTTACCCATGGAACGCATCCTCCAACACGAGCTCTATCCGGCTTCGGTGTAGTGGTTCAGGCTCGGGTTCCGGCGGGGACAGGTCCGTGTCCTCGGGCAGGATTGCGACGGGCAACCCATCTTCGTCCGGGTCGCCAGCATCCGGGCGCGACCAATACGATGGCTGGTCGCAACAATCCATAAAATATTCCAGACCAATAAGGAAATACCCAGGCCGGCACGTTTCCGGAACAGCGTTCACGCTTGCCCCACACGTCTTACAGTATGCAAGCCGATAGACCCTGGTCAAGGTCACTGCAATTCCTCCAACACGAGCTCTATCCGGCTCCTCCGCCGCAGTTCCGGCGCAGGCTCAGGCACGTCCTTATCGTCATGGTCGGGCAGGTCGATTTTAGAGTGGGTGAAGCATGTGTCTTGTGCACACTGGGAAGCATGAACAATTTTGGGTGCATCACAGCACTCAACGTCATGCCACTCCGTAATGGTCACAATGCACGCAAGGCAGTTATTGCACCGCCAAATGCTGTAATCACCCATGGTTTATCTCCTCTAGAACGAGCTCTATACGACTGAGTCGTGGGAATTCAGGTTCGGCCATGTCTTCGTTATCAGGGAGTGTGATTTCATCTGGGGTACCTTCGACCCAATCCTTAGCCCATGATATTCTTGGAGATTGACAACATGCAACGGCTTGCTCAAGTTCGCTGAAATCGTGCAATGAATATTGCCAGTCGCTGAGAACCGTAGTCCCGCAGGTTCTGCATTGAAAAATCCTGTACTTACCCATGGAATGCGTCCTCCAGTGCCAGCTCTATCCGGCTCCGTCTCGGAAATTCCGGTTCGGGTATGTCATCGTCAGGAAGTATTATCGTAGGGGTGCCATCCGCGGTCCCCGCCCACCCGATATTGGGATTATCGCAACAGGGTATATCCGAGTTTATATCAGAGAACCAATTCCAGGTTGAAGGGGAGTACCTTGTGTCTCTGAGAATGGTCGACCCGCATCGGGTACAATGATAGACCTTGTAATCACCCATGGAACGCATCCTCCAACGCAAGTTCTATCCGGCTCCGTCTCGGAAATTCCGGTTCGGGTATGTCTTCGTCATCAGGGAGTTCCACAGCCGACGGGATATCGGAAGCGGCCCAATGTATATCGGCTTTGGGACAACAATCCATATCGGCATTGGCCCGTGGGGGACTGTCCCAGTTTACTCTTTTGTCACCTTTGCAGAGGACGGTTGTCCGGCAGTTTCTGCACTCCCAAATCACGTAACTACCCATGAGCAACGTCCTCCAAATCCTCCAGTACAAGTTCCACTCGGTTCCTTGGCGGAAATACAAGGTTGGGTATTTCTTCGTTATCAGGGAGGTCGATTTGGCTCGGAACGCCCTTAACTAAATCCTTAGCCCACGCTATTTTCGGGGTTGAGCAACATGCAACGGCCATCTCGACGTTTTCAAACCCGTTCCATGAATGGTTCCAGTCGCTGAGGACCGTAGTCCCGCAGTTTTTGCATTGGAAAATCCTGTATTCACTCATGGAACGCGTCCTCCAATGCGAGCTCGACCCGGCTCTGTCGTGGAAATTCCGGTTCTGATTCGAGAACGTCATTATCGGTAAGTATAACCATGTCATCTCTATCGACAGTGCCGACATTACCCCAACTAATATTCGACCCGGGGCAACAGGCGACGTTTTCGCTGACCTCTCGAAAATCTCTACCCAGGCCATCGTATCGCATATCGCAGAGAACGGTCGCCCCGCAATTTTTGCATTTCCAAATCCTGTAATCACCCATATTCCGTCCTCCGTCGTTGGTCGTGAAAGTTAGTAAGAAACCAGGCCGTCCGTGAAAGTTCACAAGAAACCGGCATCTAGTAACCAAACTCACAAACTCTATGCGGTGTCTTGTTTACCACCCATCGTCCTCGGGCTGGAACGGCTCGTCCGGCGTATCCTGGTTGTAATCAATCGACCGACTGCATCTCGGGCATCGCATCATGATTGCCGACATATCGACCGCAAGGCCCTGTTCGAGAGGAAAGGAGTGCTCGCACTTGCCACAGGTGACCGTGAACGGGTGGCGGCGCTGGGAAGGATTGGCATCGCAACCCGTGGGCCATTCTTCAGCGGTCTGCTTCGGCTTCACTTTCGGCGCAGGCGTAAGAGAAATATCCAAATCTGATTTCATTCCGGACAAGCGGTGACCTCCTGGTCTAATGGTGTCTTGTTTATATGCTTATAGTATTAATAGGTTGTCATTTTATAGTTCCTTCTCGATTTGCTCCTTGGCCCACCCCAATGCTTCATAGTTGGTAGGTGCACGATATCCTTTGGGCGAGGGCACAGACGCATCATAAGTCAGGACATTATCCCACAGTCGAATGTTTCCCCGACTGAGAATTTCCTTAGCCCGTTCCTCAATCAGCATCTCCTTCAGACGGGCGATTAACTTGTCCTGTCTAGCTATGATAACGCCATCGGTAATGTCCTTGGTTGCGTCCCGCTCCAGTTGCTCTCGGACCTTTTCGGGGTCTGTCTTGCGGGCGTACTTCTTCAACAGGTTCGGCATCTCTTCCAGGGGGCAGTCCTTCGAGGCGGGACCGCAACATACTTCTTGGTCCATTAGCTGGCATGTATCCGGGTCGCCTTTCCAATGAAAGTATGCCATGTTCTTATATGGGCACTTCTCCTTCGTCTCTACCTTGATTATCTTCATCTTCCCACCCCGTGCTCTGCCAACGCCTTCTTGAACAATTGATAATCATACCAAGTACTATGACCGCTATCATCGTCCATACGTGCCTCTATCCAATCCTCTATCACGTTTATTTGCTCGTCCTTGGCCTTGAGTTCCTTGTCCTTCTCGGCCAGTTCTCGCTCCAGGGGAGGGACCTTGCCCGCCACGGACCGGATACCGTCATATGCAAACTCTAGTTCGGCGATACGCTTGTCCTTCTCGGCCAGTTTCTCCTCGGCATCAGTACGCTTCACGACCCCGGTTATTGTCTGACCACTTTTCTCGTTGACTAGGATTTCGCAGTACCAGTCCCATTCTATCTTCGCCATCTACTTCACCGTTCCTTCACTGTAATAACCGCCGGATTGAGTGTCGTGCCTTTCTTGTTCGCTTCCGTGCCTTGCTTGCCACCGACCCGAAGGTTCCACCAGCGCCGGAACTCGTCCCCTCGCGGGTGATAGTAACTGACCGCATGAACGACACCGGACATTTGGTTCCCCGTCAGACCGAGTTTGTCGGTCTCGTTGGCAGCCTCTTCCGGTGTCATGCCCTTATCGAGCCCCGCGCTCACGAGCATGACCGCCTTGACGCAACACGCAGAGTAAGCGTCCTTCGTGTTATTGTTCGCCCATTCGACCCATTCCTTTTCCTTTTCGGGAATGAGCGACATCACGAGCCCCGTCATGTCCGGCATGAGGACCTTGTTCGCCCGGTCCCTCAACGCCCTGCCTGTATCGTCGAGCCTGCCGTCTGACTCAAGGGCCATACAGTAACCGCAAACGAACCCAGCTTGAATTTCGTCGCTTGCGAGCTTTCGTTCCAAGTGTAATTCCATCCAGAGCTTCTCCGTTGCCGATAACTTCACATCATGGTCGTCTATAAAAATCCCTCCATTATCCGTGGAAAGTCCGCAAGAAACCAGGTAGCCTAGTGGTGTCTTGTTTACTCCGAGAACTTTAGGATGGTTATCTCCTTTTTCTCGGTATGGAAGATAACCTGGTTGCCGATTTCCATAATGACTCCGTTGTGATACAGGTCCTTATGGGCCTCGATATACTCCTTGGCCTCTTCCAATGAATCGAAGTCTCCCTCGATAAACTCTGTTGGCACTTTGGCCGGAACCATCCGGCTGATAAACGTCTTGTTGCACCAAATCTTCCACACCATGTTTAGCCCTCCTTAGCCTCCCTATGCATAATATCCAGCATGAAATATAATGCGACCCCTGCTTGTATCGAAACCCCTATCGCTGCTAGTTCTATAAGGATTTCTTCGTACATTTGCCCTCTCCCTTCCGTCTTGTTGTTCTTCGTTTGAACCAGTCGGGGTCCTCGACCACTTTGATGCCAGTCGGCTCGGCGGGCCTGATATCCGTCGAACAGTCGAGGGTTTCGAATGTTGCCAGATAACTATAGATACCATCCTTCTCGAGTTTCCTGCCTATCAGGAGCGTGTCCCGCATATTTCCCGTCGGAATGAATATTCCATAGTATGGCATTTCCTCACCCAAATTTTTCAATCGGGAACGTTGTTCCCGGAACTTTCAGGCAGTTCATGTGAGCAACCTTTGGTGTCCGGTCCCAATCGGCGGGCCGTATCTCGTAATCGTCGGAGAGATAAGCCTCGAACACTTCCTTGGACAGAGGGCCTTTCGAGAACGGGCTGATGTAGCACTCGCAGACACCGCAGACCGGCTCGCCACAGACATTGCACGGAACGAGTTCTTCGCCAGGATGTTTTTCACAAGTCATAATTTCTGCCCACCATCGATAAAGTTAAACACGTTGACCTGCAAATCGAAATGTTTTTTACAATGTGGGCACCGAACTTTTCTGTGTTCTTTCGTGACCGTATTGGGACTGACGACGTTCAGAGCATTCCATTTCCTTATCGCCTCTTCCGAATCCGGTACCGGATAAATCTCCTCGCCCTTCGTTCCGCACTTATCGCACTGCACGAAGTGCCCTTCGTTGGAAAGTTCGGTCGACCCACACTTTGGGCACGGCTTTGCTGTTTCGACTGTTCCCATGTTAATCCCTCTTGTTACGGTGTCTTGATTATGTGTTTCTTGCACAATCCTGTCACTGATGGGTCCGGGGCGGCATCCGTCTCCATGAATATCGTGTTAGTGAGCAGGGCGCCGGTCTCGGGTTCGTACTCGACAATTTCCTGGACACGTCCGTCCCGGAGCATCACGAAATCGAAGTATTGCGGGAACACGGCCCGTTCCATGCCCCGACTTTCCATGTCGTGCACGAGCTCCGTTATGCTTCTATGGTGTCGGGCGACATAGAGAGCCCATCCATATTTTCGGGCGGTTTCGAAAACCTCGTCCCGTGTATCGAACTTGACTAGTCCTGTTGCTGAATCAATCTTCATGTTTTTTTCCTCCGTCCTGAAAGTCCACAACGCCCGGTGTCTTGTTAGCCACCTTATCTTCAAAGTATAAATAGTATGTGCTGAGGGTACACTCACCAGAACAAACCTTATCGTCGAAAGTGTGTAATTAATTGTGCAGGGCTGTGTAATTTGTGTAATTATTCCTCATACATTGAATATAAAAGATTTCGGCATACGTTTAATATATCGCTTCAGGGAATCATTAATATCAGAACCCAAACCACATAAAGGTTTGGTGAAGGGTGGAAGGGTTAACGGGATGGGCGCTAGCGATAAATCTGTGCAGGTTAGAATGAAGACTCCGACGGGGCAAATCGTTCCGTTCCAGGATTGGATACGGTCCGTGCCGACGCCACACCTTCTGAACGATATCAAGAAAATGCTCGTTCTCGTTCATAAGGCATCGGCACAGGCCGGTACCGTGAACTCGGCTGAAACAAGGGCCGCCTTGGAAGCGACTTACTTCCACCTGCTCGTTTTGTTGTATCCCGTCGACCGACCTTTGCCCGTCATGAACGAGGTCGACCATGGCAAAAACAAATAGAAAACCGGGACTGCCTCCGGAGGAAATCCGGAAGCGGATGTACCAGTATTGGGATAAGGTCTTTGACAAGGACCTGGAGAGCAAGAATGCTCGCACTTTATTAAAGAACATCTCGGACCCGGAGAGCCTTTTCAACAACGTCAATTTTTTACATGGTTTGATAGATGATTTAGAAAAAGAGAAGCGGGTGAAATCGACCCGTTCGCAATTCGAGGAGGAGGAGAAGCATTGAGGAAAAAATCACATACCATGGATATCTGGTCGGACATGATTTTTCGGGTTGACAAGACAGCCAAAATGGGCACCAACTCGACCATCAGTCGAACCGACTTCAAGCGTCTTTCCGAGGTGCACGAGGCCCTGGAAAAGATGAATTTTATCGAAGTCCGAGTGACAAGAAGAAAAATGCCATTGACGTCCGGGATGGATGAAACGGACGTGCTGGAACTGCTGAAAAAATTGACCGATAGTGCCCTCCGAGCCAAGGCGATAGAAGCATTGAATTCGCTGAAGGATGAGGAATTGAGAAAGGCCGTGCTGGTCCTGTATGCCTACGCCAAAAAGGAGATTTTGGTTTAAATAGGGTGGGGAAGATGAATGGGCCAAGTCAGCTACCGGGAGCGCATCACCAGGTACGTCGTGGCCTATATGAAGCTCAGGCGCGAGGGGGTTATAAGGTTCGGTGGTCGTCAGGGGGTAGACAGGGGGCGAG
>Ga0315274_10009260_pt1 | contig 14242 bp, 11 predicted proteins | sample YL17G02_20_MG_FD_203700 | JGI IMG/M metagenome (GOLD analysis project Ga0315274, IMG submission 203700) | Sediment microbial communities from Yellowstone Lake, YNP, Wyoming, USA - YL17G02_20 | ecosystem: Environmental > Aquatic > Freshwater > Lake > Sediment | place: USA: Wyoming | collected... | reverse complement strand
GACGCTATCTTCTTTAATCTTCACTTATTGGCCCGTTATTAAGTCGCAATTTTCGGCCATGCTCTTTGAATGGTGGTGGCTTTTTTTAGTTGTGGACTGCGTTTGGATTTTCAAAACCTCGCTTTATATCTGGTATTTTTGGAGAAAGCAGGTTTTTGATGCCCGTTTGACCCCTTTGTTGCTGGAAATCAAGATACCAGAAGAAGTTTTAGAACCCGTTAAAGCCATGGAAACGGTCATTACCGGCTTTTGGCAGATTTGTTCCCCTCCGAACTGGTATGAGAAATGGTGGGAGGGCCAAAGCTCGTATTCTTTCACATTAGAGATTGCCGGCATTGACGGTGTGCCCCACTTTTATGTGCGTATGACCGACCATCGTTTCCGCGCCATTTTTGAGTCGCACATTTATTCGCAGTACCCGACCGCGGAAATTTCCGAGGCAGAGGATTATACTAAAAATGTGCCCCAAGACATACCCAATGAGCAATGGGATCTTTGGGGCACGGAATACTGTAATCTTGCCCACTGGGCTTATCCGATTAAGACCTATGCTGAGTTTGAAACCGGCAGAGAAGAAGAGGAAAAACGGATTGACCCGATTGCTTCTTTGCTGGAAGGTATAGCCAAACTGCAAAAAGGAGAGCAGGCGTGGATTCAAATCCGCTGCTTTCCCTTGTTGCCGGACATTTTGGACTGGAGGCCGGCAGCTTTAAAGTTTCGCGACAAATTAGCCAGGCGCGAGGTGAAAGATGCAAAACAAAAACCAATGCTGCAGGAAGCAGCCGAAATTTTAGTGCTGGGTCAGGTGCCCGAGCCCCCGAAAAATGAAGTAGAATCTTGGATTCCGGTGGAAATGAAGCTCACTCCGGGCGAGAAAGAAGTGCTTTTGGCCTTGGAAAGGAAAATAGGCAAATTAGCTTTTCTTTGCAGTATGAAGTGGGTTTATTTAGCCAGACGGGATGTTTTCTTTAAACCCAAAGCTAGGTTAATAATGAGCTATTTTACCAATTTCGTCACAGAAAATATGAATGGCCTTGTTCCCCTCGGCGCGTCGATTACAAAAATTACAAAACACTGGTATGACTGGTTTTGGTTTATTAACCGCCGGCTTTTTGTGAGGAAAAGGAGACTTTTTAGGGCTAGCCTTCACCGAATTTGGACTCGCTGGCCGGCTGACGGTTTTAAAACTCCTGCAGACACAAGACAAAAAAGATTTGTTTTAAACGCCGAAGAAATCGCTTCATTTTATCACTTCCCGGGTAGGGAAGTGGCGTCGGCTCCCACTATGCCTAGGGTTGAGGCCAAAAAAGGAGAGCCGCCGCCAGAATTGCCGGTTGGATAACAAATATTATTTATGCCCCGTAGGAAGCCAAAGGGTTTTCGTTGTAAGGTAAATTTAGTGAGAAAATACCGGTTTAGTGTGCTTGCCAGAAAAAGAAATATTTTCTTAACTTAAAACCCAACCTACAGGGAACATTGCTTAAAGAAATTAACTATTTAAATTAGCTAAAACCACGGAAAATATTCCCGCCTGCCAAAGCCGACCAAAATTTTGATGTAAAAATACAAAGCATTTAATTTACACCGCATATAGATGTAAATTAGATTATCAGATTATTTACTCTAAAATTTTGGTTTGTTCGGCGGGCAGGTAGCTTCCTACGGGGTATGGAACAAGACAATAAAATCAATTTCTTCGCCAAAACTACTTTCCGCCACGAGCAGAGGCGATTTGGCATTAAATTGGATGACCGGAGAAAGCACGTCTACGTCATCGGCAAGACCGGTATGGGCAAAACCAATATGATGGCGAATATGGCGATTCAGGATATCCAGGAGGGCCGCGGAGTCGGCTTCATTGATCCGCACGGCGAGACCGCCGAAGCCCTGCTGGATTTTATCCCGGCCAACCGCGTTAATGATGTTGTTTACTTCAATCCGGCGGACTTGGATTTTCCGATTTCTTTTAACGTCATGGAAAAGGTTGATTTGGAGCGCAGGCATTTGGTCGCTTCCGGCCTGATGGGGGTTTTTAAGAAGATTTGGCCTGATGTCTGGTCAGCTCGTATGGAATACATTTTAAATAATACGATTCTGGCTCTCTTGGAATATCCCGGCTCCACCTTGCTTGGCATTAACCGCATGATGGCAGACCCGGAGTACCGCCAAAAGGTGGTGGAAAAGGTGCAAGATCCTGTCGTTAAATCCTTTTGGGTTCAAGAATACGCCAGATATACTCAAAGGTACGAGGTTGAGGCGACCGCCGCCATTCAGAATAAGGTTGGCCAATTTATTTCGGCGGCCATCATTAGAAATATCATCGGTCAAGTTTCTTCCAAGATTGACATGAGGGAAGTGATGGACAATAAAAAAATTCTCATTGCCCCCTTATCTAAAGGCAGAATCGGCGAGGATAATTCTATGCTTTTAGGTTCTTTGCTGATTACCAAGCTTCAGCTGGCGGCGATGTCGCGGGTTGATATTCCCGAAGAGCAAAGACAAGACTTTTTCTTGTATGTTGACGAGTTCCAGAACTTTGCCACCGAATCTTTTGCAAACATCCTTTCCGAAGCGAGGAAATATCGGCTTGATCTGACTCTGGGCCACCAATATATCACCCAATTAAGCGAAGAGGTGAGGGATGCGGTTTTCGGGAACATCGGCACCCTTGTTTGCTTTAGAATCGGCGCCGAAGACGCCGAGTTTTTAGAAAGAGAGTTTATGCCCGAATTTGTGGCCAATGACTTGGTCAATCTATCAAAATACAATATCTATTTAAGGTTAATGATTGACGGCTTGGCTGGCCGGCCTTTTTCGGCTGAAACCCTGCCTCCGACTCCCAGGCCAGAGAAATCCAACCGCGAAAAAATAATCAATGTTTCCCGGGAGAGATACAGCGCTTCAAGACAGTCGGTTGAAGATAAAATCAGCCGCTGGACCGGTTTCAACGATGCAAAGCTTGCCGCTACTCCTTTACCAGCCAGAGAACCTATGCTTTATGATGCTCAGTGCGCCAATTGCCAAAAATGGACCAAAGTGACTTTTAAGCCAGATGGCAAGAGGCCGGTTTATTGCAAAACCTGCTTAAAAAATGTTCAGCGAGCAAGGCAAGAAGAACCGGGAATGATAACAAAAACAGAACCGCAAGAATCAATCTCACCGAAACCAGAAGCTATAGTCGCCCCCTCGCCGATTTCTTTACAGGAGGCAGTTGCCAAAGAGCCGGTTCAATTTTCGGGCGGACACAACAAACCCAAAAAAGCGCCTGAAACCGAAAAAGTTAAGGAGGCAATCAAAGAAGCCCTGGAGCATGAGGCCTAAAATATATCATGAAGAAGCTTAATGATTTTAACCTAAAAGGCAAGAAAGTCTTGGTGAGGTGCGATTTCAATGTCCCTCTCGATAAGAGAGGATATATTTTAGATGACTTTAAAATTCGCCAGACCTTGCCGACAATTAAATATTTGCTAAAACAGGGGGCAAGAATTATTTTAATGTCGCATTTGGGAAATCCTGGTGGCCGGATCAATGCTAAATTGAGTTTAAAACCGGTCGCCAAAAATATAGCAAAGAGTTTCAAAACCAAAGTTTTCCTGCAAAAATTTTACAAAGAAAAGGGCGTCAAGGCAGCTTTGCTAGGAGAAATGGTTTTGCTTGAGAACTTAAGATTTTACCCGGAAGAAGAGCAAGGTAAAGAGAGTTTTGCCAGGAAGCTGGCGAGTTTTGGAGATGTTTATGTTAATGATGCTTTTGCTGTTTGCCACCGTTCCCATGCCTCTTTATTAGTACCAAAGTTTTTGCCTTCAGCAGTTGGCCTGCTTTTGGAAAAGGAGCTAAGCTCCTTAGGCGAGTTGAGGGATAATCCGCAAAAACCTTTAGTCGTGGTTTTGGGCGGCAATCCTAAGGGAATTGAAACAAAAATAAAGCTTATCAGAAAAATGACGCAAAAAAGCAAGACCACCGTGCTTTTGGGGAATTTGATTGCTGATGAGTTAAGCAGGAGGAGATTGGGATTTTGGCAATCTAAAAAAGTGGTTTTTCCAATAGATTCTGTTGAGGGCCTTGATATCGGGCCAAAAACCTTAAAGATTTTTAAAGAAAAAATCAGTCAAGCTAAAACTATTTTTTGGTCAGGGCCTTTAGGTAAAATTGAAGAAAAAAGATTTGCTCGCGGCTCTTTTTCCATTGCTAAAGCGATTATCAAAAGCCATGCTTTTTCTGTTGCCGGGGGAGGGGAGACGAGCTGGTTTTTAAACAAAGAGGGTTTGGCAAAAGAATTCAGCCATATTTCCACGGGCGGGGATGCGATGCTTTTGTTTTTGGCAGGAGAAAAATTACCAGGTTTAGTTCATAGCGTTCAGCGTCTAGCGTCTAGAAAAATGACTAGACGCTAATTCACTAGACGCTATACGCTAATCTTATGGAAATCAAGAATCTAAAAAAACTTGCTGACCGCATTCAAAAGGCGATTTTAAATAAAGAGAAAATCATTCTCTACGCCGACTCTGATTTGGATGGCACGGTGTCAGCCATCATTGTTAAAGAGGCGATTTTGAATTTAGGCGGAGCAATGCCGGTGGTTTATTTTTCCGACCGTAAAAGCGAGGAGCACGGCATCAATCAAGACGCCTTAGAGATTTTAAAAAAAGAAGCGCCGGGTTTTTTCCTGTCGCTTGATTGCGGGATAGCTGATTTTGAAGCCATAGAGCTGGCAAAGAAAAACGGTTTTGAAGTCGCGGTTTTGGACCATCACGAAATTTCCAGAAAATTGCCTAAAATTAAAATTATTGTTAACCCCAAGCAGGGAAAAGAAAACAACCCTTTTTACACTTTGGCGGCGTCTGGCTTGGCCTTTAAGTTGGTGGAACTTTTGATGCAAGGCAAGCTCAAGCGCGCTTTGAGAGAAGAAATACTCGGTTTAGTGGCCATGGCAACCCTGTCCGATATGGTACCAGAGCAAGGTCTTAACAAAGAGATTTTAGACGAGGGCTTAGCGTTGTTGGAATCCAGCCAAAGACCGGCGATTAAAGTTTTGTTCGGTTCCAGCGTGGTGGAAAAGTGCCAATCAACCCGGGAAATCGTTGATAAAATCAGCCGCATTATCAATGTTACCACAAAAGAAGGCCATTTGAGCGCGCTTTATTTGCTTTTGACCGCCGCTACTGAGACGGAAGCTCAAGCCAGATTTCAGAAGTTTTTAGAGGAGGGGGCGCAGAGACAATTGGCCATCAGTGAGCTTTTTGATGTTTTAAAAAGCCGGTTTTTTTCCAAAAAAGACGAACCAATAATCTTTGAGGGCGATGAAAATTGGGAACTTCGTTTTTTGGGTTCGGTTGCTTCAAGGGCAGCCGTTTTTTTCCAGAAGCCGGCCTTTGTCTTTACCAAAAAAAATGAGTTTTTTCGCGGCTCTTTCAGGATGCCTGACTCTGGAGACGGCATTAAGGCCTTAAAGACCTGCTCTAAATTCATTAAAGAATGCGGCGGCCATGCCCGGGCTGGCGGTTTTACCTTTGAGGAAAAAAATACCGACAACCTCAAGCAGTGCTTATTAAAGTATTTTAAAGCCCGGCGTTAAAGTTTCATGAATCAACATCGTTTAATAATTTATACTGATGGTGGCTCAAGAGGAAACCCCGGTCCGTCGCTTCGCTCCTTAGAAACCCACGGTTTCTAACGTTTGGCGCCTACGGCGCCAAGCCTGTTTTTCTACACGGGAGGAGTGTTTTTCTCCTCCCGACCCCTCCTCCGTAAGGCCCGTGGTTTTGCCCGATATAATTTATTTAAAAAGATTAGAAAAATGAAAAAACTTATCGTTTATACTGATGGTGGCTCAAGAGGAAACCCCGGGCCTTCGGCCTTGGGCGCGGTTATTTACGATGAGAAGGGAAAACTAATCAAAAAATACAACGAGTTCTTGGGCGAAATGACCAATAATCAGGCAGAATACCGAGCAGTTATTTTTGCCTTGAAAAAAATCAAGGCTCTTTGGGGCAAAGATGCCACTGCCAAAATAGAAGTTGAAATCAGGTCTGACTCTGAACTCTTGGTTAGCCAGCTCCGGGGTGAGTATAAGATTTTAGATGAAAAGATCCAAAAATTATTCATTGTTGTCTGGAACTTAAAAATTGATTTCAAAAAAGTGGTTTTTGTTTTAATTCCCAGAGAACAAAATAAGCAAGCTGATTTTCTGGCCAACGAGGCCTTAGACCAAGAAAAGAGAGGCCAAAAACTTTTTTAAAGTTTTAGTTGAGACAAGACAAATGAAACCAAAAAGAAAAATTCTTATCGCTTTAGGTGGTTCCATTATTGTTCCCCAGCCGGGGAAGATTAACACCCGGTTTTTAAAAAGGTTTAGGAAACTGATTATTCATTTTCTGAAGAGAGATTTTCAATTTGTTATTGTTGTCGGCGGAGGAAAAATATGCCGAGTTTACCAAAAGGCAGCAGACAAGATTGTTAAAGTCCCTTATGAAGATATGGATTGGCTGGGAATTCATGCGACGCGCCTGAACGCCCATTTTATCAGAACAATTTTCAGGAAAGAAGCGTATCCTGTGGTTTTAGACGATCCTCGAAAACCGATAAAAAATAATTGGCGCATTTTAGTTGCTGCTGGTTGGAAGCCGGGATGGTCAACAGATTATATCTCGGTTCTCCTGGCAAAGAGATTCAAGATTAAGGAGATTATTGACGCCGGAAATATCCCTTTTGTTTATAATAAGGACCTTAGGAAATACAAAAACACTTTTCCTATCAAGAAGCTTTCCTGGAAGGATTATCGGAAACTTATCAGCAGCCGTTGGGCTCCTGGCATGGGCGTTCCTATTGACCCCATAGCTGCCAAGCTTGCCCAAAAATTAAAGATTAAGGCCTTTGTAGTTGACGGCACCGACCTTAAAAACCTGAAAGACCTGATTTCTCAGGAAGGGTTTAAGGGGACAGCTATTTATTAATCGATCAAAAATTTCTGGCTCGACGTCTCAAGTTAAGATTTTTATTTCGCGAAACAAAAAATCCGCTCAAAAGCGGGTTTTTAGTATTCCAGCAAGCCCGTAAGCCGAATTCTGTTTTAGGCGATCATTTATCTAGGCCCGCGATTACTCTCGGGCTCAAGCGAGCTAACTTTTCGTCCCCCACCTTTTTGGTTTTAAAGAGAGAATTTCATTGAACAATCCAATTCTTTGGTAGAAATTCTCCAGGATTTCCCTGAAAAAAACCTTAAGGTGGGGGACGCTGCTCTTGCATCCCGCAAGGGTTTAACCGTTTCACCCGAGCACACAATAAATTATGTGCTCGGCTCGCCCCGTCATTCGACGGGGCGTTCCTCGGCTTTCGCCTCGGAACGTCTCTGTTCGCACCTCTTGTATTACTACAGCCGGGCGTTACCCGGAGCGTTCTCCCGCCTCACGGCGAGAAAGATGTTCGGACTTTCCTCCCCCCACCACTTTGACCTAAATTTTCTATTATTAACCAATTTTTCTGGTTATTATTTTGAACACAAGACAAAGTGGTGGGGGGCGGTCGCCCGACTTGCTGGAATAACCTAATTTTAACAGCTTTAAGTTTCTTGTCAAGTCAAATTCTAGCACCTTTAAATTTAGTGTTTATTGAGGTAAGATTAAGAATTGAATCTATGTTTTCAAGATTTCTAGATAAAAAACTGACTGGTCCGGCCTTGATTTTGGCTGGTTCTACCTTTTTGAGCGCGCTTTTAGGGGTTTTAAGAGATCGGCTTTTAGCTCATACTTTTGGTGCTAGCAGGGTGTTGGATATTTACACCGCTTCTTTCAGGATTCCCGATTTGGTGTATAATTTTTTGATTGCCGGCGGGTTAGCAGTGGCTTTTTTGCCGGTTTTCGCCGAATATTTTTCTCAAGATAAAGATAGGGCTTGGAAAGCGACAAATTACATCCTGAACGCCTTCTTTTTATTATTGATCTTATTTGCCATAATTTTTTTCTTTCTTACTCCTTATTTGGCAAATCTGATTCTGCCTGGTTTTTCCGTCCAAGAGAAAAGCCAAGCGATTGCTCTGTCGCGGCTTTTGCTTTTAAGCCCGATTCTGATGGGTTTAGCCAATATTTTTTCCAGTGTTATCCAGTATTTCCGTAAGTTCTTGATTTTTGGACTGGCTCCTTTATTCTATAATTTAGGCATTATTTTCGGGATTTTGTTTTTAGCGCCCAGGTTCGGGATTTTCGGGGTAGGAGTGGGAGTGGTTATGGGAGCCCTATGCTATTTTTTGAGCCAATTCATTTGGGCAGTTTTTTGCGGTTTCTCTTGGCAGCCACTTCTGGATTTTAAAGACGACTCTTTGGCTAAAATATTTAAGCTGATGGTTTTGCGCGTTGTTTCTGTGGTCAGTTCTCAAGTAAGTGTTTTGGTTATGACGGCAATCGCCTCAACTATTGGTTTGGGAGCGATTGCGGTTTTTTACTTTTCTAATAATCTACAGAGCTTTGCCGCGGGTCTAGTTGGAGTTTCGTTTGCAACCGCGGTTTTTCCGATTTTGGCGCAGGCCGTCAGCGAGAATAACCAAAAAAACTTTTCTCGCGGTTTTTATTCCAGTTTTTGGCAGATTCTTTGGATTTCCTTGGCAGGCAGCGTTTTACTCTTTATTTTCCGCGATTTGGCGGTAAAAATATTGTTGGGCGGCGGCCGTTTCACGAGCGAGGCGGTAAAATTAACCGCTTCTGCCGTTGGTTTGTTCTCTTTTTCTATCTTCGCTCAAGCGGAAAACCCTCTGCTTTTAAGGGCATTTTTTTCGCTTAAAGAAGTGAAAAAGCCCGCCTTTGTTTCTGTGGCCGCGATGGGGCTGAATATTGTTTTGTCTTGGATTTTCGTGCGGTTATTATCGGGGGACAATAACCTTACCCGTTTTTTGGAAAGCTTTTTGACGGGTCAAAAACTGCCTAATTTCGCCTTGCTCGGCTTGCCTTTGGCGTTTTCTATTTCAAGCATCTTTCAGTTTCTCTGCCTTTATTTTTTCCTTAAAGAGGAATTAAGTTTTACTAAGACCAATGGATAACAATAATCCAAAATTTAATTCCGAGCGAAGCGAGGAATCAAGGTTCTGCCGAGCGTTAGCGAGGCAGGTTCTTATCAGAAACTTTTGCGTGATCGCGCATATTGATCATGGCAAGTCAACTTTGGCTGACCGATTTTTAGAGCTGACCAAAACCATAGCCGAAGACAAAATGCGGCCTCAATACTTGGATATGATGGATATTGAAAGGGAGCGGGGGATTACTATTAAAATGCAGCCAGTCCGGATGAACTATAAACTACAAACCGCAAACTATATGCTGAATTTGATTGATACTCCGGGGCATGTGGATTTTTCGTATGAAGTTTCCAGAAGTTTGGCTGCGGTTGAGGGTGCTATACTCTTAGTAGATGCCACCAAAGGGGTTCAGGCGCAAACCCTGGCCAATCTGGAGCTGGCTAAGAAGCAAGGCTTAATGATAATTCCCGTGATTAATAAGATTGATTCTCTTCAAGCCAGGGTTGAAGAGACAAAGGAAGAAATCATGAAAATCATTAGCATTAAGCCGGAAGAAATCCTTTTGGTATCTGCCAAGACCGGCGAAAATGTTGGCAAGCTTTTGGAAACAGTTGTCAATTTATTTCCAGCGCCAACAGGCGAGTTAGACAAGCCCTTAAGAGCCCTTATTTTTGATTCAAAATTCGATCCCCACAAAGGCATTATCGCTTTTGTGAGAATAGTGGATGGCGCAATTAAAAAGGGGGAGAAGATTTGTCTGCTTTCGAACAATACTAAAGGCGAAACCTTGGAAGTCGGTTATTTTAAGCCGGAAATGACGCCCACTGACAGTCTTGAGGCAGGAGAGATCGGCTATCTTGCGACCGGCATTAAAGAGCCGGGAAAAGTGCGTGTAGGCGACACTATTTCTTTACTACAAACTGCTAACTACAAACTACAAACAACAATAGAGCCCTTGCCCGGTTATCAAGAGCCAAAACCAATGGTTTTCGCCTCGTTCTACCCGGAAAACGCCGACGACTTTGACCTGCTGAAGGACGCCTTAAATAAATTGAAACTCAACGACGCCGCGCTTTATTTTGAGCCGGAAAGCAAAGAAATTCTGGGCCGAGGTTTCAGATGCGGTTTTCTGGGGCTGCTGCATACCGAAATCACCACCGAAAGACTGGCCCGCGAATTCGGGCTGGGGCTGGTGATTTCTTCGCCCTCGGTTGTTTACAAAATCGTTGACAACAAAAACAAAGAAAGGGAAATCTATACTGCCGCTGACTGGCCGGAGCAATTTGAAATTAAAGAAGCCAAGGAGCCCTGGATGGTTTTAAGGGTGGCCACGCCCCTCAATTACATAGGCCAGGTTTTCGAGGTGTTAGCCAAGCTATCCGGGAAACACTTGGAAACCCGGCACTTGAGCCAGGAAAAAGTTCTGATTTCTTATGAGATGCCTTTGAGAGAAATTATCATCAATCTTTACGAAAATATCAAAAACGCCACTTCTGGCTATGCTTCAATTGATTATCAGCCTTTGGGTTATCGTTCGGCGCAGCTGGTTAAGCTTGATATTTTGATTTCCGGCAAAAAATTTGAGGCGTTTTCCAAAATCGTGCCGGAAGCTAAGGCTTTTGAAGAGGGAAAAAAGACCGTCCAAAAATTAAAACAGACGCTGCCCAGGCAGCTGTTTTCCGTGGCTCTACAGGCGGCAGTAAACTCAAAAGTGATCGCCAGAGAAACTTTGTCTGCCAAGGGCAGGGACGTGATTGCCCCGCTTTATGGAGGCGACTATACTAGGAAAAAAAAGCTTTTGGAACAGCAGAAAAAAGGCAAAGCCGAGCTGAAAGAAAAGGGCCAGCTGCACATCCCTCAGAAGGTCTTTCTGGAAATGCTGCGGAGTTAGATTAGAGGCGCAATGAGGAGGATAACCGTGCTCAAAGCAATGAGAATGATGATGATTTTCCAAACGGTATTGAAAACTTTTTTGTAGCTGATTTTCGCCATTTTAGGTTAAACTCGACACTAATAAAACACTAATATACCAATTACACCAATATGAGCTTAGGAATCGCGCATAAAGTATTATTATATCAATGATAGCAAAATCTGCCCCCAAAAAACATAGCCGCAAATTCCGGTTTAACCTTTTACCCTTGATTTTCAGTTTTATTTTTGCGGCTTTGCTTTGGATTCTATTTTCTTCAAACTTGCAAATGGGCCAGAGGAGGCAGCAATTATTGTCAAGAATCAAGGATTTGCAAAAGAATATCACTGCTATTGAGCAGAGGAACGAGGAATTAAAAGCCAATCTTTTTTCAATGACAGATGAGAATTTTCTGGAAAAAGAGGCCAGGGAAAAGTTTCAGCTTCAAAAGCCGGGCGAGAAAGTCGTCTCAATTATTATGCCTTCGGGAACGCCGGAGTCGACTTCAAACGAAACCTCAAAAACTCTCTGGCAGCAGATTTTAGAAAAATTAGGATTTTAAATAGTTTACACTGAGCCCGTAAGGGCGAAGTGCGGGTGTAGTACAGTGGTAGTACGCTAGCTTCCCAAGCTAGACACGGGAGTTCGATTCTCCTCACCCGCTTAAAAACTAGTATCTTTTGACTTTGTATTTGGTTTCAAGAAAGGCCAGGTTTTTTTGATTAACCAATTCTATAATTTTCAAGACGTCGTCAAAGATATCGGGCAATTTGAGGATTTCTCGTTCAGTTAGCCAAACATTGCAGCCACCCTCAAAATTTTCCGCGAGTATACCTTTCGGATTTTCGGCCCTAAAGATGAAGAAAAATTTGTCCTCAAGAATCTTACCCTTGGCCGGGTAATCCATTTTATGCTCTATGCCGGCTAGAGATAATTTGGCTTTTAATCCTGTTTCTTCAAGAAGTTCTCTGGCTGCGGTTTCATCAACGGTTTCGCCCCATTTGATTTTACCGGTGATAAAACCATAAAAACCGTAGGAAGGCTGTTTTAGCCGTTGCTGGACTAAATATTGCCTTATTTTGCCTCGCTGGCGGATAGCGCAGACCACGACTGCTACTTTTGCTTGCCTTTCCAGAACGATTTTATCGGTATCTAGGCGGTTGGCGAATTCTTTGCCCTTGGTTGTCAGGCAGTATTTGTTGTCAGGCGATTTTCCCACTAGCCCCAGAACGAGCAATTGTTTTAAGTGGAAGTTAAAGTGGTCTGTCGGCAGCTTTAGGGTGTTTAGATCGGCAAACCGCGATTTTTCTCTGAATAACATTGTCCGCAGAATGCGAGCCTGGATGGGATGTATTTCCAGCTTCATAGAAGTAGATTTAGTGGTAAAATGTGATATTATGCCCCGTAGGAAGCCAAAGGGTTTTCCGTGGGGAGAAGAAGGGTAAAATATTTTAGTTATAAAACCCGTTTAAATCGTTTGCCATACATTGGTAAAATAACAGAGTTTAACTTATCAATTACGAAAATATTTTAGCTTCCTACGGGGTATGCCTTTATCTTAAGCTGGCAAGGATTTAGGTCAAGTGAAGCCGGCTTCGGCAAATGTTTTATAGGACATGCGATGTCCAATAAATTAATAGGACATGCGATGTCCAATAAATTAATGAGGAAATATTTGGCTTTTTTCAAGAACCAGTTTTCGGCCACCATTTATTACCGGGGGTCGATTTTGGTTTGGATTTTTTCCAACCTCGTTTTCCTAACAGTTATTGTTTCTGTTTGGCTGTCGGCCAGTTCAACCCAGTCTCTCGGTGGCTACAGTGTTTCCGAACTCATCGGCTATTATTTAGTCGGGTTTTTTCTGCACTGGGTGGTCAATTGGCTCCCCTTTTACAGCACTGCCGATGAAATTAAAAGCGGAGAGATCGTTGCCTCAACGCTAACAAAGCCATTTTCGTTCTATTGGCGCAAATTTTCCGAAGAAGCTGGCTGGCATGCTTTTGCTATTATTTTAGGCCTTACCATGACTTTGATTTTAGCCGTTGTTTTCCAGCATCAGCAGCTCATCGCTTTTGAGTTTTCCTGGAACATGCTTTTCTGGGCTTTAATAGCCGTTGTTTTGGCTATTTTTTCGGTCTTTGGATTTAGTTTATGCCTGGGACTTTTAGCTTTTTGGTTCACCGAGGTCTGGACAGTAGACACTCTTTTTTGGGCGGGCCGGAACTTTCTCGGCGGCTGGTATCTGCCTATCAGTTTTTTCCCAGGGGTTTTCCAGACAATCATCAAAATTCTGCCTTTCCGCTATCTATTTTCCTTTCCCCTAGAGATTTTCTTTAACAAGCTTTCTTTAAAAGAGATTATTTTAGGAATTATCATTTCCTTGTTTTGGATTCTATTCTTCATTTTGCTTTATAGAGTTATGTGGGAACGGGGCAGAAAGGCCTATACTTCTTTTGGCCAATAACTATATTATATGTTTCGTTACCTTAAATTATATTTTCATTTTTTCCGCAATTGCCTGATTAGAGAGTTGGAGTTTCGCTTCAATGTTTTTATTTTATCAATAGTCCATATATTCTGGCTAGGGGTGATGTTAGGTTCTGTTACTTTGATTTTTGGTCAGGTGGATTCTATTGCCGGTTGGACAAAACAAGAAGTTTTGATTTTGGCGGTGGTGGGAATGCTTTTCCACGACATTATGGAAATGTTTTTTATGGGAAATCTGGAGCGGTTTTCTTATTATATCCGCCATGGCGAGTTTGATTTTATTCTTCTTAAGCCGGTAAATCCCCGTTTTATGACGTCTTTTCGCTACACGGAGTTTCAGAATATCTTCAGGATCATCATTATGGTTTTTGTTCTGGCCTCGCTTTTGCGCGGCGCCGGGTTGCAACCGTCAATTTATGAGTGGGCCGGCTTTTTTGCGTTTTTTCTGGCAGGCCTCGTTGTCTTTTACAATATCTTTTTTATGGTTATTACCACGAATTTTTGGCTGATCAACCTTTTTAACTTCAACGATATTTTTGACCGTCTGCTTTCGGCTGGCAGATATCCGGTTGGTATTTTCAAGGGTCGGTTGGAATCATTTTTCGCGTATGTCATTCCCTTGGGATTAATCGCTACTTTTGCAGTAGAGATATTTTTAGGGAGAGCCGCACTGGTTTCTTTTGGAATAGCCGCTTTCATGGTAGTTGTCACTTCTCTGGCCTCGGAGTTATTTTGGCGGTTTGCTTTAAAACATTACCAATCAGCCAGCTCCTAAGACATAATCGCTTTGCTCGTGATATAATTAATAAAATTAATAATATGGCGGTAATTTCAGTCCA
>Ga0315274_10009259_pt1 | contig 14242 bp, 16 predicted proteins | sample YL17G02_20_MG_FD_203700 | JGI IMG/M metagenome (GOLD analysis project Ga0315274, IMG submission 203700) | Sediment microbial communities from Yellowstone Lake, YNP, Wyoming, USA - YL17G02_20 | ecosystem: Environmental > Aquatic > Freshwater > Lake > Sediment | place: USA: Wyoming | collected... | reverse complement strand
GCGTTGGACTTGTTTTCGTTCCGGAAAAGGATGCCGTTGCCGGCATTCCCGTAAATCGCATTGCCCTCGAACAGCATGTCCGCGTCCTTGTGGCCCGTGCACACGCCGTCTCCGCCGTTGTCGTGAAACCGGTTGTCGCGCACGATCCCGTCCGTGACGCGCCAGCAGACGAAAAGGCCGAATCCGTCATTGTCGTGGCTTGTGTTGCCCTCGATGAGGGTCCGCGGGGAGCCGGTGCCGGGATGAAGCCCCGCGTTGGCGCATCCCGAAACGTCGCAGTTGCGCACGGTCACGTCCTCGGTGATCTGCCAGCTGATGCCGTCGCGGTCGAACTGTTTGACCGTGACATTCGCCACCAGGGCCCGCTTCACCTTGTGCAGGTAAACGCCTCCGCCCCGGCAGCCGTTCAGCGGGTCGTTGTCCTTCCGGTTTCCGTCCACGGTCAGGTCGGCGACAGTCACATTTTCGGCGTCGACCGCCGAGACGATGGAACACGCGTTCGACACGGTTCCGCCCCGGTCCGACCGGTAATCGCGGACCAGGTAATCGTCGAGGGTCAGGACCTTGCCCTCGATTTTCGTGATGTTCGCCGTGGTGACGTCCCAGCCGTCGTTTTGATCGGCGTCGAAGACCTGCACGGCCATGCCCTCGGCGAATCCCGAGGCGTCCTCAACGGTGACGTGCAGTTCCCCGTAATCGGCATCGTCGGTGAACCGGGTCCGCGCACCGCCGCATTTTTTCAGAATCGTGGAAGGTCCGGAGCCGATCAGGGTGACGTTGCTGAAAAGCCGGATGGGCGAGGTCACGGTGTACAGTCCCGGCCGGATCTTCACCGTGCCCCCGCCGGAGGGACGCAGCGCGTCGACAGCGGTCTGGATGGCGGCGGAGGTGAATCCGCGGACATCCGACGTGTCTCCGCCGACCGTGATCGTCCGGGCGTGGAATGCAGGGCGTACGACCGTGACAGGCTTTACCGTCCGTTCCTGCGCGAATCCAGAGGTCAGCAGGATGTGAAGCAAAATCCACTGCGGAATAATTGGTTTCATCTTCATGACACATTTCCCCTTTTAAGTCCGGTATCTGATTATAAAATAGATGCAGAAACAAGTCCGACGATTTCCTTGAAAACCGATTCCGGATCGAGGGAGGCATCGACGATCCTGATGAAGGGACGCTTGATGCCAAGAAAAATGGCCCGCACCTTCTCGAGATACCCTTCGCCCTCGAAGTGGTCATGCGCCGACTTGCGGACCGTCGAGATGCGATCCAGCCCCGATTTGACGGGCATGTCCATCAGCAGAACGAGGTCCGGAATGACGGCGATTTCCTCGTTCCGTTTCAAGATGGTTTCGGAATCCAGTCCCAGCGCCCCCTGGTAGGCCGCGGAGGAGAAATAGTAGCGGTCGAGCACGACGCATCGTCCGTTTTCCAAGGCGGGGCGGATGTTGTCGCGGCAGTTGTCGATCCTGTCCTTGATGAACAGTTCGAGTTCCTCCTCGGGGCTCACCGTTTGACGGCCTTCGCGCGCGAGCGCACGGATTTTCCGGCCGAACGGACCGTCCGTGGGCTCCTTAAGCCATACCGCGGGATAACCGTTTTCATTCAGCCAGGCGGTGAGACGTTTGGACATCGTGGTCTTGCCAGTGCCGTCGATGCCTTCAAGAACAATGAGGAAGCCTTTGGGCATGGTTTGAAGATCCGTGAATCGTGAAGCGTAAATCGGGCTTCGGGAATCGGGATTCGGTATTTGTAACTTTGAACTTTGAACCTTGAACCTTACAACCCGGAACCCGGAACTCTTTACCGCTCTCGGAATTCGATACAGATCAATTCTTCCTGCGGCGAGGAGAGGAAGCGGCAGCCGTTTTCCGTAACAACGACGATTTCCTCCACCGTGGCGACGCCGCGGCCTTCCACGGTGAGGCGGGGTTCGAGAGTGTAGACCTGTTCCGCCTCCACCTTCATAAACGGGAGATTCTTGTACCGTTCCCAGTTCGGCGCAAGCAGGCCCCCGCCGTCATGCGCCTTGCGGCCGACCTGGTGACCCAGAGCATGGGGATATTCGGAGTAACCCGCGGAAGTGATCAGGTCGCGGGCGATTTTGTCCACGGCCCGACCTTCCACGCCCGGCTTGAGCGCTTCCGCCGAACGCCGGATAGCGTCCCGGATGGTGGTGAATCCCTTCCGTACGTCCGCCGGGGCCTGCGTTTCCCCCTTTTTCAGGAAATACCACGTCCGCTGGAGGTCCGAAACGTACCCGTTTTTCCTGACGCCGAAGTCAATGTTCATCAGGTGGCCCGGCTCCATGGTGCGGGCCGTGGGCATGGCGTGGGCGCCCGCGCTTTCGGGTCCCGTGAACACAGCCGGGCAGGATTCCGGATCCCAGGCCGGCTCAAGGCTTTGCTCCTTTGTCCTTTTAAGGATGAATTCGGCAACGTCCTTTTCCGTCAATCCCGGTTTCAGAAACCGGGTCACTTCCCCGAAGATGGAAAGCGTTTCGTCCACCGCCGACCGGACCGCCTCGATTTCGGAGGCGCTTTTACGGCTGCGCAGCGCCGTCACCACCGGCTCGCTCGATTCAAAACGCCGCGCGAAGGGAGTGCCCTCGAGGTATTCGATAAGCAGTTTGTGCATGCCGAAGGTCAAGCCGTCCGCCATGACGTCCGCGGTCGAATAATTGATGGCGATCCTCCGGGGATTCATGCATTCCAGTGTCGAGCGGAGGGCTTCGCGGATGGAGTCCACATACCCGACGACTTCGTACGGGGCGTGGTCCTTAATGTTCTGCACATCCAGGCTGCCGACGATGGCGACGGCCTTGCCGTTGGCGGCGATGATAAAGGCAGACGGCCAGACGACGTTCGTTCCCAGGATGAGTTCGAGGGCTGGATCGCTGATGCTCGACGTCTCGCGGACGAAGGTCAGCCAGCAGTCCACCTTCCGCTCCGCGAGGATGGCCTGGGCCTGGCGGATTTTCTCGGAAATGGTAGAAATCATGGGATGCCTAAAGTTACGAGTTACGATTCACGAATTCGGATTCCCGGCTTGGTCAATCTTTGATATATAGGAACCGTTTCACCTTGTTCGTGGGCGTGAGTTCGAAGGATTCCTTCTGCCAGACCATCCGGTGGATGGACGAAAACGCGGGCAGTTCGCGGTTGATGTCCGGGCGGATGCCGCGGGCGGTCAGGCCCTCGATCCGCTTCATCACGGCTTTCTCCAACTCGGCGTAGGTCATGGGCTTTTCGCCGACCGAGGCGATGGCGGAGAGGTCCCCATATTTTACGAATGACTGTTTTAACAGCGTGTCTATGGTGAGCTTGTCCAGCTGGATCACGTGCACTCCCCGTAATGCGTTCGAGTTCGGTGGACGGTTACGATTCTCTTTTTCTCGTCGATCGAATACACGATGCGGTCCGCATGCGTCAGCCGCATCGAATAGAATCCCTCTAAGTCGCCGATCAGTTTTTTCCCGGAATGCGGATTGATCGCGACCCCGTTCAGAAGAATCTCCTTTAATTTGTCCTTCAGCTTCGGAGTCAATCTGTCAACGTCCTTGACCGCTTCCCCGGTGAAGCGGATTTCGAAAGGGCCTTTTTTCAACGAGCGAAAACCTCATCGAAGGAAAGGGTTTCGCCGTCCTTCATCTGTTTGACGGATTTCCGAATGCTGGATTTGAAGCCGGGGACGGAAAGAAGGTGAAGGGTCTCGATCAGACTTTCGTAATCTTCCTCGGACATCAGCACCGCCGAGCCGTCTCGGTGGTGGATCCGGTAATGTTGATGCACTTTGTTGGTTTTTTTAATCAAATTGAACAGCTCCCGACGGGCATCCGTGGCAGTCATCGTGGTCATCACGCCTCCTTAACATGTACCAAAAGACGTACATAATCCAAGCAATTCAGGCGGGTCTGTCAAGCGGATTCGTCGAATCGCCGTCCGATCACCGTCAATGATCCACCAGCCGCAGGGCCGCTTCCGTGATTCGGCGGACGTTCGGCAGCGCCTCGTCCTCCAACATCCTTGAATAAGGAATCGTTCCGGCCGTGCAGACGCGGGCGAACCGGAACGGAATGCCGGCTTCCATGACGACCGCCGAAAGCTCTCCCGAAAGGCCGAATCCGCGGTAATCCTCGTCCACCACGAGAAGCCGGCCCGTGCGTGAAACAGACTCCAATAGCGATTTTTCGTCCAGCGGGACGACGGATCGAAGGTCCAGAACCTCCGCGGAGACGCCGCGTTGTTCGAGCCTTGCCGCGGCCTCGAGCGAGCGGTGGACGCCGACGCCCACACCCGCGAGGGTCAGGTCCCTTCCCTCCCGCCTCACGGCCGCCCGTCCGATCGGCACAGTCTCCCACCGGTCAGGCACGGATCCGTCAGCTCCTTCGGCGGGAACGTCGAACCGCACGGTTGTCCTGGAACCGCCGCCCAGATAATCGAGCCAATAATCCGCCAGCAGCTTGTGTTCGAGATAAACCACGGGATCGTCCGCATTCAATGCGGAAAGCATGAGCCCGCCGGCGTCCGCGGGCGTGGACGGAACCACGACGGACAGCCCCGGGATGTGTGCCAGCCATCCCCACAGGCTCTGTTCGTGCTGACCCCCATCGCCGTATCCGCCGCCGCAGGCGGTCCGGATCACGAGGGGGGCATTCCACCGGCCGCCCGAGAAAGCGCGCACCCTCGAGGCGTGGTTCAGAACCGCGTCCATGGCCGTGCCGATGAAATCCACGAGCATGATTTCGACGATCGGTCGGAGGCCCGCCATGGCGGCGGCGACCGCGGCTCCCGCAAAGGCGGCTTCGCTGATGGGCGCGTTGAGCACGCGGTCCGGACCGAACCGGCTGAACAGGTTCACCCGGATCATGCGGACATCCTCGCCGATGAGGACGATCCGGCTATCGTCGGCCATGGCCTGGGCGACCGCGTCCTCGATCGCCTGCGAGAATCCCATCCGCTTCATTTTATTCGGATTCCTTCTCCTTTTTGAAAGCGATCCGGAGCGCCTCATCCACGGCCTCCGTGATTTCCCGGTGAACATCCTCCTCCATTTTCCGCAGGCGCTGCCGATCCCCTTTCAGTTTGGCCCGCGTCATTTCCAGCGGATCCTTGCCGCCCCCGAATCGGCCGTGCAGAGTTTGTCCGATCGTTGAGACGACCGTTCCGAGGCTCCCCGTGCGGCGGGAAACGGACGCACCCTTTTTTCTGACCATCGATTTGAGCAAGGGGCCGGCGATTTGCTTCATTTCCCTGAACGGCCGTTTCACGATTCTCAGCAGGGGGTCGCCGAGAAAATGGCCTTCGGGCCGGACACAGTTCGCCAATATAAACGAGGGGCCTCCGCCGGCTCGCGCGGATTCGACCGCGGATCGGGCGGCCTCCCAAACGGCGGATACGTCGCTTCCATCGATCGCCAGTGCGGGCATGCCAAAACTTTTCACCCGGTCAACCAGGCTTCCGGCGGTGACGGAAGGGGAGGGCGTCGTGATCGACCATCCGTTGTCTTTGCACACGAACAGGACAGGGAGTTTCCAGACCGAGGCGAGGTTGAACGATTCCATGACCATGCCCTGGTTCACGGCGCCTTCACCGAAGAATGCGGCCGAGACTTTGCCGGGGCGAAGCGACCGGGCCGCAAGCGCGAATCCGACGGCGGCCGGGGCCGAGGCGCCGACGATTCCGGAAGAAGCGGCCAGATGGGCCCGGGAGAACAGGTGCATGTGCCCGCCCATGCCTGCGCAGAGGCCGCCGGCATGTCCCAAAAATTCCAGCAAAAGGGGGACGGGATCGATGCCGCGCATGAGCAGCTGGGGAGTTCCCCGATGGTCGAGCGCCATGGCATCCCCGTCCCCGAAGTGAGCGATCACTCCGGCGGCGACCGCTTCTTCGCCGACGGCGAGATGCATCTCGCCCGAGATGCGTCCTTCATTCCAAAGACGCGCAACGGCCTCCTCGAAAAACCGGCTTCTCGCCATCTGCCGATGAAGGGACCAGAGATCCGGTTCAGTCATTTCTTCACCCTGAAGTAGATCAGGTCCCCGTCCTTCACGACGTACTCTTTTCCATGGATCTGGACGAGGCCGTGGTCGTGCAGCGTCTTGAGCGATCCTTGCTTTTCGAGCAGGTCGCAGGGAACGACTTCGGCCTTGATGAAACCAGCCTCGAAGGCGGTGTGCACCTGGCCCGCGGCGTGAACGACCGGGGTTCCGGCCGGCACGGTCCACGCGCGGGCCTCGTTTTCATTGGCCGTGAAAAACGTGACCAGGTGAAGGACGGCGTATCCCGCCTGGATCAGCGTGCGGACGCCGTTCTCGCGGATTCCCATGGCGTTGAGGAAGTCGGCTTGGTCGTCATGCTCGAGTTCGGCGATTTCGGCCTGGACCTTGCCAAAAAACGGGATGCACAGCGACTGGCGCGAGGCTGCAAAGGCCGCGATGGCCTTCACGGCGCCGCTTTCCGGACCCGATTTTTCGTCCGTGTTTGCGATGAAGATCACGGGCTTGAATGAGAGCAGGTTGAGCTCGCGGATCGCCAGCTTCTGATCGTCGTGCAGGCCTGAGATGTGAACGGGCAGTTTGTTCAGGAGGGCTTCGACGGATTCGTACGCGGCGAGTTTTTTGGCCATTTCCGGATTGCCGCTTTTGGCGGCGGTTACAACTTTGCCGATGTTTCGGCCGAGGGTTTCCATGTCCTTGAGTGCGAGTTCCGTCTCGACGATTTCGGCGTCGCGCGACGGATCGAGCGTTTCGTACGGATGCGACACGTTCGGGTCTTCGAAGCAGCGGACCACGTGCGCGATGGCGTCCACGCGCTGGATGTGGGAGAGAAACTGGTTGCCGAGTCCCTCGCCCCGGCTCGCGCCCCTGACGAGGCCCGCGATATCCACGAATTCCAGCACTGTCGGCGTTTTCTTCGCCGAGCCGGCGGTTTGATGGACGGCGTCCAGGCGCCTGTCCTCGAGGGGGACGACGCCGAAGTGCGGATCAACGGTGCAGAAGGGATAGGCCGAGGCTTCCACGCCGATGGCGGTCAGCGCGTTGAAGATGGTCGACTTTCCGGCGTTCGGAAGCCCGACGAGACCGCATTTAAAGCCCATGCGCGCTCCTTGAAGGATAACCAGTTCGGTGTTCCAATGTAAACTCTTTCAAAATGAATGTCAAGGGGAAGTGAACTTTCCAAGACCTTTTTTCCCCTTTGGCGGCAAAAAATTCCGGTTCGATACGCCGGATGACGCACTTTTCACAATCCGCCAGGCCCTATATCTCAGCTGAACGTTTCAAGTAATTCAAATATTTTCAACCAATAAAGAATACCCGGCTCTTCGAAAAACGGCAAGTGGTATGTTATTTGTATATATTCAAACCGCATAATTGTCCCGTGTAGACAATTATTTTACAAATTTGGAATATCTCTCTGGCGGGAGCTATTGACTCATCACAGGTGTCGTGAAGGTACTGCCCTTTTTTATTTTCCCCTGATAAGGGGCAGAAACTGGGTGTAAAGGAGGTGATTTCAAGACAGCGAGCGTTGCACCGGAGTTCAAGGTCCACATTGAATTTAACTTTTTTTAACAAAAGGAGACAGCCATGTCAAGCAGCAAATTTTTCCGCAATTCGGTCCAGGCCATCCGCAAAGAAGAAGGCCAGACGCTCTCGGAATACGCGCTGATTCTCGTCCTGATCGCGGTTGTGGCCATTGTCGCCATCACCCTTCTGGGGAGTCAAATCTCCGCGGTCATCAGCTCCATTGCCGCCGCGCTATAACGAAAAAGAACCTGCGCGGTGATTGGAGGTTCCATCATGGATAGGGCGGAGGGACAAGCTCTTGGAGAGTATGTTCTCATTCTCATGCTGATCGTCATCGTCGCGATCGTCGCGGCGACCCTGTTTGGAAGCCGGCTGGTCGGTTTGTTCATGCAGGCCGTCGGAGCGTTTTAGAATCCAGGGGGCCGGGGTCAACGCGGTTCTTCGCGGAAGAACCTTCGATCAGGGACAAGAGCCGGGGGCCGGCCGGGGCGGTATCCGGCGGGGGATCCCTCCCCCTATCCATCCTTTCGGATTGAAGGATGAACGGAAGTAATCGAGAAATGTTGAGGAGATCCAACCGATGAAACATCTTTTCAAATCTCAAAAAGGGCAGTCGCTGGTCGAGTTTGCGCTGGTGCTTCCCGTCTTTGTTGTGATTCTATTCGGGATCATGGAATTCGGGAGATTGTGGGAGATCTCGAATATCCTCACGAGCGCGGCCCGGGAGGGCGCCCGGGTGGCGGCGGTATCGGAACCGGACGTCCAAAAGGCGAAAACCGCGGCCCAGGCGGTGCTCTCCGCAGGGTATATCACCACTGCGACCATCACCGTTTCGGGGCCGAATTCCAACAGCGATGTCAGCGTCACGGTCGCCCTTATGTACAAACCCTTGACAGGTTCAATCATTCCCGGATTCGGATCGTTTTCTTTGTCGCGAAGCACGACCATGCGCTGGGAAGGTTAACTTCCGGAGAATCCCATGATTTTACGAATCAAATTCATCATCCCGATCGCCATCGTTGCGAGTGTGTTCGCCACGTTCGGATTGTACAAGGTCCTGCTGCAGCAGAACAAACGCAACGACACCCCGCGCGTGGTCTACCGAAAGGTGGCGGTCGCGAACCATGACCTTCAGATGGGCAAGAAAATCGAAGCGGCCGATCTCAGCATCAGCGACTGGCCGGAAAGTATCGTCCCCGTCGGGAGTTATTCGAATGCAGAGCAGGTGATCGGACGGGTCCTCAAGACCGAATCCCAGACCGGCGAAGCCGTCATCGAGAATAAATTAGCGCCGAAAGGGTCGGAGGGCGGTTTTTCAAGCATCATCCCTGCCGGGATGCGCGCGCTGACCGTGTCGGTGAACAATTCGAGCGGCGTGGGCGGATTTATCCTGCCGAACACCCGGGTGGACGTCCTGGTGACCGTCTCCTCCCCGGTCCAGAAGGGGGAATCGACGACCAAGATCATCCTTGAAGACATCAAGGTTCTGGCCGTGGACCAGACCTTCGAGAGAAAGGAAGATGATCCCGTCATCGTTCAGACGGTCACCCTTCTGGTCACCCCCGAGGACGCCGAGAAACTGGTTCTCGCGAGCACCGAAGGCAAGCTCCAATTGAGCCTGAGGAACACCTCCGACCGTTCGGTGATGGCCACCTCGGGGGTCCAACTCAAAGAGCTGGTCGTCAAACAATCCGGTACGTCTGCGCAGAAAGCCACCGGTCCCGCCAGAAGGATCCAACCGGCCGACGCCGCGCAGAACCCGAAAGTCATCGAAATCATCCGCTCGTCACAGCGGGCCGAAGTCACCTTTGAAAACGGCGAGAGAAAAGAAACCAAAAAACGCTGAGCCTCGCCGCGAATGGAGGAATGCCTTGATGAAGAATTTATGCCGAACCGGCGGGATCAGACGGATCACGGCCTGGTTCATCGGATCATCCGCAGCGCTTATTTTCGGGCCCGGAGTGAACGCCGGGAATGTCACGGACGCCGCCCTGAACGGCGCGCGACTGACCGTGCATGTGGGGCAATCGGAGATACTCGATTTCATCCAGCCGATCAAACGGGTGGCCATCTCCAATCCGGAAATCGCGGACGTGACCGTGATCACGCCGACTCAGATCCTGGTGGACGGAAAATCGGCCGGCGTGACGACTTTGGTCGTCTGGAGCGAATCGGGTTCCTACCGGAAATACCGTCTGACCGCCTGCGACGGCGCGGGCCTGCACCAGGTCATGTTGCACGTGCGGTTCATGGAGGTGAACAAGAGCGCCCTGAAGGAATTCGGATCCGATTTCCTGGTGAAAAGCATGAAGCTTGGTTCCGACCGCGTCGACGCGGGATTTTTCGGGGGGAACGTCAACGCGCCGAGCGACCCGCTGGCGCTGAGCAACACCGTCGACTTTTTCTACGCCATCCCGAACCACAACATCTCGGCCATATTCAAGGCGCTTCAGGACAACAACATGCTGTCGGTTCTGGCGGCTCCCAATCTGAGCGCGGTCAGCGGGATGGAGGCGACCTTTCTGGCGGGCGGCGAATTTCCCATTCCCATCGTTTCGGGGTCGATGGGGAGCCAGACCCTCACTATCCAGTTCAAGGAATACGGGGTCAAGCTGAAATTCATCCCGACCGTCCTCGACACGACTTTGGTGCGCATCAAGCTCATGGCCGAGGTGAGCCACCTCGATTTTGAGAACGGCATCCAGCTGAGCGGATTCCGGATCCCCTCGCTGGTCACCCGTAAAACCGAAACGACCGTTGAGCTTGAAGAAGGGCGGTATCTCATCGTCGGGGGTCTGCTGTCGAACGAATCTTCCGAAGTCATCTCGAAAATTCCGGTTCTGGGAAGCATCCCCGTGCTGGGGAAACTGTTCAGCAGCCAGCGGTATCAGAACAGGGAAAGCGAGTTGCTGGTAACGCTCTCCCCCCAGATCGTTCAAGCCGTGTCTGAGGAAGAGGTGCCGCAGCTGAAAACTGGAGGGTCTTATGAAAAAGCAAAATAGCCGGACCGGTACCGCGGAGGGAGAACGGGGAAACATCCTTGTCATCGCCTCCGTCGCCCTGCTGTCCGTCTTCGGATTCGCATCCATCGCCATCGACGTGGGCTGCCTTTTGACCGCGAAAAACCAGCTCCAAAGCGCGGTGGACGCCTCGGCGCTCGGGGGCGCCTCGGGGCTCATCATCGACCCCGCGGAAGCGGTACGCAGGTCGGTCTCGGTCGGCGGCATGAACACCTGTCTGCGGGATCCGGTCCTGATTCGTTCGGGCGACGTGGATTTCCCCGAATCCGATCAAATCCGGGTCCGCGCCGAGCGGGACGTGTCTTTATTCTTCGCGAAAGTCGTCGGCATCCGCTCGGTCCGCATTTCGGCGCGCGCGGTGGCCGAACTCGGCACGATCATCGGCACCGGCGGCATGCGCCCCTGGGGCGTTCCGGACATGAACTGGCCCCGCGGGACGCCGGTCGTCATCAAGTCCGGATCCCTCGGCGCCCCGGCCACGAATCCCGGTTTTTACTATCCCATCGATTTCCCTTCGGTCAACCGCGGCGATCCCGAAACCGGAGCCCAGACCTACAAGGACAATATCATCAACGGCACGTCGTTCAACGTGGCCATCGGCGATGTACTGCTCGTGGAACCCGGGAACATGGTCGGACCGACCCGGCAGGGCGTCGACGGCCTGATCGCCATGGATCCCTCTGCCTGCTGGGGCGGAACGCAGATCGTCTCATCGGCGTATCCCGGCACGTCGAGTCCGCGCGTCGTCATAATTCCGCTTTACGATCCCAATCTTCCGCCGGATTCGGGAAGAAACACCATTCAGGTGACCGGCCTCGCGTCGTTCTTCATCACCGGGATCCAAGGCGGGGACGTGATCGGCATTTTCATGGAAAAAATCACGAGCGGCCAGTTCGGAAACGGAAATTCCATGCTGAGAGGCGTGAGGCTTGTCTCGTGACGGAGAAACAGTGAACATGGACAACCGCATGACCATCGCCGTGATCGACCTGGACGGCGATTCCAGCCTGTTGATCGTGGACATGCTGAAGGAAGTACCGGACATCAGCGTCCAGACGGAAACCCAGGATCTATACCGCGGTATTTCGCTGGTCCGGAGACTGAATCCAGCCATCGTGATCCTCAACCTATATCCGTCCGAGGACGCGGCGATGGAGTACGCGCAGAAGCTCCACAAGTATTTTCCCGAGTGCTCCCTCATCGTGGCCGCGAAAAAGATGAACTCGAACCTCGTTCTCAACGCCATGCGGGTCGGGGCGAGGGAATTCGTCATGCATCCCATCAACAAGGACGAACTGGTCGGCGCCGTGAAAAAGCTCCTGCAGGCCAAAAAGGAGGCGTCGCCCGATTCGCTGCTGTCGAGCAAAATGGTCACGGTGTTCGGGGCGAATGGAGGGGCCGGGGCCACGACGGTCGCTGCGAATCTGGCCGCGCTTCTGGCCCGGCACGCGAAGGCCGACTCGGTCGTCATCGACCTGAATTTTCAATTCGGGGACGCGGCCCTGCACCTGAACGTGAAAAACCGGTGCTCCATTCTCGACCTGGCCGGCCAGCTCGACCGCCTGGACGTGTCGCAGCTGGCGACGCTACTGCCCAAAACGTCCGACGGCGTTTCGCTGCTATCGGGTCCGGCCCGGATCGAGGAGGCCGAAAGCATCACGTGCGGCCACCTGGAACAGATCCTGATGGCGGTGAGAAGCGCGTTTCCCTATATCGTCATCGACGCGCCCCGCGCGCTGAACGATTTCACGGTCAAGGCGATGGACGAATCGGACCATGTTCTCATGTTGGCGACGCCGGACGTGCCGTCCATCTACAACACGACGCGGTGCCTCGAGCTTTTCCAGAAAATGGGCTATGACCGCGAAAAAGTGCTGCTCGCCCTCAACCGTTGCAACGGCGTGGACGAACTCGATCCGTCGGCCATCGAGGAGCTGCTGAAGTATCCGGTTTTGTGGCGGCTTCCGAAACACGACCCCAGCGCCATGGCCGACGCGGTCAACAAGGGCGTCCTCATCTCGAAGATGCTGCCGAACGCGAAGCTCAGCCAGAGTCTTCTCATCATGGCCCAGCACCTGATCGGCGGCGTCAAACCGGCGGTCAAAAGAAAGAAACCGGCGAATCCCCCGCTGCCGGGATTTTTTCAACGGATCATCAAATAACGGGAACCTCCCATGGGATTGCTGAACCGTCTGCAGGTCGAACCAGCGCACACGAACAAGATGCCCGAAAAGCGGGCGCCGAGCGCCGGCACAGGGGCCAGCCGTCCGGCGCTTTTCATGCAGGAGGGAGCGGCCGACCTGCACGGCTATCAGGAAATGAAGGAAAAGATCCACCGCCGGCTGATCGACAAGCTCGATCTGACCAAACTGGAATCGATCCCAAAGGAAAACCTGACCGAGCAGGTCCGCGAGGTCATCGCCGATCTCCTATCGGGGGAGGGCGGCATCGGGCCCAATTTCAACCGTGACCGCCTGGCCGAGGAGATCCTGAATGAGACCTTCGGGCTGGGCCCGCTGGAACCCCTTCTGAACGACCCCACCGTGTCCGACATCCTCGTCAACACCCACCGGCAGGTCTACGTCGAGCGGTTCGGAAAACTGGAGCTCACGGGGACGGTCTTCAAGGACGCTGCGCATCTGATGCACATCATCGACCGGATCGTTTCGAAGGTCGGACGGCGCGTCGACGAGTCCAGTCCGATGGTGGATGCCCGCCTCTCCGACGGATCACGCGTCAACGCCATCATCCCTCCGCTGGCCATCGACGGCCCCGTCATGTCGATCCGGAAATTCGGCGTCAATAAAATCACAGTCGATCACCTCATCCGGCTTGAAACCGTCACCAGGCCGATCGCGCAGATGCTGGAGGCGGCGGTCCGGTCGCGACTGAACATTCTTGTCTCGGGAGGCACCGGTTCGGGCAAAACCACGCTGTTGAACATTTTGTCCGGATTCATTCCCGCCAATGAACGGATCGTGACCATCGAGGATGCGGCCGAGCTGCAGCTTCGCCAGGAGCACGTGGTTCGCCTGGAGACGCGTCCGTCGAACATCGAAGGCAAAGGCGTCGTGGCCCAGCGGGATCTTGTCAGGAACGCGCTGAGAATGCGCCCCGACCGCATCATCGTGGGAGAAGTGCGCGGCGCCGAGGCGCTGGACATGCTGCAGGCCATGAACACGGGACATGACGGTTCCCTCACGACGCTTCATGCCAATTCAACCCGTGACGCCTTGCGGCGCCTGGAAACCATGATTTTAATGGTCGGCAACAATCTGACGGAAAGGGCCATGCGAGAGCAGATCAGTTCCGCCATCAACATCATCGTGCAAATCGCACGGATGAGCGACGGATCGAGAAAGGTGATGAAGGTATCGGAAATCACGGGCATGGAGGGCGATACCATCACCCTGCAGGACATCTTCTTGTTCGAAAAGATGGGCGTGCGGGAGGACGGCCGGGTGCTCGGCGGATTCAAGACCTGCGGCCTGCGGCCCAAGTTCGCCGAGCAGCTTCAGGCGTCTGGCATCGACCTGCCGATCGATTTGTTCGAGCCGCGCATCGACATGCTGGTCGAAAAGGAGGAGGAGGCTTCATGACGGTCATGGTGGCGGCACTGTTCTTGTCCTTCGCCTTCCTGTTCGCAGGACTCCTGCGGGGCGTTTACAAAAGGGTGAACAATCAGGAGCGCCAGATC
>Ga0315274_10009258_pt1 | contig 14243 bp, 8 predicted proteins | sample YL17G02_20_MG_FD_203700 | JGI IMG/M metagenome (GOLD analysis project Ga0315274, IMG submission 203700) | Sediment microbial communities from Yellowstone Lake, YNP, Wyoming, USA - YL17G02_20 | ecosystem: Environmental > Aquatic > Freshwater > Lake > Sediment | place: USA: Wyoming | collected... | reverse complement strand
GCAGTGCCTCAAGCAGAGGATCAGACACTTGAGTCCACTGACTCTGTGATTGATTTGAGCAGGCATTATGACAAGACAGGGCGTTTGACCTGGGATGTACCCGCAGGCAAATGGACGATTCTTCGATTTATCATGAGCAACACGGGCTACCAGTTGATCGCCCAGAGCCCAAACTCAGGTGGACCCATGATAGACTTCTTGAATCCTGAGTCCACGCGAATGCATTTTGGGCACATCATAGACCGCCTCGAATCGGCACTGGGGGACGTCAGCGATTTTCCGCTGGATCACCTGGAAGTGGATAGTATGGAGCTGGGGCAGCATACCATCTGGACCCAAAAGATCATCGATAGATTCAAAAAGGATTATGGCTACGATCCCCTGAAATACTTGCCATTGCTCACAGGGTGGAACACCAAAGACGCCGAGGTGAGTAAACGATTTCTGTATGACTGGAAGAAACTCGTCAGCGATGTGTTCATTGACAATCACTATCGTACGGGCAGTGCATACCTGCGTGAACACGGGGTCAAACTCTGTGCCGAGGCCGGAGGGCCTGGTGCGCCGATCTGGGATAGCTGCCCGGTGGATTCACTGAAAGCCCTGGGCGCGGTGGATATACTGCGCGGCGAGTTCTGGCCCAAGATGCGGAACATCTGGCTGGTCAAGGAGATCTCGTCAGCAGCGCACATCTATGGCAAGACCATGGTCGATGCGGAATCATTCACGAGCTGGCGTCACCTTCAGGACGGCCCCTACTTCTACAAGCTCATGGCGGACAAGGCCATGAGTGAGGGGTTGAACCACTTCACGTTCCATACGTTTGCACACAGCCCTGAAGAGGCGGGGTTGCCGGGCAATTATTATCATGCAGGTACACACATCAATCCCAATCGCGTGTGGTGGCCCATGGCCAGACCTTTTATCGACTATCTGTCACGATGCTGCTATATGCTCCAGAAGGGATTGTTCGTGGCGGATGTGTGTTATTATTACGGTGATCAGGCCCCGAAATTCGTGTCCGCCAAGGGCGTCGATTATTTTCCTGGTGGCGGGTATGACTATGACGTCACCAACAGTGATGTGATTCTGAATCGAATGACAGTCAAACAGGGCAGAATCATGCTGCCCGATGGTATGAGCTATGCGGTATTGGTCCTGCCGGAACGCAGGGACATGGATCTGGATGTCCTGCGAAAGCTGGCATCCATGGTCGAGGCCGGCGCCACAGTCATCGGTCCCAAGCCTGATCAAACCGGTACCCTGATGGAGTATCCCCACCGCGATGGTCTGATTACCCAGATCGCTGACACACTATGGGGTGAGTGTGACGGTCAATCGGTGAAAGAACATCGATATGGCAAGGGACGCGTTATATGGAACCGTTCTGTGGCCCACGTGTTACAGGAAAAAGGGATTGGCCAGGACTTCCAGTATACCAGCTCCGACAGACGAACGTGCCTGGATTATGTGCATCGACGGACCGACACAGAAGATATCTATTTTGTGATCAACCTGAATGAACGCTGGGAAAGGGTTGAATGCGCCTTCCGCGCGGCAGGTAAGAGGCCTCAGTTGTGGCACCCGGAAACCGGCCAGTTGAGTGACATACCGGCCTATGCTGTCAAAGACGGAGTGACCCGCCTGACCCTGCATCTCAAACCGGCGGAATCCGTGTTTGTCGTATTTGGTAAGCCTGTCACGCCAGTTCACTTTACGCGTATTGAGACCCTGGCCACTCAGGCAGTTGCAACAACGCCTGTATTCTCCCCGCACTCAGCCACGCCGGGCGGACCCATGTGGTTGTCGGACGGTGAAGCGGACGTGGCAGATCAGCACATCACCTTCGATCTGGGCGCCGCGCACACGCTCAAGAAGATCAGGATCTGGAATTACATTGAACCTGTTCGCGGCTTCATGAATTACGGCATCAAGGACATGGAGATCCGAGCCTCCCAGAACGGCACGGATTACCGGGCATGTGGGACGTTCTCCCTGCAAGAAGCCTCACAGACAGAGGATAAATACTATTATCAGGATCTCGCCGTGGAGATCGATCATGCCCGATATGTTCGTTTCGATGTCAAGACCAATCACAACACGACTTTTTACTCCAACGGCGTCAGTAAGCACGTGGGTTTATGCAGGGTAAAATTCTTCGGGGATGATGATATTGCCGGCGTCAAGATTCTTTCGGTGTCCAGCGGCGTGGCGTTCGATCCATCGTCGGATGACACGGTGGGCACAGCTCGGCCCGACTCGGAACTGAAGATGGATGCATCCAATCGTCCGTATCTCAGGGTCTGGACGCCGGGCACGTATGCATTGCACAGTACAGGCGGACCATCACAAAAAGTCGAGGTCCCATCCGTGACCCGGCCATTGGAGATCACCGGTCCCTGGCAGGTGAGTTTCCCACAGGGCTGGGGCGCGCCGGAAAAGACGACCTTCGAGAACCTCATCTCCTGGACCGATTCCGAGGATGACGGTATTAAATACTTCTCCGGACGCGCTGTGTATCGCAAGGCGTTCACCATGGCGCGAACCGACCTCAAGGAGAATTCCTATGTCGAGCTCGATCTGGGCGTGGTTCAGGACGTGGCCCGCGTCAGTCTGAATGGGCGGGACATTGCCGTGCTGTGGAAGCCACCGTTCTGCGTGGACATCACGGATGCTGTCAGGCCAGGACAAAACGACTTGATTGTGGAAGTCGCCAATACCTGGACCAATCGTCTGATCGGCGACGCCTTTCTGCCGCCCGAAAAACAATACTGCAAGACGAATCTGCATGAGCGACTGTCTCGCAAGGACCGGCGTCTGCAGCCCTCCGGCCTGCTGGGCCCGGTGACCATTCACACGGCCACTGATGTGTACGGCAACGAAAAACAAAACTCTCTTGCAGCCTTTGACAAAACAAATGCCCAATAACCACGCGTGGAAAATGGACCAATTATGAAAAGCAACAGAATCGAAACCGTAATGGCTCTGGTAGCAGTGCTGATAATAGGATTCACCTTCAATGTCACGGCCTTGGCCAAGCCCCTGAAGGTCTATATCCTGGCGGGGCAGTCCAATATGCAGGGCTCTGCGCACCAGGGCACCTTTGCAGCCATGGGCGACGACCCAAAGACCGCTGGACTACTCAAAGAGGTCCTGGATGAGAACGGTGATCCGGTCGTGTGCGACAATGCCTGGATCACTTACCTGACCGGAGGGCGCGAGGGCGATGTCCTGCACGGCAGGGTGAAGGTGGGGTACGGCTTTGACTCCGAACGCATCGGTCCTGAATACGCGTTCGGCCTGTTCATGGACAGGGCACTCGACGAGCCGGTCCTCATCATCAAAACGGCCTGGGGCGGCAAATCCCTGGCCGTGGACTTTCGCCCGCCGAGTGCCGGGCCCTACGAGCCGAGTGCGACAGAGCGGCAGCGCGGCAGCGTGCCTGGGGAGGAGACGGTTGGCCACTACTACCGCGAGATGATTCGATTTGTGCACGAAACACTCAAGGACTCGGAGAGCATCAGGCAGATCGTTCCTGACTACGATGCAGAGCAGGGCTATGAATTGGCCGGCTTCGTGTGGTTCCAGGGCTGGAACGATATGTGCAACAGATACCACATCGAACAATACACGGCCAACATGATCCATTTCATCAGCGACGTGCGCAGGGAATTCGATGCGCCGACCCTGCCTTTTATCGTGGGCATTCTGGGCGTCTATGGCACGGACCCGGACAGTCGCCAGTTCGACAGGGGCCTGCCCGTAACCGCGTTTCGCGCGGCCCAGTTCGCGGCAGTGGCCCAATACGACCAAAAGGCGGCGTCACGATATCGCGGCAATGTGGTGGCCGTGGACAGCGGGCCGTATTACGAACTCGAGCTCAGCGACATCTACTGGAAGCGGCGCCTGACCGGCGAATGGAAGCGTCGCGTGACGCAGGGGGAGATGACGACGGAGCAGGTCAAGGCCGAATGCGCCCGGTACGGCTTTGGTGAGTGCGAACTGACCGCGGCCGAGCAGCGCACCTGGGATCGGTGTGCATCCAATGCCGAATACCACTACCTGGGCAGCGCCAAGACGTTTATTCGCTTTGGGAAGGCACTGGCCGGGGCCATGCTGGACATGGAGGATGCCCGGGAAGGAGCGTCGAAGCAAACACATTTCGATCCTGTGATCAAGGACATCGAAGGCTGGACCGTGCACGTGGATCCCAAGATGCTCGAGGGCGAGTATGCAGAGGCGGGGGCCCGGGCGCTGACCATGCTGGCCAATCACCTGCAGCGCATCGCCATCCTGATGCCGGAAGACCGCCTCCAGGAGATGCGCAGGCTGGAGATCTGGATCGAGCACGACCATCCCGACATCAATGTGGAACCGGGACCGTACCACCCCGGTGTGGACTGGCTCACTGAACGAGGCTACGATCCCCGCCTGGCGAAAAAGGTGCATGTCACGCGGGCCGCATCGCTTCTCGAGCGACACCACATGCTCAAACACCCGGCCGTGATCCTGCACGAGCTGGCGCATGCGTATCACGACCAGGTCCTCGGCTTTGATGAGCCGCGAATCAAGGCGGCGTATGACAAGGCCATGAAGGCCGGTCTCTACGAAAAGGTGTTGCTGTACACCGGGCAAAAGGCCCGCCATTATGCAGCGACCAATCACATGGAATACTTTGCCGAAGGGACCGAGGCGTACTTCTACAGAAACGACTTTTACCCGTTCGTGCGTGCAGAGCTCAAGGAGTACGATCCTGTGCTGCATGATCTGCTGGAAGACATCTGGGGTCCGGCGAAGTGACGGTACCACATAAGGAGACTCTAGTGATGACTCAACCACAATGGCGTTTTGGTGCCGTGAAACGCACGATATTCATCGCTGCTATTTTTGGCGTCTGGACAAGTACGATGCCATTGACAGCGGCTGTTGAAACGCGGCGCTATGACGTCGTGATTTACGGCGGCACGTCGGCGGGCATTGCCGCAGCCGTACAGGTGCGGCGCATGGGGGGAAGCATCGTGGTCATCGAACCGTCGAGTCGGATTGGCGGCCTGACCACGGGCGGATTGGGGCAGACCGATATTGGCAACAAGGCCGCCATCGGTGGTGTGGCTCGCGAATTCTATCAGCGTGTTCGCACCTATTACGACGATCCGAAACACTGGACATGGCAGACACGTGACTCGTATCGCAGCGGCGGCCAGAGCCTAACCGGCAACACAGAAGACACGATGTGGACGTTCGAACCTTCGGCTGCTCTGTCCATCATGCAGGACCTGGTTCGCGAGCATCGGATTCCAGTCGTCTATCGGCAGCGGCTCGATCGAAGCCCTCGCGGGGTGAAGAAAGAAGGACCGCGGATCGTCGCCATGACAACGGAGAGTGGACAGGTGTTTCACGGACGAGTCTTTATAGACGCCACCTACGAAGGCGATTTACTCGCCGCAGCAGGTGTCTCCTATACGGTGGGCCGAGAGAGCAATGCCACGTACAACGAGACGCTCAATGGTGTGCAGACAGGCCATGCCCAATATCACCAGTATCTGCCGGGCGTGGATCCGTATGTGACACCGGGCGATCCCAAGAGCGGCTTGCTGCCCGGTATCGATCCTGCCGGTCCCGGCATTGAGGGACAAGGCGATCGGCGCATACAGGCGTTTTGTTTTCGGATGTGCCTGACCGATCATCCTGAAAACCGCATCCCGTTCGCCCGGCCTGCAGAGTACGATCCTCTGCAATACGAATTGTTGTTGCGCAACTTTGAAGCCGGTGAGACAGGCATGCCTTGGATCAACTCCGGCATGCCCAATCGAAAGACGGATACCAACAACCGTACGGGTGTCTCCACCGACTTCATCGGCCAGAATTACGACTATCCCGAGGCGTCGTATGCGGAACGAGAGAAGATCGTCAAGCAGCACCGGTCGTACCAACAGGGGCTGATGTGGACGCTGGCCAATCACCCACGCGTGCCCGATCCGATTCGCCGTGAGGTCGCACGCTGGGGCACGTGCCGCGACGAATTCGAACGCCAGGACGGCTGGCCACAGCAAATTTATGTTCGCGAAGCCCGCCGAATGATCGGCGCGTATGTGATGACGCAGCACAACTGTCAGGGTCGAGTGACTGCTGAGCAGCCGATCGGCATGGCAGCCTACACCATGGATTCGCACCACGTGCAGCGCTATGTCGATGACAACGGCCACTTGCGTAACGAGGGTGACGTGGAGATCGGCGGCTTTCCACCGTATCCGATCGATTACCGTTCAATAACTCCCAGGAAGACAGAATGCGACAATCTGCTGGTGCCGGTGTGTTTGAGCGCTTCGCACATTGCCTTTGGTTCGATTCGGATGGAGCCGGTTTTCATGGTGCTCGGTCAATCTGCGGCCACGGCGGCCATGCAGGCGATTGACGCAGACACCGCCGTACAAGACTTGACATTCGTTGACTTGAAGAAACGTCTGCTTGCCGATGGGCAAGTTCTGCTTTGGAAGGAGTAGAGAAGATGAGCAGAAGAACAACGATGCTATTGGCTATTGTTACGACCCTTTGGTGTGCCGGTACAGTGGTTGCCGGGAAACCCCTGAAGATTTACATCCTGGCAGGGCAGTCCAACATGGAGGGGCAGGCCAGGGTCGAGACGTTCGACTACATCGGGGACGACCCGGTCACCGCGCCCATGCTAAAAGAGATGCGCGGCCCCGACGGCAAGCCGCGCGTCTGCGAGAAGGTGTGGATCTCGTATCTGACCGGTTGGGAGACTTTGGGTGAAGGTTTCGGCAAACTGACGGCCGGGTACGGCAGTCGCAGCAACCCCGCGGAAGACGGCGGAAAGATCGGCCCGGAGTTCACCTTCGGCATCACCATGCAAAAGGAAACCGATGAACCCATCCTGCTCATCAAGACCGCCTGGGGCGGCAAGAGTCTGCATACTGATTTCCGCCCGCCCAGCGCCGGACCCTACGAGCTCAATGCGTTTCAGCGGGACCTGTACCAATATCCAGACCGCCATGGTGTTCCCAAGGATCTCGACAAGTGGAAAGCAGACAAAGTGGAAGCGACGGGCAAGTACTATCGTCTCATGATGGAGTACATCGGGAAGGTGCTCGCCGACATCAAACGCGTATGTCCTGTGTATGATGAAAGAGAGGGGTACGAGTTAGCCGGCTTCGTCTGGTTTCAGGGCTGGAATGACATGTGCGATAATCACACCTACCCGGATGGGAATAAGCCGGGCGGCTATGACCTGTACTCCGAACTCCTGGCACACTTCATTCGCGACGTGCGCAAGGATCTATCGGCTCCGAAGATGCCATTTGTCATCGGCGTCATGGGCGTGGGCGGCGCGTCAGATACACCCAACTATTTCAGACAGGCCATGGCCGCGCCTGCAGACATGGACGAGTTCAAAGGCAATGTCGTGGCCGTAGAAACAGCGCCCTATTGGGACGTGGCCATGGCAGCGATGGAGCCAAGACTGTGGATAAAGGATTTACTGTTGGAGGATGTTCAAATAATAGCAAAAGATGGTTTCGTTGAAGAACCAGAAGCAGGCATACCTGGCTGGGAGCCAATAGGTAAAACCAAGCCGGAAGATCGCATATGGCGCTTCATCTCGTTTGACCCGCAGAGAACAGAGGATGTCATGGCGAAAACTGAAATGAAACGTTTTCGCGATGTAGCACTGCCTGTTGGATTGGAAAAGTGGTGTATGCCTGATTTTGATGACAGCACATGGAAGAGCGGGAAAGCACCGCTTGGCACAGGCGTCTGGCCGCTTGGTTATTTCGATGGTGCCACAGTCAAGAACAGGTCCGATTGGGGCAGCGGAGAGTTCTTGCTCATGCGCACCACCTTTGAGGTCGACAACCTGGATTATGAATCGTTTCGCATCATGATGCTGGCGCGTCAGGGCTATCACGTGTACCTGAATGGACACAGGATTCACACCTATATCTGGTGGAAAGATGCACCACATTATCGACCGCTTGTCCTGACGCCTGAGCACACCAGGTATCTCAAGAAAGGTGTCAATATGTTGGCAGTCTATGCCAATGTTCACTACGACCAGCGCACGCAGGTTCCGTACGCGGCCATTGACCTGTGGATTGAGGGTATCACAAAAGATGCCAAGGCATATGTCAGTAGTGAGGTGTATATCAAGCGGCAAGAGGATAAGAAACTGAGTAAGGTGTTTACACCCCGGGAAAAGTCGTTACTCAAAGGCTGCTCCAATGCCGGGTATCACTATATGGGCAGTGCCAAGATTATGGCGCAGATCGGCAAAGCCTTTGCAGAGGCCATGCCTAAGCTACAGAACAAGTGAGCCAAAATGCAAATGCCATTCAGTCGGAGATGACACAGCATGAGAAATGGAAGTTCAGAGACAATTCAAAGAAGAGATTTCCTCAAGCTTGCCGCGGCTGGCGCAGGCTCTCTCGTAGTCGGCTCTGGTGGTTGCCTGGAAAATGAGATGAGGCTTGCAAGTCGCAGGCCGCTTGATGGCAAGCGAATTCTAACATTCAATTCTGTGATTCGAGTTAATCAGATAGAAGTGACTCGTACGCGCAATGCTGGCTTCGATGAGTATGATCGCCATACGCCGGAAAACATTGAAGCACTGCGTCAAGCCCTGGCTGACGGCTGGCCCGAAGCACGCATGACATGGGCCATGAGTTGGCGGGCGCTTCACGACCAACGTGATAATTATAAAGAGGCACGTAATTTAGTCCGCCAGTTCCATGACAAGTACGGCGATGACGTCACTTTTATCCCGGGGGCTTTTTTTGCCAACATGTACAATACTCGTGAACAGGTCAACCGGGACATTCACGAAGGTCTGGAACTGGTCAGTAAGATGATGGGTGGAGAGTTCCGCCCGAAATGCCTGATCGCAGGTTTTCTCTCTTCAGCCAATCAACGCTATCTGGCGGAGCAAGAAGGGATTCATGTATGTCAGGGTAACATTTGGAGTCAGTACGCTATTGATAACGGTGACGGTGATGGGTCTATCTGCTATCCCTATTACCCATCGAAAGAACATTTCTGCAAACCGGCCCAGAACGTGGCCGATTTTATTGATTGTGTAGACTTGGATGGCTGGACAATCGATTTTCTCTGCGGAATGCGGGAAGGGCTGAAAGGGGGAAAAGGCAAAGACGCCTATAACAGTCGTATGGGAGTTGGGCCAATAGAGACCATCGGTTGGCACGGGCCGGAAAAGGGGCTCGAGCAAATGACCGAGTGTACGGCGATGCATTTTGACAAGGGTTTTGAGCTGAATAACTGGGCTTGGGTAACCAACATTTGGGAAATTTCATTGGTCCCACAGGTTGGGCATCTTGAAGTCTTGACCAAGTGGGTGGAAAATATCCGCACGCGCTGGCCGGCTGCTGAATGCCCGTCATTGGGTGAGTTTGGCGAGATGTGGCGCAAGCAATATGAAAATAATGACGACATGAATTATCGTTTTGTTGAGCGCGGAACAGGGATTGGCGGCAGTCATGCGAATCTGGAGATTCGCTGGTTTATGAATAAGCAATTCCGGCTGGCGTTGCTGCGCGACTGGCAGAAGAATACACCGGAGAAGGTCATTGATTTTACTCGCTATGATATGACAGCCGAGGAACCGCAGGACCTGAAGCGCAATTGGTCGCTCATGGGGCAGATCAACCAGAAGCAGACTCGACCGCAGGACAAGCCAATCCTGTTGACAGAACTGCCGGCGCAAGACCAGCAGCTCATATATAGAATGTACAAAGAACTGAAGACGTAAACCTCAACAAGACCAAGAAAGTGCGAATAAAACCGGCAAATCACGTATCCTGCCAAGACGGCCCCAGGGGTCGTCTCGTTGACCTCGTGTACACTGGAGATATCACCATGAAACCCTTCATCACTTACGCTCTTTTCATTCTGCCGGCCCCCCTTGCTTGCGCACAGGCCATTGACTTTGCAGACTACTTTGAAGATGCGACCATGCGTATTGACTATTTCCACACGGCCAATGCGACTTGCGATGAGATCGCCGTCGATCAGATCTACATCAACGACATCTGGGCTGGAAACCCAAAGAAGTTGCTGCCACCGATGGAGAACGGGCGATATGCGATCAAGGCTGTTGACATTGCCTCCAATAGACTCATTTACAGTCGGCACTATCTGGATATCGTCTTCGAGTACAAGGGCACGGATGCAGCCAAAGAAGGATGCAAACGAACCTACCATCAAAGCGCGCTAATTCCCTGCCCCAGACAGCGAGTCCTGTTCACAATCGAACGCCGTGACCAACACCATATGTTGCATTCTGTTTTCAGCCAAATCATTGATCCCAATGACAGGCGTATCAAGAGAGAACCCGCTTCTCCCATGGACGGGTCATTTGTGATTGTGAAGAACGGCCCCCCCCATGATTGCGTTGATCTGGTCTTTGTGGCAGAAGGCTATCGGAGTGAAGAGTTCGACAAATTCAAGAAGGATTCACAACGCTTTGTGAACTATCTATTTACAGTCGAACCTTTTGCCTCGATGAAACAGCGGTTCAACATCCACGGCGTGTTTCGCGCATCCGCCCAAAGCGGAGTGGATATCCCAGTTGAACGCATTTACAAAAACACGGTGGTGGATGCTTCCTACGATACATTTGGTTCTGACGCATATCCTACAGTCTTTGACAATAAATCGATGCGAGATATCGCCGGAAAGATCCCTTACGACCACGTAATCGTGCTTGCCAATACAGCAAAGTACGGCGGCAGTGGCTTCTATAATAGTTACACTCTGTTTACCTCAGACAACAAACGCAGTGAGGAGATCTTCACTCACGAATTCGGGCACGGGTTTGCCGGCTTGGCGGATGAGTATATTGCTGAATCCTACTTCGACGTCTATTATACTCGCGGCGTGGAACCGCTTGAACCGAATATAACCGCTTACCTAAATCCCAATTATGTGAAATGGGCCCAGTTGTTGACACCGGGAGTCCCTTTGCCCACGCCAGCCACAGAAGAATACCAAAATAGAGTTGGCGTGTTTGAAGGAGGTGGCTACGCGCGAACCGGCATGTACCGGTCTTGCCTGCATTGCGTCATGGGTGCAGGCGGGCTTGATTACTGCAGAGTCTGCCAGGATACGATAGAGAAAGTGGTAGATCATTATAGCAATTGAAGTTCTGTAAGATTGTGTTGTAGCCGTGCGATGGAGAATTATATCAAATGACCGGTTGCGTCGGCCGGTCAACTCGCTGAACAGATACGTTGTGAGGAGTCAAGCATGAAGACATTCATGATAGCCACCGTTGTTCTCCTGACCACTCTGCTGCTGCCGCCGCTGGCCGCGCTGCACGCTGCCGATGCGCCCACCACAACCAAGCCAAATATCATCTTCATCCTCAGCGACGATCTCGCGCAGGGCGATGTCGGGTGCTACGGGCAGAAGCTCATCCAGACGCCAAACCTCGACCGCATGGCGCGCGAGGGCACGCGCTACACACAGGCTTATTGCGGCACCACGGTTTGCGCGCCGAGCCGCACCTCGCTGATGATCGGACAGCACACGGGCCACTCGCCCATCCGCGCGAACCGCGAGATCGGCGCCGAGGGGCAGTTGCCGCTGCCGGCGGGGACGTTTACCGTGGCGCAATTGCTCAAGAGCGCCGGCTACGCGACGGCGTGCGTGGGCAAGTGGGGCATGGGCATGTTCGACACGACGGGCAGTCCGCTGAAGCTCGGGTTCGATCATTTCTTCGGCTACAACTGCCAGCGCCACGCACACAGTTACTTCCCGAAATTCCTCTACAACGACGACAAGCGTTTCGAGCTGCCGGGCAATGACGGCAACACGAAGGTCGAGGGCAAGGGCGCGATCTACGCGCAGGACCTCATCGCGGACGAGACCCTGAAGTTCGTGAAGGCGAACAAAGACCGTCCGTTCTTCCTCTACTACTCGATCACGCTGCCGCACGGGACGTTTCAGATCAACGACCAGGGCCGCTACAAGGACAAGCCGTGGACGGAGGGGGAGAAGAATTATGCCGCGATGGTCACGCGCCTCGACGGCGATGTGGGGCGCATCCTCGCGCTGTTGAAGGAACTCCAGCTCGACGACAAAACGCTCGTCATGCTCGCGGGCGACAATGGGTCGTCGTTCGCGCCGAATTCGCCGTTCGGCAAGCGCTTCGACCAGGCCGCGAACGGACTGCGCGGCTTCAAGCGCGAACTCTACGAAGGCGGCCTGCGCAATGCCGGCCTCGCGCGCTGGCCGGGTGTCGTGCCCGCTGGCCGCGTGAGCGATGAGCCGTGGGCGTTCTGGGATTTTCTGCCGACGTGCGCGGAAATTGTTGGCGCGGAACTTCCCGCCACCGTCCATACGGACGGTCTCTCGCTCGTCGCGTTTCTCAAAGGCGGGGCTGCGCCGAAGCGGGAATATTTCTACTGGGAGCTGCACGAAGGCGCATCTCTCCAAGCCGTGCGCTGGGGCGATTGGAAAGCCGTCCGCAACGGCCCGTCGAAGCCGATTGAACTCTACGACCTCAAGACCGACGCGGGCGAATCGAAGAATCTTGCGGCAGAAAAACCTGAACTTGTCGCCAAGGCCAAGTCATTGATGCAGTCGGCACACGTGGACGATCCCAATTTCCCAATGCGTGACAGCAAGCCTGGCGGGAAGAAGAATGCGGGTGGTTGAATCAATCGGTTCACAACCAACTCATGAAAACATTTCGCCTCCTTCTTGTTCTGCTGCTGGCTTCGCTGGCCCCGCTGCACGCCGCCGAACGCGTCATGAAGAAGCACGGAGTGCTGATCGATGACCTTTATGCAACGACCAAAGCCTTTTCGCCCGAGATGTACGGCGGCCCTGGCGTGGCGGTTCCTCGGCGGCGAGGGCAGCTACGGGCTGAACCTGTGGCTCCAGCCCAACGACCCGATCTACCGCAAAGACCTGCCCGGCCAGGCCAGGAATTTCTTCGAGAAGTACTCCGACGCCGGCGGCTCGGTGCCCGTGCTCGGCGATTCCGTCTGGGTCGGCGCGTGGCCCTATAGCGACGACCGCGTCCCGGACGACCTCACCGGCGAAAAGGGCTACCCGGGGTATCCGCATGGCGAGGGATACTTCATGGGCCGGTTCTGCATCGACCGTCACAAGATGGCGGTCAACTTCGGCTTCGTTGACACCCGCGTGGAGCGAGTGTCCCTGAAGGAATTATGGGTGCAGAAATGGCACCGCACCTTCGCGCCCAACCCTAACGTGTCCCTGCCGTGAACTCGTCTCCCGGTCGCAAGGTCATACGGCTGCGGATAGGGGGTCAAACCTGCACATTTCACCAATGCGAAAATGCCAAATGTCCGAAGTTCAAAACGCCTCTGCCACTCCGGGAGGTTGAAACCTTGGGATTTCGGTCATTGGAATCTGTTTCGGATTTCGAAATTCGTGCCTCGGATTTCGAGGGCAGGCCGCCCTTGACACAAGAATCGCCTCACGGCGTCACTACAAACGATGACAGATGCCTGTGCGAGCCGGGTGCGAAGAAATTTTCCATTTTTTTCTTGAACCGGCGGACGAGTAGGACTATATTAGTCTCATACGAAGGACAAGAGCAGAGCTCCTGCCGGGTGGGCAGGGCGGACAGAGGCGAAGGTGGGAATGGATATATTGCGGCGAAATACGGATTATGCCTTGCGGCTGATGATCGGCCTGGCGAGGAACCATGAGAACGGGGCGGTTTCGACCCGCTCGCTGGCGGATGAGCAGGAGGTGTCGTATCAGCTTGCCTCCAAGCTGATGCAGCGGTTGCACGATGCCAAGCTGGTGGATAGCTGCATGGGGCCCCGGGGCGGCTTTCGGCTCAGCCGAGCGCCGGCGGACATCAGCCTGCTGGAGGTGGTGGAGGTGATCCAGGGACCGGTCCGGCTGAACCGGTGCCTGATGAGCGATTGCGCCTGTCCCCGGGGGGGCAGTTGCGCGGTCCGAGCGAAAATCACCGAACTCCAGGGCTACATGGAGGAGTATCTAAGCAGTGTAAGGCTCGGTGATCTCGTTGATGTTCCGAAGCCGGAAATGAAGCATCGCCACTTGCACAGGAGGGCAAAATGACAAGTCACGCACAGCACACGACCATATTGGAGGCATGCGTCGGGAAGGCGGGGCGGCTGGAGACGCTGATCGGATACGCTCCGGACTCCATCGTCAGTAAGACCATTCTCGACAAACACGTCGGCACGGTGACGTTGTTTGCGTTCGAC
>Ga0315274_10009257_pt1 | contig 14243 bp, 13 predicted proteins | sample YL17G02_20_MG_FD_203700 | JGI IMG/M metagenome (GOLD analysis project Ga0315274, IMG submission 203700) | Sediment microbial communities from Yellowstone Lake, YNP, Wyoming, USA - YL17G02_20 | ecosystem: Environmental > Aquatic > Freshwater > Lake > Sediment | place: USA: Wyoming | collected... | reverse complement strand
GGCGCGAAGCCGCCGCATAATCCCGAGTTGAACTAAGCCAAGCGCCATAGATCATTGTACCGATCCTTGGAATTCAGGGCACCATGCTTGATATCAAGATCGGCCAGACGAGCGAATAACCGTGCGATCAGAAGTCTTCACAATGCCAGCCAAGCCACCAGTCCTTGTTCTGCCCCTGCAATGGCTCCTGAAACCGGCGATTTCCTGCCGGATGAGACCACAGGGCCCGTCGGCCGCCCATCAGGCAGAACAAAACAAGCGTGCCGGAAACCGCCGCTTGAGGTCTGGAAAAAAAGCCCTGGTTTGTACACGGATCCACCTCATTCAAGGCGGGCGGTGTGCCGTGGGATGGATGACCACGCCGCGTCGCATCACCTGACCGCACGATGGACAGCGTACCTCTGTGTGGCGCGGCACAGCCAGTCACCCGACTGCACTGGACGCCTGCTACGTGGCCTCCTGACAGTTACCACGACCGGACTTACCGGTTAGCAGACGATGACTTTCAGGACACACCAGCGAGTGGTTAGCACGCGCCCTTAATGCAAAAACCTTACTCGTTATTGCGCCACCCAAGCCGCTGTTTACTTGCATTTGCGTATTTCCAGAGGTCAGGTCTTGTCAGTTGCATGCTGTCCAGTTGTTCAGTGAGGAACAAATAGAACCAAAGAAGTGCTTTCTCGGTCTCGCAAAATGTAAGGAATTTATCTGCATTGTCTGGGCTATCACTTCTCTCTCGTGCAGTCTGGTCGGCAGACACGAAGTCTATTGGGCCGCCGCCTCTGGAGTAGTAATGCCAATGTGCGAAATAGAAGCTGTTATTCTGATTAGACACGTCGGTCGGCTTTGGGTTGAGGACAAATACAAAATCAGATCGTTCGCTTGGTGGCCTACTCTTGAGAGCATCGAACAACGTGTCGCCTTTAACCTCGGACTCGAATGCAAACACACCCGTGAAAGGCGATACCTGTCCTGGATTACGATGGTCTCGACACAACTTCTTGACTTCCAGGGTTTGGCCAACAGCCTTAAGTAGACTGTCCGTGCTGCTTATACTTGTTTTGACTTCGATAACCCCATAGATGCTCTCCACTGGAAACAAGCTGACCCCGCTTTCGTCCCAGCCAAGAATGGCACAACCGTAGGGATCGTATATCAATACGTCTTTCTGTTGTGTCTGCTCCACACGCCGGGGGGATTGACCATTTGGAGCGATTGCTTCACCCACACCTACCGAATATCTTGCAGGTAGATTGGACTGCAAGAATCTCCGAACTGCATTTTCAGCGACGTTGCCAATGTCAGTTGTCCCTACGAATAGTCGAGCGGCCTGTAAGTCAACCCGCAGCTTCTGTCCGTGTAGGTCTAAGAAACTATCTCAAAAGTCAGGTTAGTGCTATCATGTCTGGGCACCAACATCTACAGGGGGTGACAAATGCCCAGACGGAAACGAGACAGTGATGCGCGACCTTTGCCGACTATCTGGCGGGTTTCGGATGAGCTGTGGGCCAAGGTCGAGCCCATTCTGATCCGGCAAGACCCACCCAGGCACATGGGGCGCAAGCGGATCGACCAACGGCGTGCACTGAACGGCATCATCTATCGGTTGCGTAGCGGTGTGCAGTGGAACGAGCTGCCCAAGGAGTTCGGAGACGACAGTTCGGTCCACCGCACGTTCCAGCGTTGGGTCAAGCTGAAAGTGTTCGATGCTATCTGGGCCAGGCTGGTGGCGGACTGTGAAGAACTCGGCGGCGTCGATTGGGAGTGGCAAGCTGCAGACGCGGCCATGGGCAAGGCTCGTTTGGGGGGGACCTGATCGGCCCCAATCCCACTGACCGGGGCAAGAAAGGCGTGAAGCGCAGCCTGTTGACCGAAGCAGACGGTGGTCCGCTAGCTGTTGTGGTGAGTGGCGCGAACCGGCATGACACCAAGCTATTGAGCGAGACACTTGATGCCATCGTGGTGGAGCGCCCACAACCGACCAGCGACCACCCGCAGCATTTGTGTCTGGATAAGGCCTACGACAATCCGACAGGGCACCAAGCGGTTGCTGACCATCACTACACGCCACACATTCGGCACATCGGTGAGGAGAAGCTGGATGAGCATGGTGAGAAACGGTATCCAGCCCGCCGATGGGTCGTGGAGCGCACCTTGGGCTGGCTGAGCAAATGCCGGGGCATCCTTGTTCGCTATGACAAGAAATCACAGAACTACCTTGCCCTCATCAAACTCGCGTGTGCCCTGCTCTGGTATCGCCGGTACCACCGATTGGCCGTTTTGAGATAGTTTCTTAGGCCACAAGGATTCGACGGATTACGAATCACAGTTCCTTGAGGAGGAGAATAGCACGATGAAGACGCGGATTTCGCTACTCGTCGTATTGGCGCTGGTCAGCGCGCTGGTTCTCGCTGCCTGCCAGCCCAAGACCGTGGTCGTTGAGGTCACCAAGGAGGTCACAAAGGAAGTCACCAAGGTCGTCCAGCAGACGGTCGAGGTCGCGAAAGAGGTAACCAAGGTCGTCACCGTCAAGGAGACCGTGCAGATCCAGGTGACGCCCACGCCAACCTCCATTCCCCAGGGTGGTACTCTGAATCTGGCCAGCATTGCCGACGCCAAGATCCTCAATCCCCTGATCTCCAGCGACGACGCGTCGGCCCAGATCGAGGGGTACATCTTTAGCGCCCCGTTCATGACTGATCCGTGGACCGGCGAGACCTCGCCCAACCTGGTCGAGAAATGGGACATCAGCGACGGCAACAAGACCGTCGTCTTTCACGTGCGGCAGGGCCCCAAGTGGTCTGACGGCGAGCCGATCACGGCCAAGGATTTCAAGTTCATGTTCGACGCCCTGATGGCCAAGAAAGACGATGGCACTCCGGTCCTGGCCGAGAGCCCGCGCCTGGACATGGTCCAGTACGTCAAGACGGTCGAGCTGGTGGATGACTATACCCTCAAGGCCACCTACACAGAACCAATCTGCACCAACTTTGAGAGCCTGGGTCTGGCCTGGCTGCCGTCGCACGTCTTCCTGGCCGATCCGAACTGGAAGTTCACCGATCTGTCCAACCACAAGTTCAACTGGGAACCGACCGTGTTCAGCGGGCCGTTCATGTTGAAAGAGTGGGTCAAGGACGATCATGTCACCCTGGTGCGCAACCCCACCTATTGGAAGGGCGCGCCGTACCTGGACGGCATCGTCTGGAAGATCGTGGCTAACACGACCGTGCAGAAAGAGATGCTCAAGGCGGGCGAGATCGACATGGGCGGGATCGACCCCAAGTTCCTGACCGAGATGGAGCAGGTGCCGGCCCTGGACATCTACAAGTTCTTCCGAACGGACTATGACTATGTCGGGCTGAACATGGGCGATCCCACCAACCCGCAGCCGCGCCTGAACGAAGACGGCACAGTGAACGAGAAGCACGGCCAGCATCCCATCCTGAGCAAGAAAGAAGTGCGCCAGGCCCTGGTCTACGCCTTGGACCGCACCACCATCATCAACAAGGTGCGCATGGGCCAGGCCGCGCCGCTGGAAGCGCACATCATCCCCACCTATGGCTGGGCTTACAACGACAAGCTCGAGCCGCGCAACTATGACCCTCAGAAGGCCGCCGACATGCTGGAAGCGGCCGGCTGGGTGCTGCCAAAAGGGGCCACCGTCCGGGTGTGCAAGGGCTGCGGCACGACCAAAGACGGCACGCCCATGAAGCTCAACCTCAAGACCAACGCTGGCAACCAGGTGCGCGAAGACATCATGGCCATCGTCCAGCAGCAGTGGGGCAAGGTCGGCATCCAGGTCGAGACCGAGGCGGTCGAGTGGAACGCTTATCTTGACATCCTGCTGGGCCAAAAGTTTGACGCGGTCATCATCGGCTGGACGGGCGTGGACCCCGACAGCGAGACCCTGTTCTTTGCCAAGTACGACATCCCTGGCGGCGGGTTCAACTTTTGCTCCTTCTACCGGCCCGACTATGAGCCGCTGGAGCTGCAGGCCAAGACGGTGGAAGGATGCTCCTACGAAGCTCGTGGAGCGGTGTACAAAAAGATCCAGGAGATCATCCACGACGAGCAGCCCTACATCTTCCTGTACGCCACCCGCAACATCACCGGCATCAACAAGCGCATCGGTGGCGTGAACCCCGCGCCGTGGAGCACGGCCTACAACATCCAAGAGTGGTTCATCCAGAAATAGGCTTTGCGCCTGCGGGTGATGGCATCCCTGGGACCGGATGCCGTCACCCGCTCTTTACGGATGTACTCATCCGCTTTGCTTCCCCGCCGCCAACCAGGCTCCAGGAGAACGCAGGTGTCCCGATACCTGATCCGCCGCTTTTTTCAGGCGATCCCGACCTTTCTGGGGATCACGCTGATCACCTTTGCCATCATCAAGCTGGCCCCTGGTGACCCGGTAATGCAAATGACGTTCGACCCCAAGATCAAGGCCGAGACGCGCGAAAAGATGCGCCACCAGTTGGGGCTGGACAAGCCTATCCCCATCCAGTACATCATCTGGCTGACCGGCAACGATTGGCTGCGCTGGTTTGGGCAGGAGGTCGACGACAATGCGATCACGCACGGGGTCCTGCGCCTGGATTTCGGCAAGTCCTACCAGGAAAAGAGGCCGGCCACAGAGATGATCCTGGAGCGCGCTCCGGCCACCATCCAGCTCAACATCGCGGCACTGCTGATCAGCTACCTGGTGGGGCTACCCGTGGGCATCTACTCGGCGGTCAGGCAGAATGGCACCTTTGACAACCTGTCCCGGGTCATGGCGGTAGTCTTTAGCGCCATCCCCGGCTTTTGGCTCAGCCTGATGATGATCCTCGTCTTTGCCGTCAAGTTCAAGCAATGGGGCCTGCCCCACATCGCCATGGGCGGCATGAGGACGATCACAGCGACGGGAGGAGATCGATTCGACCTGCTGGACCGGCTGAAATACCTCTTGCCGCCCGCCTTTGTCCTAGCTACCGGCGGGATCGCCGGCATCTCGCGCTATATGCGCACCGAGGTCCTGGAGGTGATCCACCAGGATTATGTGCGCACTGCGAGGGCCAAGGGCCTGAACGAGTGGGTGGTGACTTTTGTCCATGCCGGGCGGAATGCGCTGATCCCCATTGCCACCATGCTGGGTCCCGAGATCACCGGGCTGCTGAACGGGGCAGTGATCGTCGAAACCATCTGGTCGTGGCCGGGGTTGGGACGGATGTTCATCAACGCAAACTTTCAACGGGACTATCCGGTGGTGCTGGCCGGTTTCGTAATCGGGGCCATTGCCGTGATCCTGGGGAACATGCTCTCGGACATCCTCTATGCGGTCTTTGACCCGCGCATCCGCTTGCAGTAAAGGAACAGACGTCATGGCCGGTCCACCAGCCATTGAGCGAGGCGCATCGAGCGGGGAGTTGAGCGTCCGCGAAAAGCTGCGGGCGATGCAGGAAGAGGTCGAGGTCGAGCACGAGCCGCGCGGGTATTGGGATATGGTCTGGCTTCACATCCGGCGCGACAAGCTGACCATCGTCGCATTTAGCGTGCTGCTGCTTCTTGCTCTGCTCTCTTATACCTCCCCGTGGACCGTCAGGTACATTCTCAGGACCGAGCCCAACGAGATCGACCTGTTCAAGACCTATGAGCCGCCTAGCAAGGAACACTGGCTGGGAATGGACGAGCTGGGGCGAGACCAGTTGGCCCGCTTGCTGTACGGGGGACGTATCTCTCTGACCATCGGCCTGAGCGGCGCCCTGCTGACGGTCACCATCGGCGTTTTTTTCGGCGCGCTGGCCGGGTTCCTGGGCACATGGGTGGACGATGTCATCATGTGGTTCATCAACACCATGCTCTCCATCCCGTTCCTGCTGTTCCTGCTGATCATCACCCTCTTGTTCAAGCCCAAGTGGTACGTGCTCTCGGTCTTTATTGCCCTCAATGGCTGGATGGGCGTCAGCCGCATGGTCCGCGGCGAGGTGCTATCGGTGCGGGAGCGTGACTATGTGATGGCTGCTCGCGCGCTGGGCGTGCCCGTGGCCAAGATCATCTTTCGCCACGTTCTGCCGAACGTGATCCCCATCGTCATCATCATGACCATGGCCAGCATCGGCGGGCTCATCCTGATCGAGACGGCACTCAGCTTCCTGGGCCTGGGCGTTCAGCCGCCTACGGCCACCTGGGGCAACATGCTCACCAAGTCCCAGGAGAACTTTACCCTCGGGCCGCACCTGGTCATCTTTCCCGGCCTGCTGATCACGATCACTGTGCTCTGCCTGTATGTAGTGGGCGATGGGCTGCGAGATGCCCTTGACCCCACCATGCGCGGCCGATGAGTGCGTGCGCCATTCTGAGCCGCTGCGCTCCTGCAGGGAATCTGCTGTCCCAATCTACTGCGCCTTCCTGGCCACCAGCTTCCAGGCGCCGGCCCCGGCCACGTTGCTGACCGTCAGTGCCTTGGCCGCCTCATCCAGGCTCACACTCGTCTGAGGTACCCACTTGGGCGAGCGCTGCTCCTTGTACAGGACAACCAGGTTGCCCTTGACGACGTCGAGCGAAGCCCCGTTCTGTTTGGCGGCCTGGATCTCCTGGTCCGTGAAATGGATCTTGAGCGCTGGCCGCAGAGAAAACCCATATCCTGTCTCACCAACCACGTGCACCTGGAGGGCGAGTTGCCCCACTGCAACGTACTGCGCGGATAGATCTTCGGGTACATCTACCTCGATCGTTTCCACCGTGAAGTCAACGCGCGGCTCGATCACCGTGCCCTTTCTCATCTCCAACGAAAAGAGCGGATTCCCGTCCTGCCCCTGCACCTGGATAGTGTACGCCGCATCGTTTGTTACCGTCACCGTGCCCCTTTCATTCCACACCAGCGGCTTGCCAGGATCTCTGGCTGGATAGTCTGTGCTGCCTGTTCCCTGGCCTGTCGGAGATGTCGGTTCCCCGGTGGGGCCCTTTTGGGCGCTGCACCCCAGCAGCAGCATTCCCACCAGGATCAGGGACAGGACCATCCACCAGGCGCTCTTGCGACGGATGTACTCATCCACCTCGATCATCTCTTCCTCTCCATTCTCATGGCTCTGCGACGTACCACTCGCTGATGTCGTGCCAGATATCCCATGGCCCTGGGTTGATGCCCCCTATGTGCTTGCTGATCGCCACCAGGTTGCGCGGCATGTCGAGCCAACAATAGGGCTGGTCTTCGTACAGCCGGGCCTGGATCTGGCGATAGAGAGCAGCACGCCGATCCTGATCACACCCGGGCATGGCACTGGCCTTGGCCAGCCAGGCTTCCACCTCTGGGCTGTAATAGGACACGAAATTGGACCCCTTGCCAGGGACGTCGCTCTCGGCACCCCAGAAGCTCGTGTCGTCTGGGTTCATCCCCAGGTGCGACCAACTGATCAGCACCATGTCAAAGGTCTGTCCCAGCAGCACATCCAGGAGAGCATTGTATTCCACAGGGATCAGCTCGACCTGGATACCCACCTTGCGCAGTTGAGCCTGGATCAGCGTCCCCATGGTCTCGCGAACCGTGTTGCCAGCGTTGGTGTGCAGGCGCAGCTTGAGCGGCATACCATCCTTGGAGCGGATGCCTGTCGCCTCGTTCAGTACCCAGCCCGCCTGGTTGAGGAGGTCGCTGGCCTTTTGCGGATCGTATCGGCGCGGCTCCAGATCGGTGTTGTACGCCCAGCTCACTGTGGGCAAGACGTTGGCCTGTAGCAGAACCCCCTGGCCCAGCCGCGCCCGGGCAACGATCTCTTCCCGGTCAAGGGCATAGACGATAGCCTGGCGAACCCGTACGTCCCTGAGGATAGGATGCTCGCTGTGGTTTGGGTTGCTCTTGCCGTCTGGGCCCAGGCGCGGCTGCGGATCGCTCGGGTCGCCCATCTGAAAGCCGATCAAGTCGTAGCTGTCGCTCAGGAACCGGTACAGATGCAGGCGGGGCTGCTGCTCCAACTCGGCCAGGTACTGCGGCCTGATATCCACGCCAATGTCCACCTCCCCCTTCTTGAGCAACTCTACCATCTCGGCCTGGCCGCTCAGCACCCGGGTCACCACCCCCTCCAGGTGAGGTGCCCCCCGCCAATACCGGGCGTTGCGCACCTGGGTCCAGTGTTCCCCCCGTACCCACTCCTTCAGCACAAAGGGACCGCTGACGGCCGTCGGCATGCCGTTGAACTCGTGCGTCGCCAGCTTGTTCCAGTCGTATGCATCGGCGTTTTGCGTAAAGGCGTGCATGGGGATCCACCCCAGTTGCAAGCTCTCCCTATTGCCACAGTTGGCTTGTTTGAACACGACAGCGGCAGTATAGTCGTCCAGGACCTCGATCTTGCTGATGTTGGCCACCAGCCGGTTGTTCGGCGTATCCAGCTTGCCACTGAGCAGGGCGGCATAGGTGAAATAGAGGTCGCGCGCTGTGATGGGCTGGCCGTCTGACCACTGCATGTTCCTGTGGATAGCGAACGTATAGGTCAGGCTATCGTCTGAGACAGTCCACTTGTCGGCCAGGCCGGGCACGAATCCCCCAGTCAGCGGATCGAGGCGCAGCAGGCCCTCAAACATGAGGTCGCACATCAGGCGGGAGGCATCATCGGCAGCATACAGCGGGTTGGCCGTCGTGGCGTCGGCAAAGGTCGCCCGGGTGATCGTCCCGCCCTCCGGAACAGGAGTCGGCGTCAAAGTGAGGATCACCTGGACGGTCTCTTGCTCGACCACCACCGTCGTTTTCTCCGGGGCTCCCACCGGGGTCTCCAACGTGACCTCGCGCAGTCGGCAAGCACTGCTCGCCATACTCAGCCCGAGCATCACCACCACGATCCAGAAGGCCGTCCTACCCCTCACCCAACCTCTCCCTAGATGACCATCCCATCCGGAATCTCGGTGTTCTTGGGGATGACCACAATGCCATCTCGGATAACATAGAGCTCCTCTCCCGGTTTGCTGTTGGGAGGATACACCAGATTCTCATCCGGCCCGTGGGGGCGGATCATCACCCCATGACCCATGCGCACGTTCTTGTCGAGGATCGCCCCTTCGATCTCACACCCTTCACCGACCCCCAGCGGAATGCTGCGCTGCCTGCCGCTGGGGTCCATTCGCTCTTTATTGTCGTAATAATCCGCGCCCATCATCAGCGTCCGGGTCATGCGGGTGTGACAGCCGATGATACTGCGCACGCCGACCACCGACTCGCTGATCGTCGCCTGACACAACTGGCACCCCTCTGCGATCAGCACGTGGTCCAGCGAGCACTCATCCACCCGTGTCGGCGGGAGAAAGCGAGAGTGGCTCACGATGGTCCGCGCTTCGTCGAAAAAGCTAAAGGGGAAGCTCGGATGAGTGAGCGCCAGGTTGACCTCGTAGAAAGACCGGATCGTGCCGATGTCGGCCCAAAAGCCCTCAAAAGTATAGGCAAACACCTTGTAGCGGCCGATGGCCCGGGGGATCACATGCAAGCCAAAGTCCGAGTCGGCGGCATTAGCCAGCAACTCGCGCAGGACCTGCCGGTTGAACACATAGATGCCCATCGAAGCCAGGTACGGCTTTTTGGCATCGTCCCTGCTGTGAAGAGAAGCCAGTTGAGCCGGGTCGGAAGGCTTTTCACACCAGCGGACGATCTCTGCACTGGCGTTGGTTGCCAGGATGCCCAGTCCAGGAGCCTGGGTGGCGGTCACAGGCTGTGCCGCAACGGTCACGTCTGCCCCTACCTGGCGGTGGTAGGTGACAAAATCCGCATAGTCCATGCGGTACAGGTGATCGCCCGAGAGGATCAACACCTCGCTTGCGCCGGCCTGCTCGATCTCGAACAATTGCTTGCGCACGGCATCCGCGGTACCCTGGTACCAGGCGTCAGCCCTGAACAACTCTTGGGTCTGCTCGGCGGCCAGGATCTGCACCCAACCGCGGGAAAAGAGGCCCATGTTGCTATAGGTCCACGCGATGTGGCGATTCAGCGAAGCAGACAGGTATTGGGTCAGCACAAAGATGCGGTCGATGCCTGAGTTCAGGCAATTGCTGATCGGGATGTCGATCAGGCGATACTTGCCGCCGATCGGCACAGCCGGCTTGGCACGCTCCCGGGTCAGAGGGTAGAGCCTCGACCCCGCACCGCCGCCCAAGATGACCGCCAATACGTTCTGCATCAGGCTCCTCCCCTTTGGCAGGTTGCCCCATCCCTGGCCTCGCCCTTGAGTGGGGCAACACGGATGTACTCATCCGCCACGAATCGCACCCATGCAAGCTACTCGACAGGCGCCTGTGTCCCGTACGCCACACAGGCCACAATGTCCGGCAAGGCGATAGCCACGTCGTCGTGGATCACCAGGGCTGCCCGGCCGTCGATCCAGGTATCTTGCCGGTTGATGACAATCACCCGGGCGCCGTTGTCGCAAGCAATCGTTGGCAAGTCGGCGGCCGGCGCGACGGTGAGCGAAGACCCCAGCACCAACATGACATCGCAGGCCCTGGCTGCAGCACGCGCAGCATGGACCTTCTGCATCGGCAACTGCTCGCCAAACAGGATGACGTCCGGTTTCATGACCCCTCCGCACGTATCGCAGCGCGGGAGCTCGCCGGAGGCCAGAAAGCGGGGAAGCAGGGACTCGGTCGGCACGACGTGGTGGCAGCGGATGCACGTCGCCTGGCGCATGGTGCCATGCAGCTCGATGACATGTGCTGAGCCCGCCTTCTGGTGCAGGTTGTCGATGTTCTGCGTGATCACCGCCTGGAGCCGGCCCATTTGTTCGAGCTGTGCCAATGCCAGGTGCGCCGCATTGGGCGCTGCGTCTAGCATCATCCTCGCCAGAGGGCGAATCCAGTCAAAGAAAAGCTGCGGGCGGATCCGGAACGCAACAATAGAGGCAGCCAGGAACGGATTCACCTGGTTCCACAGGCCAGAATCGGGACTGCGAAAGTCGGGGATGCCCGAAGGTGTGCTCACACCAGCGCCGGTGAGGGCTACCAGGTGACGTGCCCGGAGTATCCAGTCAGCTGCGCGACAGAGCAGTGAATCGGCACCCATGCGCTCCCTCAACCTGCAGCCAGGATACAGGTTATCCGGCCCTGTGGGTTCGCTGCAAGCAGAACAAGTCTACCCGAGCTGCTCTACAGCAGGCGGCTGCTCAACTCTCGCAACTGTGCGGCAAGGATCGATTCGGCCTGCCCGAGGACGACCGGCGTGCCGGTCTTGGTGGCATGGAAACACACCTCTGGCGCCGGCGTGATCACGGCAGCCAGCTTGCTGCCCAACTGCTGCTCGATCTCATCCCGGGTATAGCTGGAAGCAGAGCGGGCCCGGTTGACCACGACCAACCCCAGGCGGCTGCCGATCAGTCCTACTTGCTCCAGTCGCTTGACCGTCTCCACCGCCAACTGGAGCACGACCGCGTCAGACTCGAGCACCAGGAACGTCGAATGACATCGCCCGCCCAGCGCCAGCGCCGCCGGGGTCAGGCCATTCCCCATGTCCACGATCACCACATCGGCCATGGTCTCAAAGCCATCGACGAGCGCCACGAGCTTTTCGGGCTCCAGGGTGCCCACATAGCTTTGCGTGCGCATAGGGACACCAAAGACCTGCACCCCACTGCGATGGCGCTCCAGGCTACTTTCTAGCAGCGGCGTGCTCCAGCCGGAAGCCTCGTTTTGCGCCAACTGGCTCACATTGCCACGAGGGACCAACCCCAGCTGCATGGCAGCCGTGCCCGCCCATGGGTGCAGGTCGGCCAGGATGACCCGTTTCTGGCCCTGAGCCAGAGCCACGGCCACGTTGACCGCCAGTGTGGTGGTGCCCACTCCCCCCTTGACTCCCAGGAATCCAAAGGTGCGCCCGCGCTGCTCCGGTGCCCGGGCAGCAGCCTGCTGAGAGCGGCGCAGCAGGGCATTCACGCGGGCCACCAGCTCGGATGGCAGCACCGGCTTGACCACGTAATCGTCGGCGCCCGATGCAAACCCGGAGAGCTTGTCCTCGATCCGGTCGCGGGCGGTGAGGACGATGATTGGGATGCCGGCCGTAGCCGGGTTAGCCCGCAACTGACGCGTCGCCTCAAACCCATCCATGTTGGGCATCATAATATCCATGATGACCAGGTCAGGTCGCACCGAGGGGATCCTGGCCAGCGCCTCCACCCCATCGACGGCGACGTCGACCTCATACCCCGCTCGGGTGAAGGCGAGTTGCAGCATCCTGGTGGCGGTGGGATTGTCGTCTACGATCAAGACTTTCATCGGGGCGCCTCCTCTTGAGGCCTGTCGCGCTTTGCTTTGCTCGAGGGACAGGCCGAGGACCAGACACCGGCTACAGCTTCCAGGCCAGGGTGCCCGTATTGTACTCGAAAGTCAGATCAGGCGCAAGCAGTGAGGCGGAGGGAGGTCGCAAAGTACAACCGGCGCTCCCTGACGACCTGCCTATGAAGCGGCAACATCCGCTAGCCTGGGCGATGGACAGGGAGTGCTCTTTGACCTGCAGTACGACGCCGGCACCGTGCTGTCGGTGGTATGCCTGGATGCGGGCACCTGGGCACAGAGCACGTACCGACGTTGGGGGCTGTACGTGGAGGCGGGGGTCCTGTACCTGCAGACCTACGAGGGCACGGCCGAGCAAAGAGTGTCCCTGCTGTCGCTGCGCACGGCGGTGTGGTACCGCGCCGTGCTCCAGATCGGCGGGAGCGGCGAGTTCGTGGTCTCGGTCTGGGAGAGAGACAATCCAGCCGTGAGCGCGCAGCGACGGGAAGTGAGGGGGACCGCCTGGGCTGGCAAGAGCTGGCACTATGTGGCGCAGATGCACACCGGCGTTCTGAGCGTGGACAACTATGACGAGGTGACGGTGCAAAGCACGCGCTACGCCTATGACGCGCTGGACAACTTGACCGTAGTAACGGACACGGTGGGCAACGTCAGCACCATGACCTACGACTGGCTGGGCCGCAAGAAGGAGATGAGCGACGCGGATATGGGGCACTGGACCTACCAGTACGACCTGGCGGGAAACCTGACCCTGCAGACGGACAACAGAGGGTGCACCGTCGACATGGACTATGACGAGCTCAACCGGATGACGGCCAAGACGCACGGCGGGCCGGGGGCCTGCGGCACTATGCCCTCGGTCGGCTACACCTACGATGTGGGCGCGTGGGGCAAGGGCCGACGTACCGGGATGAGCGATGCAAGTGGCTCTGCTGCGTGGACCTATGACGCGCGCGGGCGCGTGACGCGAGAGGACAAGACCATTAGCGGGGTGGACCTGTATACCACCCAATACAGCTACGACGACATGGATCGGGTGGCGACCATGGACCTACCCTCGCGGTGAAGAAGTGCAGTACACGTACAACGCCGGTGGGCAGCCAGTGCAGGTGCGCAGCACCACCTACAGCCTGAACTATGCCACCAACGTGGCCTACAACGCCCTGGGGCAGGTCACGTCCTTGCCGCTGGGCAACAGCCTGACGACCGGCTACAGTTATTGTCAACATGCACCCATCGCGAGATGCAGTGTGGCGTCTCTGCCGTCGAGGCCTCGGTCTGTCGAAGTGTGGCGCTGGCCCAGGGACAGCCGGACATCTTCAACACCGACCAGGGGGTGCAGTTCACCGCCGTGGCCTTCACCTCACGGCTCGAGGCAGCCGGGGTCCGCGTTAGCATGGATGGCCGTGGACGCGCGTTGGACAATGTGTTCGTGGAACGGCTCTGGCGCACGGTCAAGTACGAGCACGTCTACATGTACGAGTACGCGTCGGTTCCTGAGTTGGAAAAGGGCTTGGAACAGTACTTCACGTTCTACAACGCTGAGCGTCTGCATCAAAGTCTATCGTACCAGACTCCAGCGGAGGTGCACTTACAGGCGCTAACCGCCTGCCATTGACATAAGAGCTTCATTTCTTTTGGCCATTTCGTGGTCCAAAGAATGGGGTCAACCTCAGCCTCAAACCAGTCAAACTCACCCAAGGGTAGCCCCAGTATGAAATTCTCATCCCATTCGTTAACAGGCTTCATAGGTCAACTCCGTTCTCGGTTTGCTCAGACGCGATCCCGCCAGCAGTGTCAGTAACCGTAATGCCTTGGCGTTGACAAAGGGCCAACATCATGGTATGATCTGGCCAATCTCCGAACGTTAACAAGTTGGTGACCTTGGGATGAGGGTGGGTGCATCGGTTCGAATCCGATTAGCAGCGGCACCTCGATGGGCAAAACTACCCCCCGTGATCGGAGGTGCATGTTGCGAAGCGTACTTGTAATAGCCAAGTGGTTAGTTT
>Ga0315274_10009255_pt1 | contig 14245 bp, 12 predicted proteins | sample YL17G02_20_MG_FD_203700 | JGI IMG/M metagenome (GOLD analysis project Ga0315274, IMG submission 203700) | Sediment microbial communities from Yellowstone Lake, YNP, Wyoming, USA - YL17G02_20 | ecosystem: Environmental > Aquatic > Freshwater > Lake > Sediment | place: USA: Wyoming | collected... | reverse complement strand
CCACCACCGCCATGATCGCCGGCAATAACAATCTGCTGGCCATCGGTCAGTTCACCCAAGCCCTCAACCAGAACCAGCTCTGCGCCTTGGGCGCCACCCACAGCCGCAAGACCCGCCAATACCTCGCCCCCAGCGAAACCACCATCCGCCGCACCCTCCAGCGCCTGGACCCCGATCAACTCGACACCCTGGTCAGCGACTGGCTCCGCTCCCATCTCCAGGACTTGGATATCGCGGGTCTGGCCGTCGACGGCAAGTGCGCCCGCACCGCCTCCAAGATCAATGGCCACTCCCTCACCCTCTTCGCCAGCCTCGACATCCAGACTCGACTGGTCCGCCGCCAACTCCAAATCCCCGCCAAAACCAACGAGATCCCCGCCCTCAAGGACCTCCTGGCCGACCTGAATCTGCGCGGCACCCTCGTCACTCTCGACGCCCTCCATACCCAAAAGGAAACCGCCCGTTTCCTGGTCCAGGACAAACAGGCCGACTACCTCCTGCCCGTCAAAGCCAATCAGCCCAAGCTCTTCGAGAAACTCGCGCGCCTGGCCCAGACGGGCGCCCTTTTTCCCTCCCGACCTCACTTTGAGCCAGGGCCACGGCCGGCATGAAACCCGCGAGCTCTATCCCTTCGCCGTCACCCCGGAGCAGACCGGCTTTCCCTACGCCGCCCAGGCCGCCCTCATCTTCCGCACCACCCATCATCTGAAGTCCCGCACGGTGACCGAAGAACTGGAGATCGCCCTCACCAGCCGCCCCAACTCCGCCTGCAACAGCGCCCAACTCCAGAGCGCCCGTCGCGGCCACTGGGGTATCGAAACCCGCCTCCATTACGTGCGCGACGTCACTTTCGGCGAAGACCTCTCCACCGTCCGCACCGCCCACGGCCCCCGCAATCTGGCCACCTTGCGCAACCTGGTCATCGGACTCTGCGCCCTGGACGGAGCCCGCCACGGCAAGAGCGCCTCCTTCTTGCCTTCCTTTCGCCGCCGCGCTCAAAACGACCGCTCCCTCGCCCTGGCTTTGGTCACCCAATCGCTCCTGGACGGCGGCTGAGTCCTCCGCCTCCCGGGTCCTGAAAAGATCGCGCCGCCTCCTCCTCCCCAAGTCAGTCGGGGGATCAGCCCCGGTCGCTCGCCGTTGGGTCAACCCACGCCCAACCCGACCTTTTCGCCTCGGCAAATCGGGCCGCGTTCCGCGTTAACCCCATCCGGGAACCGTCTCCCGCCCGCGTTCGCCGTGGCCCAACTTCCCAACGCCCATCCGCCAATCATACGCCGAAGCCGTGCCGCGGGGGCAATGGTGAGTTGGAGCACCTTGGAATCTGATCCATAGGCATTGGCGGCCGAGAGGGTGACGGGGTACACCCCGGCGGTGGCCGGTGTGCCGCTGATGATCCCGGTGGCCGGATTCACGCTTAAGTCCTGCGGCAGACCGGCGGCGCCAAACAAGGACGCGCCGTATTTGGCCGTGATGGTATAGCTGAAGGGAACACCGACGGTGCCGTTAGCGCTAAGGGGACTGTCGATTTCCGGAGCCTGTCCGGAAGTGAGGATGGTGCCGCTTTCGCCGACGACGACAAAGGTGCCGTTGCCAAAGGTCACCCGGACCAGGAATTTATCGGTGCCCGATGCGACCTCTTGCCACGGTGCGGCGCCGGACGAAACCAAGATTTTGCCGGAATTACACACCGCGACAAACACCTCATTGCCAAATCCAACACTCCTCAGGCCGGGTGCATTCGGCAAAACCTCCTTGTTGTCTAGGGACCAGCTCGTCGGATCCGAAGTTTTGAGAACCGTGTCGCCAAAAAGACCGCCGACAACCACAAACAAGTTGTTGCCAAACGTAACCCCCGCCAGCCAATCGGCACCAGGAATGCCCACGTCATTCCAGGTCTGACCTTGGTCCATCGAGGCATAAATGGAGCCGCCGACGGCCACCAGGGTCCCGTTATGATAGACGATGTCGCTGAGCGCCGGTTGATCCTTGTACACCGAGGCCCAGGATTGGCCATCGTTGCCGGAGGAGACAATCTCGGCATCGCTGACCAGGAACCACGAGCCGCCTCCGGAGGTTACTGCCGTCCACCAGCCCGCGGGTATGGTTGCCCGTCTCCACGTCAAACCCAGGTCGGACGAAACGACCACGTCGTCAGCGGCGATCGCCATAAAGAGATCGTTGCCGAAGGCAACCGACCTCAGTCCGGCGACGGTGACTTCCTCACTGGATCGGCTTTGCCACGTTTGGCCGTAGTCGGTGGAGCGCAGAATGGTCCCCGCCTCACCCACAGCCACAAAGACACCCTTGCCATAAGCGACGCCGTGCAAGGTTTCGGTCGTGCCGGAATCTTGCGGGCTCCATTGGTTTTGGCCATGACCAGCCGCGGGCCAGCCGGCCAACAGAAGACTAAATGATGCTAGGACCAGAAACCGCCAGGCGGCATCCATTCCCTTCGTGATGCGATGCGCGCGTTGGCTGAGCGGTGGAATTCTGCTCTTCATAGATAGTAACTCTCTTCCTCTTTGCGGTTTCCCTGTTTATGCCTCGTGACTATCACGGCACCACATAGTGCCTCACCCTGCTTTCACCGGCTGCAAAGCGAACGGTGATCCACACCAATCCCGACGCGCCTGCCCCTCGAAGAGTCAGCTCGCCTTTGTTCGCTATGTGCGCTGTACCAGCAGAAAGACACGCTTCTTGTTCTTGAGTCACGTCACGAACGATGATTCGTAAGCGGGTCCTCCCTCTGGGTCAAGAACAAATAGGAAGCAGTTCTTGCGGGGCGATTCCCATTTGACGCCCAAGCGCCGTTCGGTTTAGCTTCGGCGCGAAACGCTAAACAGAACGATCAAGCCTATGACCTCATCCCTTTCCCGTCGTTCCGCCGTCAAGAAGATGGCGGGCGCCGCTGCGGTTTTCAGCGTCGCGTCATCGTTGTCCGAATCCGCCAGTGCCGCTGCAAGCGGCGGCGTCAAGCTCAAAGGCAACATCCACCATTCGGTGTCCGCGTGGTGTTACGGCAGCCTGTTCAACCCCGGCAGGAACAACCAGCCAGCGAAGATGACCTTCGAGGATTTCTGCCGTGAATGCGCCAAACTGGGCCTCGAATCGGTCGAACTGCTGGGGCCGGACGAGTGGCCGACGGTGAAGAAGGCCGGCCTGACCTGCGCGATGTGCAATGGACCCGACCGCATTGACTATGGCTGGAACCTCGTCGAACACCATGACGACCTGGTGGCGAAATTCGGGAAGGCCATCCCCCAGGTGGCGGCGGCCGGATTCCCCAACATCATCACCTTTTCGGGCAACCGCCGTGGCATGAGCGACGAGCTGGGCCTGGAGAATTGCGTCAAAGGCCTCAAGCGCATCGTCGGCGTGGCGGAGAAGGAGAAAATCAACGTCATCCTCGAACTGCTCAACAGCAAGGTGAACCACAAGGATTACATGGCCGATCACACGGCCTGGGGCGTCGAAGTCTGCAAGCGGGTGGGGTCGGAGCGGCTCAAGCTGCTCTACGACATCTATCACATGCAGATCATGGAAGGGGACCTGATCCGCACGATCAAGGACAACTCCCAATACATCGGCCACTACCACACCGGCGGCAACCCAGGACGCAACGAGATCGATGATTCCCAGGAGATCTGCCATAAAGCGGTGATGAAGGCAATTGTCGCTACCGGCTACAAGGGCTTTGTCGGCCAGGAATTCGTCCCGACGCGTGACCCGTTGACCAGTCTCAAAGAGGCCATTCAGATTTGCGACGTCTGAGCGGGCCGCTAGGCAGTCGCCCGACTCCGTCGCAACCTGTCCAGCGCCACGGCAATGATGATGATGATGCCGGTGATGATCTCCTGGACCCAATTGGGCAGGCCCATTTGCGAACAGCCGGAGCGGATCACAGACATGATCAGGGCGCCGACCAGGCTGCCCAGGACCGAGCCTTCACCACCAGACAGGCTGCCTCCGCCGATCACCACGGCGGCGATGACGTCCAGTTCCAGGCCCACCGCCACCGTGGGATCGCCTACGGTCAGCCGCGAGAATTGCATCACGCCCGCCAAGCCGCCAAACAAACCGCCCAGCGAGTAAATGGCGAGCTTCACCCGATCGACCGGCACGCCGCAAAGTCGTGCCGTTTGTTCGTTTGAGCCCACCGCAAACGTGTGCCGTCCGAGCCGCGTGAAGCGAAGGACCAGCGCTACCAGCAGGGACATCGCAATCAGCAACCACACACCCGCCGGCACGATGAGCCAACGTCGCTCAGGAGGCAGGGATGCCAGCAGCTCATTCAACCAGGTCTCCGGCGCGTCGATCTTTTGCTCGCGCGACAGGCCCTTGGCTGCGCCGCGCACCAGGAGCATGGTGCCCAGCGTCACGATGAACGGGACTACCCGGAGTCGGGTGATGAGGAGGCCGTTGGCCAGACCGCAACCGGCGCACGCCGCCACCGCCACCGCTGCCGCGGCGAGCGGATGCGGCACCTCCCCGCCCCGGTTCAGACACCAGGCGATCACCACCGTGCCCAGCGCCACAATCGAACCGACGGAAAGATCAATGCCCCCGGCGATAATGATCAGCGTCATGCCCAAGGCGCCCATGCCCACGATCGTGGTTTGGCGGGCAATCGTCTCAAGGTTGCGCGCCGAACGGAAGCTCTCCGGACCGATCAGGGCAAACAGCAGAAAGACGATCCCGAGGCCTAGCAACGGCCCCAACCGGTTCAGCCACTCCGCCCAGGCCACCGACCGAGCAATTCCGGACTTCGGACTTCGGACTTCGGATTTCACGTTATGATTTCCTGCCCGGTTGCTTCCAGCATCAAGGCATGCTCGTCGATTTCGCTCACCGGATGCGCCGGGCCGAGGTTACCCCGGCACATGACGGCGACCCGGTCGCAGATGCCCATCAGCTCGGGCAGGTAGCTGCTCACGAGCAACACACCCTTGGGCGCGCGACCCTCGGCAGCGGAGCCGACCGCAAGCTCATTGACGAGTTGGTAAATCGTCGCCTTGGCCGCCACGTCAATGCCTCGTGTCGGCTCGTCGAGCAGGAGCACGTCCACGCCGTGTTGGAGCAATCGGGCCAGCGCGACCTTTTGTTGGTTCCCCCCGGAAAGGGAGCTGACGGACTGGCCCGGGCCGGTGCAGTGAATGTCGAGGCGATCAATCCAGCGGCGCGTCGCTTGGGCTTGCCGCCGCGGCAAGACCAAACCGCCAGGACCCAGCCCGGTCAGCCGGGACAACGTCACGTTGTCGGCAATGCTCAGCGACAGCGCCAGACCTTCCTGCTTGCGGTCCTCGCTCAACAGGCCGACGCCCTGGGCCCAGCGACGCACGGGAGACGCCGGCCCCACATGCACGCCCACTTTGATCTGGCCGCGGCAGACGGCCTCGAGCCCGAAGACGCACCGGAGCAATTCGGTCCGGCCCGCTCCCATCAAGCCGGCAATGCCAAGCACTTCGCCGCGCCGCAAGGCCAGCGAAGCCGAAACAGGGATTGACGCGCCCGCCAGTTCGGAGATCTCGAGCAGGACCTCGCCCGGTGTGCGGGTCGAACGCGGGTAAAGGTCTCTGACTTCGCGACCAACCATCAGCGCAACGATGCGGTCCACGCTCAGTTCGTTGGTCGGGCCTTCACCAACCGTTCTGCCGTCCCGCAGCACCGCGATGCGATCCGACACCTCCTTCACTTCCTCCAGGAAATGGGAGATATAGACGATGGCCAACCCTCGCTGCTTGAGCTGTTGGATGAGCTCGAACAACCGCCGCACGTCCTGGCGGGTGAGACTGCTCGTTGGCTCATCGAGCACGAGAATGCGGCAGCCGACGGCCAGCGCCCGGGCGATCTCGACCAACTGCTGCGCGGCGACGGGGAGCTGGCCGACCTTTCGGTCTGGGCGAATTTCCGCATGGGCCAACTGCCTGAGCGCCGCAGTTGCACGCTGGCGAACCTGGGCGCGGCGAATCCAGCCCCAACAATTCGGCTCCATGCCCAGCAGAATGTTCTCCTCGACGCTCAGATGCGGGGCGAGCGAGAGCTCCTGGTAGATCATGGCGATGCCGGCCTGGCGCGCTTCCAGCGGATTGGTTGGCGCAAAAGGCTGGCCGTCGAGCCGCATCTGGCCGCTGTCCGGCTGGTGCGCACCCGAGAGAACTTTCATCAAGGTGCTTTTGCCTGCGCCGTTCTCGCCGACGAGCGCCAGGACCTCGCCGGCGTGGACGCGCAGACTGACCCCGTCCAACGCTACCGTCGCGCCGAAGCGCTTGGAGATGTCGTGCATCTCCAGACGGGGCGGTGGCGATGAATGGGAGGGGTCAGGCATCGTCAGCAAGCGCTCAAGGTGACACCGCGGAAGTCAGGCGAGGAGGTTTCCAGTTCAAACAGCTTGGGCAACTTGCTCACATTCCAGCTCGATCGTTGAGGGCATCTGGAAAAGGTGGGCGCAGGGCCAGCAATCATCAAACCAATTGGCGCTTTTCTCCGTCTGACTTGTCCGTCTCCTGGCCAGCGCCTGTTCATGAGATCAGGGCCAGATTACTTGAAGCCCAGCCGTGTCCCGATGCAACAAGTGGGTCAAAGCGTTTGCCTGGTCGACCAACCGCTCCGCTTCGCGAGGAGTGTAACCGTGGACGTAAGTGGCTTCCACGTGGTTCGGTGAGCGCAGGAGACTTCGCGTTACTCCCGCATTCGTCATTCCTTTAGCCACCTCTTGATGTCCGGTTCGAGCAGTTTACGGATCTCCGGCTCGTTCATGTTCTCGGTGGTCACCACCGTCGCGCCGGTGTCGATGCGCTTCTCGACCTTCTCGCCGCGCAGGTGCGCCACCACGGTTTTCACGCCGAGGTACCCCATCTTCATCGGATTCTGCAGAATCAGCCCGTTGAGTTGCTGGCTTTCCATGGCTTTGACCAGCATCTCCGAGCTGTCGAAGCCGACGAATTTCACTTTGCCCGCCCACTTGTTGTCCTGGAGGGCGCGCAACATGCCGAAGGTGGTGGACTCGTTCGACGCGAAGATGCCGTCCACGTCGAGGCTGCCGTCGGATTTACGGAACCGGCCCAACATGTTCTCTGCGACCTTGTAGGCGGCCTCCGTCACCGCGCCACCGAATTGGTTGGCGCTCAGCACCTCGATGCCCGGATGCGTTCTGATCTCATCGAGCCAACCCTGTTCGCGCGCCATGGTGCTGGCCGAGCCTTCCATGCAGCGCAGCATCACCACGCGTCCCTTGTCGTTGAGCAGTTTGGCCAGCAGTTGGCCCGCCTTCACCCCGCCGAGGTAATTGTCCGTGGCGACGAAGCTCACGTATTTCTGGCCCTTCAGGTCGGAATCGATGATGACCGTCGGGATGCCCGAGCGCGCCGCGTCCTCGACCGCCGGGCGCAACGCCGCGTCGTCGAGCGGTGCGAGGACCAGGCCGCTCACCTTACGGGTGATCATGTCCTCGACCACCTTGATCTGCGAGTCGCGGTCGTCCTCCTTCAGCCCGCTCTTCCACACAATCTCGATGTTGCCCAGCTCGCTTGCGGCCATGAGCGCGCCGGCATGGATGGCCTTCCAGAAGTTATGCGTCGCGCCCTTGGGAATGACGGCGATGGTGAGCGTTGGCGATGCGGATTTCGCGCCGGGGGCTTCGGATGACGGCTTACAGGCGGTGAGGAAGGTCGTGAGTAACAGGCAGGCCAATGTCCGAAGTCCGAAGTCCGAAGTCCGAAGGAAGCTCGAAATCCGAAATCCGAAGAGGTGGCCAGCCGGGCCGTTCGGGCTTCGGATTTCGGATTTGTTTCGGATTTCGACCTTCGGATTTCGGATTTCGCTCAAACGGGCCGCTGCGACGGCAGGATTCGGTGATTGCATAGGTTAATTCTCCTTCAGCCACTTCTTGTAGTCCGGGTTGAGCAGGCCGTTCATGGCCGGTTCGTTCATGTTCTCCGGCGTGGCGACCTCGGAACCAGTGTCGATCCGCGGCTCGATCTTCTCGCCTTTGAGGTGGGCGACCATCGTCTTCACACCCAGGTAGCCCATCCGGATCGGATCCTGCAACACCAAGCCGTGCAACTCGCCTTTCTTCATCGCCGTCACGAGCATGTCCGAACTGTCGAACCCGACAAACTTGACCTTGCCGGCCAACCCTCCGTCCTGCAACGCCCGCAACATCGCGAACGTGGTGAATTCGTTCGGGCAGAAGATGCCATCAATGCCGATCGTGCCACCCGGTCGCTTGAATGGAGCCAGCAGGTTCTCGGCGTTCTGATAGCCGATCTCGGCCGTGCTCCCCGAACGCTGGTTGGCGCTGACGACTTCGGCGTTGGCGAATTCCCGCTTGAGCGTGTCGAGGAAACCCTGGACCCGTGCCTCAGTGCTCGCCGATCCTTCCAGGAACCGGAACACCACGACCTTGCCTTTGCCTCCGAGGAGCTTGCCCAAATAACGGGCGCCCTTCTGTCCGCCCACATAGTTGTCCGTCGCCACGAAACTGACGTAGTTCGATCCCGCCAGCGCGGAATCGATGATGACGACGGGAATCCTCTGGCGCGCGGCCTCGTTCGCCACCGGGCGCAGCGCCGTCTCGTCCAACGGCGCCAGCACGATGCCATCGACCCGGCGCGTGATGAAGTCCTCGACAACCTTGATCTGGGACTCGCGGTCGTCTTCTTTAAGCGGGCCTTTCCAAATGACTTCCACGCCCAATTCGTCCGCGGCTTTCACCGCGCCGGCATGGACGGATTTCCAATACACCTGGTTGGCGCCTTTGGGAATGACAGCGAGGGTGAGACGTTTTTGCCCGGTGGCCTCCGGTCGTTCACCGCACGAACTTAACCAGAGCACCGCGGGAAGGAAGGCCAGGATTGATCGAAGGTGTTTCATCGTGCTCGCGGCGCATTTTTCGACGACGACCCCGAACTGTCACGGCTATTCTTCTCCAATCTTGCCGCGCACCGAAGCCGGCGGACATCGGCCTCGTGGGGATGGCAACCGGCTTACCTTGCGGCCGAGAACCTTCGTGATTCCGACTCTCGACTATGCGTGCGGGAGCTCTTGGTGCTCACCCGGCAGCCGTCGCGTGGTCTGTGGGTCAAGGGGTTCTTCTGCCGCAGGATGGCGATCTTGAGCGCGCTCATAGATGTTGATGTGTAAGGGCGCGCCACGCTGGACGCGAGCGCTACCCATGAACCGGGGGGCGGCCGTCCTCGGCCGCAGCGAGCCTGGCCCATCGCCGGGGTTTCGGGATTTGCCAGAGCGCGTGGCCTGTCCGACATCGCTGCGCCCGGGGACGGGCGTCCTCCAACTTGCGTCTGCGCTTTCCTGGATCGCCGGTCACGACTCTGGCAGCCGCGCTTGCAGCCAGCGCAGGTTTTGGAGGTCGTCTGCGTATAACTGCCAGGCCAGTTCCAATTGCCTGAGGTTGCTCAGACAGACCGCAGATTGGCCTTTGGCTTTGGCCTTCGACAACGCAGGCAGGAGCATCGACGCAAGGATCGCGAGGATCGCAATCACCGCCAGCAGTTCGCTGAGCGTGAAACCGACAGTCAAAGTAACCGCGTTGCTTCGGGGATGTTCTCTCATGGTTTGCACCTTAAAAGGTCACTTCCGCAGGAGACGGTAGAACTGGGCGGGTTCGGAGACGTCGGGTGCGCGAAGCAGTTGGACGTCGTCGGTAAAGGTGACGGGTTCGGCCGGCAGCCACAGTCCGGGCAAGCGGGAGGCGCGCAGCAGTTGGCAGGAGATGCCAGGCGCTCCGTGGGCCTGCAATTCCAGTCCGGACATCGCCCGTGACAACGCCAGTCGAGGCGTGGGCACCGTGGGTTGTTGTAGCAGCGCCAGACTGTGACCCCCTCCCGCCGCAATCCGTACCACGTTGCTCAACCCGCTAGGCACATCCGTCTGACCGACATCATTCCTGCCCCACGCCACCACCCGGCCCTCAGCCGCGAGCGCCAAACTGTGACCATATCCCGCCGCAATCGCCACCACGTTCCTCAAACCGCTCGGCGCATTCGTCTCGCCGCCTCACGCGAAGACTTCGGAGGCAGCGTAAGTTGCCGCGTAGGGGTCAGGCCGGGTAATATGACATTCGCGGATATCGTGGTCGGTTTCGGCCCGTTTCTTCACTACGAATCGCTTTCCGCAACAAACTCTTCATCCCATCCAACTCGGCCTCCTGGCTCGCCTTTACCCGCCGAGTCTGTCAATTCAGTTCGCCGAATACCCGGCCTGACTCCACGGCAACCAACGGATACTTGTCGGGGTGAAGGATGCGATCCAGATCCACATCCACATCCAGCTTGGGCCAGTACAGGTGCTCTTCGTGGAGCAGTTGCACAGCACACAATTCCTCCACGGTGGCCCGTCGGAACCATGGGAAGGGCTCAAAGGCGAGGAAATATTCCCGCCCGTGTACCACGAGCCAAAACCCGTGAGGCGAGATGTTCAGAACCTCAACCGCCAAAGTGCTTGCGCCAGTCGGACTCTCGGTGCCAAGCTACCAGACGACCGGGACGGCTTCAACCGCAGGTTTGAGGCGAACGCAATACTTAGCCACCACCGCCGCTTAGCAGTTCTGACGTTGAATGCCCAGAAACCATAAAATGGCGCTAAAAACCAATCGCAACACCACTGGCTGGGCGGCGGTCGGCTGTAGTGAATCGTTCTGCGTTCCGATCACACTCAGCTTCTTCTGGCAGCAGACTCACCAAAGCTGGAGCACCCCGATAAAGTCGCGTCCGGCACACTTCGCAAAGTGTGCACCGCATCAATTGCCGGGTGAGTGTCGGCAAATGGCTTGTCCTGGACAGCGACTTTGACCGACTGAAGGACAACATCAAACTCCTGCGGCCGTCTGAGAATCCGCCCGCCTGACTCCGCGCCCGAATCCCCGTTGTGAGCGTTGGGGGCCACTTCTCTCCCCTGCCGTTTACGCTCCCCGGCATGGCTCGTAAGCTTCGTGTCCAATCTCCCGGCGCGATCTACAACGTCATGCCGCACCCTGGTCACCTCCTCGTCGTGACGCCCCAGCCAAACCTCGTCGCCGGCGTGACGCTGAAACGGATCGCTGGGCGGCTGTACACGGGAACCTGGAAGCATCTGAACCGGCGGTCGCACGACTACAGCCAGACAAGAGAAAGGCGGCAATGTGCCAAAACCAGGAACCGACCCCTTGAGGAACCGACCCCTTGAGGAACCGACCCCTTGAGGAACCGACCCCTTGATGACGGTATCGAGAGCGACCAACCGCGGGAGCGGAACTGCAGAGAAGTCAACGTGGCTCGGACCGCGTTTCTTAGGATAATGGTTGCCGGTCTCGAAATAGCGCAATCGACTCGACAGAACTCCCCACGGGTTCGGCTCACTTCTGTTTGAAATTGAAGATCTGCGGGTAGTTCGTTGGCTGCGGCATCAGATCCGCGCTTCCCTTGAGATATTTGTTCAGGAACCAAAGCATGTAGTCAGTAATCGTGCGGGCGGTCTCCCGCCGACGGTCGAGTGTCGTGGAGGTCACCCACCAGTAATAGGTGGAGAAACTCATATGTTCTGTGTAGCGAATCTGGAACCAGACCGCGTTAGTAGTCGCTCTGCCAAACAGGGTGTAGTCCGAGGAGTCGGCCCGGTGCATGGTCAGGGACGGCTTCTGTAGGCCGAGCGTCGACAGCGCGGGTTGGTAACCACCGGGATCGAAGGCGACGGCCGCGCGACAACGGTCGTTTACTCGACAGAACTCACCCGCGGTGGCGCCGCCGAACGACCAACCCATCGATGCGACGCGGTTCACGTCCAACCGCCCGGTGAAGAGGGGATCGTTCTGGTTCCAGCACGCCAGTTCGTCCAGGACGACCTCGAAGTCGCGGACATGATCCTGCAACAGCCAATCGTTCATCTCCCGTCCCGTCAGGTCGGTGGACGAGTCGCGGTAGATGTAGGTTCCATCCGGGTACACGACAAGGCTGCTCTCAAAGTGGTCGACGGCCACGACCACATAGCCGTGGCTGGCGAGCTGCTCCGCCCACTCCTGCCCGTCGTTGCGATAGTCCGGATACCCGTGCGACCAAAACACAACCGGCAGTCCAGCCAAGGCCGTCGCGAACGGGGCATTGCTCATCGAATGGCTCCGAAAGTAGGGACCTATGGCGACGGCGCCCTGCCATGCGCCATACCGATTGTCGCGGGCAATCGGTTCCGGGTCGAACCGTGCCGGCCACTGTCCGGCCGTGCGCTGGGCCGGATACCAGATTGTGATCGGGAAAGAGCCGTTGGTGGAAATGCGGTAGCGGTTGCGGCGCGAATCACCCTGGATAGTGCGGTCGATCACCCCCACCGGATAGGGACCGGACGGGGACCGCTGCGGGGCCACGAAGTTGGCGGCTGGTGTCCGGTAGAACCGCTGGCCCAGGCGTCCCGCCTCAGGATCGCGGATCACCCAGTTGTTGGTGGCGGCGCTCGTCCGAACCAGCCAGGTCAACGGCATCCAGTCGAAGAGGTTAGTGGAAACTTCCACTGGATAGATGTCGAAGTAAGTCAGGAACCGGTTGATGAGCCCCACCCCGGGCGTGTAGCCGCCACCCAACGTCAGAGACACCGTTCCGTCCGGTTCGACCTGCACGGCATCGAACCGGTGCGGCCGCATCTCGGTGATGTCACAAACGGTCACCGTGGTCGTCACAGCGGCTCCCAGTCCCATCCCGCCGGTCGGGTTGCTCAACTGGACCCGGAACACCTTATCCCTCGTCGCCAGCCCGTCATCGAGGATTGGCACAGTGAAGGATTGCGTCATTTCTCCGGTCGCAAACGCCAGCGTGCCTTTCATTTCCGTGTAGTCGCTCCCTGCGGTGGCAGTGCCGTTTGTCGTGGCGTAGTCCACGGTGAAGGCATCCAGAAGCTCGTCATTGCCTCGGGTCACCGTCAGCACGACGGCACCCTCGTTCTCATGAACCCAAAGCTGGGTCTGGGTGAACTGCACGCCGGGATCGTTGTCCGTGATGGTGACGGTGGTGGCCAGTGGGGACCCCAGAACCGCACCACCAGTGGGGTTGCTTAAGGTCAGGCGAAAGGTCTTGGTCGGCTCCTTGAGGCTATCGTTGAGGATCGGGACGGTGAACAGCTTGACCGTCTCCCCCGCCGCGAAAACCAGCGTCCCCTTGGTTTCCGTGTAGTCCTGGCCCGCCGTGGCTGTCACGTTGGTCGTGGCATAATCCACAGTGACGGGAAAGTTCCCGTCGTCGCCCCGCACCACAGCTATTAAGACGGATCCTTCGTCCTCCCGTGCCCAGTAATTGGCGAACTCGAATGCCAGACCCTTGTCGTTGTCGGTGATCCGCACCGTGGCGTTGGTGCGAACCCCCAAGGCCGCCCCACCGGTTGGGTTGCTCAGGATGACCTGAAAGGTCTGAGTGCCCTCGACGAAGCCTTCGTTCAAGATGGGGACCATAATGGCCTGATTGGTTTCTCCGGCTGAAAAGGTCAGCGTCCCGGAAACCGCCGTGTATTTAAGCCCAGCAGTCGCCGTTCCGTTGGTGGAAGCGTAATCCACGCTGACGACGGTGTTGGTGTCGTCCAACCGCTGGACAGTGAGCGTGACCGCACCGGCATCTTCGGCGACGGCGTAGCTGGCCGTGCTGAATTGGATGGTGCTGGCAGCATGGAGACCCGCGGTGCAAACCAGCAAGATCGCCAGGATGGTGAGACAGGTGGATGTTTTCATAGAGCACCAAGTTAGCGCCGTTGTTACTTCCGCAGGAGACGGTAGAACTGGGCGGGTTCGGAGGTGTCGGGTGCGCCAAGGAGTTGGACGTTGTTGGTAAAGGTGACGGGTTCTGTCGGCAGCCACGGTCCGGGTAAGCGGGACGCGCGCAGCAGTTGGCAGGGAATCCCGGACGCTCCGTGGGCCTGCAATTCCAGCCCGGACATCCCTCGTGACAACTCCAGTCGAGGCGTGGGTACCGTAGGTTGTCCCATCAGCGCCAGACTGTGACTATATCCCGCCGCAATCGCCACCACGTTGCTCAACCCACTGGGCACTGTCGCTTGGCCTGACCAGCCCACATTAAGGGGTGGTACGCCCGAACAGTTGGCGCCCCACGCCACCACCCGGCCCTCGGCCGTCAGCGCCAGATTGTGGCCCATGCCATACCCCCCCTCCCCTCCCGCCGCAATCGCCACCACGTTGCTCAACCCACTGGGCACATTTGTCTCCCCGTTCCAGTTAGCGCCCCACCCCGCCACCCGGCCGTCGGCCGTCAGCGCC
>Ga0315274_10009251_pt1 | contig 14248 bp, 14 predicted proteins | sample YL17G02_20_MG_FD_203700 | JGI IMG/M metagenome (GOLD analysis project Ga0315274, IMG submission 203700) | Sediment microbial communities from Yellowstone Lake, YNP, Wyoming, USA - YL17G02_20 | ecosystem: Environmental > Aquatic > Freshwater > Lake > Sediment | place: USA: Wyoming | collected... | reverse complement strand
GGTTTTTTTTTTTGTTAAAAAATCTTTTATTTTTTTGTGGTTTTCGCCCCCCCCCCCCCCTCATTGCATGGTGAATTATGACCGCTTTAGCGGTAAGACGTCGCGTCGCAGCCAATATTAAACGCTGCCGTCAGCGAGCCGGCTTGACGCAGGATGCTATGGCTAAGCAGCTTGATGTGTCTTTACGCTATGTGTCCATGTTGGAGCAAAACGCCCGCAACTTGAGTATCGAGTCGCTGGCAAAGATCGCGGCGTGCTTAAATATCGATATTGCTGAACTCGTATGCGACGAGAAATATCTCGACGATGCGAAAAAGTCTGCTGCCGAGCTAGGTATTGAGCTCCTGCGCCAATTCGTTAAAAAAGAGGCGTAGTAGTAGCTCGCACTAATTATTCTCACATCTCTTTGGTCTCAGATCTCTTCTGACAAGATATCGATAATTTGCGCCAGTGCCACCGTTTGCCAGTCGTCGCCGTAGTCAAATTCGGCGCGGCACAGGGTGTTGCAGGCGCGGTCCCAAACTGCTGCCGAGATGGGTGCTAGGCCTTGGGTCACACGGATCGCATTGGCCTTGTCCCGTACCGTTGCGGTCGCCTTTAGAGCCTTGAGCCGGGTGCTGTGGCGGACTGTGGCAAATACTGAGGCCTCTTGAATCGCGGTCATCAGCGAAGCTTGGGAGCATGGGTCGCTGAGGGTAGCGGCCACATCGGTCATGTCTGTCATGTCTGTCATAAAAGTCGAATCGTCCGTTGGATCGGTAACCGCAATCACACCGACGGCAAACAGGCGGTGGTCGAATTCGGCTTCTTGAACAAAACGCCAGCCTGTAGTCTGCGCCCTGCTAAAGTCTGCGACTAGGATTATAGGCGAGACTTGCGAGGCAAGATCCGGCAACGCATCTCGGATCTCATGGAAGCAAAGTACCCGATGTCCTGCAGTCTTAAGGAAAGGACTGCTGGCTAACACGTGCTTAAGATCGTCATCGATAATGATGGTCGCTTGAAACGGAGCTAACATCATGTCCTCATGTACAGTGGCAAACTTCCAGGTAATCGTCTCTCATGAAGACTATGCCAAAATTTCTGCTCACAGAGAAGCTTTTTTGTTCTCGATTTCGATATCTTTACACAAAGCGTAGGATCCATGATGTTTTAAGATAAATTAAGTGATAAGGCACTGCAGGGGGCTTCTGTTGTGGGGATTTTTTAGTTGCACCGACATAGATCCTAGGTGTATGCATCTTATGCTAGTGAAGCTATGTTTATGATAATCTAGAATCGATGAGTTCGTCAACGTTTGGCGGGAATTGAGCATTGGTCTACCGTTCGACTCTGGTGTTTTAGTTTTCATGGAGCGTCGTTATGGCGGAACGTAAAAAAAACTCTGAGCGGTTTGGCGATTATCTGCGCGCGAAGAGACTGGCAGTAGGTTTGAGCCAAGACGCTGCCGCTGTGGCTTTGGGCTATAACGAGCGCTATTTTCTCTCACGTATTGAAAACGACCGGGTGGCCTTACCATTTGAAAAGATACCGGTGATCGCTCAGCTCTACGGCATTCCTATCGAAGAACTGGTCGAAGCTGTGGTGCGCGAGCAGTCTAGGCTAGTCCGAGCTAAGGTAGATGCTATCGTAAAAAATGCTGCCACTATGCAGCCGGCTTCGTTTGCTAAAAAGGCTTAAAATGAGACGCTTTGCTTTACTTTTTATATCGCTACTGGGCCTGTCTAGTCATGCATTTGCATTTGATCATGACCATGCAGCCTGGACAGCACTCCTCAAGCAACATGTGTCCGTCGATGGACGGGTTGCTTACGCGAAATTAAAGGTGGGTAAAGCGACCGCCGCGGGTGGTGCCCTTCGTCAATATTTAGGCAGCCTGCAGACGGTGCGCGCCGAAGAGTTCGCAGCGTGGTCGTCTGACCAGCAGAAGGCTTTCCTAATCAACGCCTATAATGCCTTCACCGTCCAACTGATCGTGGACAACTATCCGGTAGCCAGTATCCGCGACATTGGCGGTTTTTTGAAAAAGCCTTGGTCTATCGAATTTTTTAATCTTCTGGACGGCAAGGCAAAAACTCTCGATACCATTGAGCATCAACTTTTACGGCCGGTATATAAAGATGTCCGCATTCACGCCGCGGTCAACTGCGCCTCAATTTCGTGTCCTCAGTTGCGTGGTGAGGCCTACAGCGGCGCGCGCTTGAATGAGCAATTAGAGGCTCAGATGCGCCTCTGGCTCGCCGATGCCAGCCGCAATCAATTTGCAGCTGCGAGTGGTGCCGTCAAGGTATCGAAGATTTTTGATTGGTATGTGCAGGATTTTGTTGCGTGGGGTGGTGGTGTGCGCGAGGTTTTGACGCGCTACGGACCGCCGCAAGCCAAAGCGGCATTGTCCCGGGCCAGCACCATTGGCTACCTCGACTACAATTGGCAACTTAACTCGCAGAGCGAGTGATTTGCGGGGATTTTGAGCCAGCGCTCTCGCTCGAGCTCGCGCTCGAACTAGTCGCTAGGGGGCGCAGGACTCGCCAAGCCAGAATCGTGCGCATGACGATGGTGAGTGCTAGCACGGTGATCCATATCCAGGTGAGCAGCGGCAAAGCTGCGGGAAAGAGCAGAAACACGGTATAAGCGAGGCCGGTTTCGCCGCCTTCAGCCAGACCTGCTGCAAGCCGCAGGCTGCGGTTGTCTGTCGGTCCGATGCCCTTTTGGCGTTCTATTTCCCCCAGAGCCAGCGCGCTGGTGATGCCGAGTACGTAAAAGCAGAGGATCACTGACCATGCGGCAGCAAGCTCGGGAAAGCGGTAGGCAAAGCCTAAAATCATGACGCTATAAGCCGTCATGTCTAAAAGTATGTCTAGATAACCACCAAAAGCTGACACCTGCATGGTGGCACGAGCGTAGATCCCGTCGGTGCCGTCAAGCAGCCTGCCGGTCCACCATAGGCAAAGTGCGGCTAAAAAATAGTCCGTAGCGACAGCGTAGGCCGCTGCAAAGCCGAACATGCTGCCGGTAGCGGTGAGCTGATTAGGGGTGAGTCCGAGTCTCTTATAGATCGTGATGAGCCATCCCGTGGCCTGGGGTAAGATACGGCGGAAAGGTCCATCGATCATGCGCCGCGCCTCCAGCTATGAAAGAGCGCTACCACGCGCAGGAGCTGCTGCGGTGCGTGAGCTTTTTTCCACACTCCGGCAGCGTATTTATTGGCCTCGGCAAAGGTCGGATAGGCGTGAATGGTGCCGAGGATTTTGTTTAGTCCTATGCCGTGCTTCATCGCGGTGACAAATTCGACGAAATATTCGCCTGCGTGAGCACCGACCACCGTGGCACCGAGAATTTTATCTTTACCCGGTACTGTAAGTACTTTGACGAGTCCATGGGCGTCGCCGTCGGCTATGGCGCGGTCAAGGTCATCGATGCCGTAGGTCGTCAACTCGTAGGGAATGTTTTTTGCGGCAGCGTCTTTTTCCGTCAGCCCGACCGTGGCGATTTCTGGATCGGTGAAAGTGACCCGCGGTATGACTCTGTAATCAGCCTTGAAGGATTTAAACGGCGAGAAGAGTGCATTGACTGCGGCATACCATGCTTGATGTGCGGCCACGTGAGTAAATTGATAGGGGCCCGCAACATCGCCCACGCAGTATATGTTGGGGAAGTTCGTGCGCATGAACTCGTCGTGCTCAATGGTGCCACTTTGCTCTAGGCGCACGCCTAAGTCTTCCAGTCCAAATCCCTCGGTGTGCGCGCGGCGTCCCAGTGCCAAAAGCACTTCGTCAAATTCCAAATCCAAAAATTCCACGCTACGTTCGCCGTGTGAGCTTTCGACAACCAGAGAGCGGACGCCCTGATTCAGCGTGAAGTTTTTGGCTTTATGTCCAGCTAGCACGGTCACGCCTTCACGGCGAAGGGTCCCTGAAATGAGGGCGGAGACGTCCGCATCCTCGCGCGCGAGTAGCGACGGAGCCATCTCGACTATGGTGACCGCGGAGCCGAGGCGTTGGAAGGCCTGCGCCAATTCACAGCCTATGGGGCCGCCTCCGATGATCAGAAGGCGCCTGGGCAGCTTACGAAGGTTCCATATCGTATCGGACGTGTAGTAGGGGTGATCTTGGAGTCCAGGTATGTTTGGCACCAGTGGCGAGCCACCGGTCGCTATAATCAAGTTGCGGGCTGTGATGCGGCGGCCGCCTACTTCGACCTCGTAAGGGCTAATGACGCGTGCCGTGCCTTGGATACAGTCGACTCCGAGTGATTGATAACGATCTATAGAGTCATGGGGCGCGATTTTTTTTATCACATTCTGGACGCGCTCCATGACGTCAGCAAAGTCGAAATCAATGCTTACAGACTTGAATCCGAGGTCTTTTGCCTGGCTAGACAAGGCTGCTGCCTTTGCCGTGCGGATGAGGGCTTTGCTGGGGACACAACCAGTGTTGAGGCAGTCGCCGCCCATAGCACGCTTTTCGATGAGTGCCACCTTTGCTTTGACGGCGGCAGCAATGTAGGCCGACACTAGGCCACCTGATCCAGCTCCGATGACAATGATATTGAAATCGAAGCGTCGCGGCTTGGGCCACTTTTGCAATATGTGCCTTTTTTTCACACTTGCGATCACTCTTTTGGCGAGCAGGGGAAATAGTCCGAGCAGAGCAAAAGAGATCAGCATAGTTGGAGATAGGACGGCGTTAACGCGGTCAATCTTGGCTAGTTGAGTGCCGGCGTTGACATAGACTAGCGTTCCCGGAAGCATGCCTAACTGGCTCACCCAGTAAAAAGTCAGAGTACGGATTGGTGTTAATCCCATCACCAGATTGATCATGAAAAATGGAAATAGAGGCACTAAGCGCAGGGTGAAGAGGTAAAAGCTACCATCGCGGCGGATGCCTTCATTAATTGCGCTGAGACGGTCACCAAATTTAGTGGTGACTACGTCACGCAGTAGGGACCTGGCCGTGAGAAAGGCAAGGGTCGCGCCGATGCTCGAGGCGAACGATATCACCACAACTCCGGTGCCCAGGCCAAATAAGGCACCGCCAAGCAGCGTCAGCACCGTGGCGCCAGGCAAAGACAGGGCTGTTGCTACTATGTATACGACAGCATAAACGGCGAGCGTCTCTAATTTGTGTAGAGCGTAATAATCAGCGAACGCCTGCTGCTGGGCTTTGATGTAGTCCAGGCTTAGGTAGTGCAATAGATCGAAGGTATAGAGGCTCACGATGATGGCGGCGATCAGAATGACTGTGATGATTCGGAGGAACGAGTTACGCATCGGTTTGGCTCTATAGGTGTGGAGGATGCATTTTGCGTTTTCATCCTAGCATGGGCCATCAGAGATTAAAAAATAATCTATAGATATCATAGTCTTATTTATAATTAGTTGATTTTCATAACATCTTTTTATAATATTATTAAGACTTATGAATTGCCCTTAGAAATCGAGGATTTAATGAAGTCTAAATCCCTTTTTGCCTCCGGGTCCCGGGTTTTCACTCTACTCCTGACTTTCGCGGCGTTGTGCTCAGGTGCCTGCTCGCAGTTCGATGAGTACGATGGCTTTAATAGAAAGAAGGCTGACCCGGCACCGGCGTCGCCCAGCAGCGTAGACGCAACCAAGACTAAAGTTCCAAGCCCCACCAACACCAGTGGCGTCGGTGGGACTGCCCAAGCGCAGCCAGGTACGCAAGCCCCTGGCGCTCAGTCTTATCCGCTGACGACCCTGTTGCCGTCCAAAGGCACAGTGATATCTCCCTATGACCAAAAGACTCTGGAATTACCGTTTGCGGTAACCGGTGGCGCCGTGTCCGCCACGATCAACGATTTTCGCTTCCAATGTAAGCGGGAGAATCAGTCAAATTTCAGCCCTTGTCCCGAGCCATACAAATACACGTTTAGTGATCTGAAGAGTGGCTCAGTTTATTCGTTGGCCGTACGTGCGGTTAGTGTCAGCAAGGGAACTGTGGCTAAGCCTGATACGATCAGCTTTAGGGCAAAGTGATACTTGCTTAGGTCTTTTTGTCCGCTTACTTTATTGGTAAGCATTTAAATCTGAGGACAAATCCTGAGGAAGATCTATGAAAGTAAGCTTGCGTTATGCCGCATGGGTTTTGGTAATTTCAGCATTTAATGCTGGGTCCTGCGCTAAAGTTCGGAGTGACGATCAAGCTTCGACGTTGCGTAGTACGAGCGATCATCTGTTCACAGAGAGTTATCAATTTATTAGCTTTGGTGAAGACGACCTCTATGCGGCGCTTTCTTTAAAGCCTGATTCGCTCGAAAGGAAATTTGATTCCGTCAATGGTCAGTGGCTTAAGGTCGATGCTAAGCATGTCAAATTAACGCAGGATTCTAATGGTTCTTCCGAAACTATCTTGATCAGACGCACGGAAGATTTGAGCAAGATTTTTGGTCGCACTTTGGTGACTAAGCGCAAAGAAAAAATATCTGATGAAGGCCCGCTCAGTTTTCGGTCCATCACTCTGAGCCAAGATGGCACATTTAAAGCTCAGTCTTTTGTTGGTGGAGCCGAGGTCAAGGGGGATTATGATCTTGGATTTAAGCCTGTTTATGATCGCGAATCTACCAACAGTGCCTTTGAACATGTGCTCATAAGTGCAATTGCATTTAATATTGCCGGGGTGTTGAATCCGATGAGCTTTACCGTAAGCAAGAATGGTGAACTCACGCTGGAAGATCCCATGGCACACGGTGATTACCCGATTTATCGTTGAAAATCAGGTACTAATCAGACTAAACTAAAATAATTTAGCGTTTTTTGACATTGTGGCATCGCGATGCTACCTTTCAAAAAATGCTTTTTTATTTTGTGTTCGTTTTTAGTTTGATTTTTTAGATTCGTTGCGTGGATATCGTGTATACCGCGTCGGATCTATTTCATGAGGAAAGGATTCCCCGATGAAATGGACAGCCCGATTGGCTAAGTTTGTATGGTTAGCTGTGTTTGGTGGGTTGAGCGCGTTGAGCGCGTTGCTCCCTGCTTGTGGGCCTATGGAAGGACAGGTGAGTCGGCCTAAGGCAGATGGTTGGTACGGAGCTGATCGTCTACCGGGGGTAACTCTCGAGGCGATTAATGCTGCCTGCGGTGATCCCCGCGGCGCGGCTGAGGCTGGTGTTTCTTACGACGAATGCCGGCTGATTATTGCAGGCGCGGCGGTGCGGGAATCATCTTGGGATGTGAATAAATCATGCGAGGCTTGGGGGGACTGGAATGATCCCGCGTGCGGCCTGACGCAGTCGCGTTGGATGGATGCGAGGGCCGTTGGACTCGACTGCAGTCCGTCGGAACAGTCATCTAATGGCTATAAATGCAATGCTTTGACAGGTTTCCGAAATCTGCGCTGCAAAGCGGATGGTGGCACAAGCTGCGACCGTTGGGGCGGTGGCCGGACGCTGCATACCGGGATAAAAAAACATTTAGGCCCTAATCAGGGGGTCTTTGAGAGTTACAAGTACGATATGGAAACTGTCTACAATCGGCAGGATATCCGACAAAGACTGTATATTAGTGGTGGCGTGCGTTCTTGGTACGATCTACTGCACGCACCGCAGTAATCTGTTGATGCCTGGTGATGCCTAGCCGGCGTTGCGGGCTTCTGTTCTTTACAGGTAATTACGAGTATCGATCAGCTCGTGTGCGGTAAGCGCCGAGCTGGACGGTGATTCAATAACTGTGCTGTGTTCCAGCTGGACGACTTTGGCTTCCTGCATTTCCGGTGCTAGCACCTCAGTGATGAGCACAGAGATAGCGTCGTGTTGACGTTGTAATATGCCCCTTACGCATAAAAATGCCTGGCCATCAATGAGCGAGCGATAACGTGCGTAAAGTTGTGGTGTCGCTGCTACGTTCAGCATGCCAGTTTCATCTTCTAAAGTCATAAACACCATTCCTTTAGCCGAGGGTGGCGATTGTCGTACTAGTACCATGCCGAAGACGACGACGCCGCGCTGTGGTGTTAGGGTGGCTAAGGCTTGTATAGGCCGCAATTGAGCTACTGGTACTCCGTAACACCAATGCTCGCGAATAATAGCTGCGGGGTGCGGGCCGAGTGAGGTGGTGGTGGCATAAAAATCCGACTGACAGCGCTCCATCGTTGTTTCTGCTTGGAAGTCGGGCGGCGACTCCACATCCTCGAGGAATTCGCAGAACGGCGCGGCAGCTGCCAGCCAAAGTGCAGATCTGCGATCAATGCTGAAAATATGCAGGGCATCAGCCGCCGCCAAGGCTGTCAAATCTACTCTATTCAATGAACACGAGCGCAGCATGTGTAGGATGTCTCTCCAGCCACCAAGTGCGCCTCGGCGCTCGCATAGTTGCTGGGCTGCTTGCTTGCGTAAGGAACGGACGAGGCGCATGCCGAGACGTATCGCTAAGTCGCCATTCGGGCTGCGTTCGATGATGTGGTCCCAATGGGAGTGAGCCACACTGATTGGTAAAATCTTGACGCCATCTTGACGAGCGCTGTGAATTAGCACGTGTGGTGGATAAAAACCCATCGGTTGAGAATTTAGTAGCGCCGTAAAATAAGCCGCAGGCGCATGGCGTTTGAGATAAGACGATGCATAAGCTAGCAGCGCAAACGATGCAGCATGTGATTCAGGAAAGCCGTAGTCGGCAAAACCGCGAATCTGGCCGAGAATTTGCTGCACGAACTCTTCAGCAATGCCATTTTTGCGCATGCCTTCTTGTAATTTCTCGCCCCAACGCGAGAGGTCGCCTTTGATGGCAAAAGCCCCCATATTCTTCCGCAGCTGATCGGCTTCACCAGGGGTGAAATTACCAACCGTCATGGCAATGCGCATGACTTGCTCCTGAAAGATGGGGACGCCCAAAGTACGCTGCAGGATCGGCGCTAATCGCGCATCGGGGAAGGTCACAGCCTCCTCGCCATGCCGCCGCCTGAGAAAGGGGTGCACCATGCCGCCCTGAATCGGGCCAGGGCGGATGATCGCCACCTCGATCACGAGATCGTAGAACTTACGCGGCTGCAAACGTGGCAGCATCGACATTTGGGCGCGGCTCTCGATTTGGAACGTACCAACGGTGTCCGCTTTGCAGATCATGTCGTAAGTCGGACGGTCGTTAGCAGGTATGGTCGCTAGCGAGAGGTCTTGGCCTTGATGCTCCTTCACTAGAGCAAAGGTCTTGCGGATAGCTGTCAAAATGCCGAGGGCCAAGATATCGATCTTAAAAAAGCCAAGAGCCTCGATGTCCTCTTTACACCACTGAATCACCGTCCGTCCTGGCATGGTCGCGGGCTCTTGCGGCACCAGCCAGTTGAGGGTGCGGTCGGTGAGCATAAAGCCACCGGAGTGAATACCGAGGTGGCGCGGAAAGCCGCGTAGGCGCTCGGCTAAGCGGGCCCAGTGTGCATCCTGTTCTTGCTGCTGCGAGGTCGGCGTATCTTCTGCTGGCAGCTCTGTAATAGTGCGTCCACAATCACTACGGCGATAATCGCGACTGCTGAGTAATTTGCCGGCTTGTTCCAGGCGTTCATTTGAGTAGCCAAGAGCCTTGCCGACAGCGCGGATCGCGCCGCGAGTGCGAAACGTAATCACATTCGCAATCATCGCAGCGCGACCACGGCCGTAACGCTGATAAATATACTGAATCACTTCTTCGCGGCGTTCGTGTTCGAAGTCGACATCGATATCTGGTGGGTCGCCGCGTTCGACCGAGATAAAACGTTCAAATAATAGATCGAATAAGTTGGGATCAACCGCGGTGACGCCGAGCACAAAACACACGGCAGAATTAGCGGCTGAGCCTCGCCCTTGACAAAGAATCCCCTGTTCGCGCGCCCACCTTACGATGTCCCAGACGGTGAGGAAGTAATCGGCAAAGCTAAGTTGTTCGATCAAAGCTAGCTCGTGCCGCAGCAGCGTCTCAAGCTTGGTTGGGATGAGGCCGTAGTGCTTTTGAGCGCCCTGCCAGGTGATTTGCTCCAGGTATTCCTGCGCGCTGACGCCGTCGGGTAGCATTTCCTTAGGGTAGCGGTAGCGTAGCTCGCGGCAGTCAAAAGTACAGGTTTCAGCTAGTGATCTGCCGGTGGCAAGCGCCTGGGCGTATATCGGTAAGTCTCGGTAGCGCGCGGCAATCGTTTTAAGATCGTGCATAGACCGCTCGCCATTAGGAAATAAATGACTGCTGACATTGCCGACTGTTTGATTGTTACGGATAGCATGCAGTAGATCGCTCATGTCTTTAGCGCTGCGCTCATGCATATAAACATCATTGGTTAACAGGCAGGGCAGACTTAAGTCCTTGGCTAATGTCATCATCGGCATCATCCAGTGATCTTCCGCTGGATTTAGATGGCGACTGATGGCGCAGTAAACTCGTCCATTAAAATGTTCACGTAGTTGCATACAGCGTGCGCGCAAGGCAGCCTCGCCGCCACGGCGCAGTAGTCCGCGCATAGGTATGATAGCGATAAGATCCTGCACGTCCGCTGTCAGCAAGTAAGCTGGTGGTATGTGGGCGCCATTTTTACCGCCGCGGTGCGCATAGGTCAGGAGAGTGCACAGGTTGTGATAACCGCGGTGAGTCGTGGCGATGAGTGCCAGCGTGTCTTGTAGCAGCAAAGGTAAGGCGTGATCTTCAGCTAGGTGGATTTCGGCACCATGAATGAGCTGGAGCTTACCTGCGTAGCCTGGGTCAAGGCGTTGGCGCATCAGGGCGTTATGAGTACGCGCGGCCCCATACACGCCGTCGTAATCTGTCAAAGCCATGCCTCGGTAGCCTAAAGCATCAGCACGCGCGACCAATTCATGTGGATGTGAAGCACCCATCAGAAAGCTGAAATTACTATGGCAGAGCCATTCGACCCAGCCGTAGTGTTCAATCAAAGCGACCATGTGCCCACCATGTTCCGCCTTGATCGCGGTACGCCCAAATCCAGCGGTGCTCCCTGTCGATTACGGCGTAGTAATCGCGTTGGCTGGCACCGGCCGTGTTCAGCCACCATTTGCCAGTGACTCGCTCGAGAAAGATGCGCGCTGTCGAATGGCCCTCAGTATCTAAAGGGCGCGGTACATCGATATAAAAGGGTCGACTTCTCGCCACTGGTAGCCACGATGACTCGTCAGACTCGCTTGCTCCGTTTGCTCCGGTTGAGTGTGGCTCACGCTCAGGCGCCGACGGCTTTTCGTCGGCGTGCGTGGAGCGGGTCACAAAAGCTGTTTCTGGTACCCAATCTTCGCGTAACTCATAGCGATCCAGAGGGATTGATAATTGATTTTCTAGCATCAACAAATGACGCGTATCGCTGTCACTTTGCTCACCGAATAAATCCTTCACGAATGGTGGTAACACCAAACGCTCGTCGATCACTAACTCCCAACCGACAATCCCGCGTTGATCCTGCTCGCTCGCGGCGGCTTTTTTATGCGCGCTAAAGCTGTAGTTAGCCTGAAACACTGCGGTCTGATGATGGCCGCGTTCCCGCGCTAAGCTATGAGGATGGCGAAACAGTAGCGGCACTGTGGCCTCGCTCAGATCATCGAGGGTTAGGCGCCAGCTCAGCGCAGTCACGCGTTCTCGCTCGTCCCAAGTCGGGAGTGTGCAGAGCCGGTCTAAATCTTCGACCAGCAAGGGAGCGAGTTCGTCCCAGTGTGCAAGTGGGGTCTCTAAATGGCGGGAGACGTGTGGTTTTTCGGGCTCAGACCAGGGCAACCAAGGGAAACCAAGGGGGTGAGTTTTAGACTCTTGACGGTCCGTGCCGGGGCGCGGGAAGGACCATTCCCAGAGTAAGGCGACCGTCATGCCAAAGCGGCGACGCATGGAGGAGGGCTCAGTACCGCGCCAATGCCAAGGAGTCTGGGGAGCATGGGGAGCATGGGGAGTGTGTGGAGCATGGGGAGTGTGGGTACTAAGCGCGTTATGGTGCGAAGCATGCTGGGGCGGCGGATTGGCCGGCTGTATCTGGCTGATGACGGCCTGCATCTGGCGTAGATGTCGGCGAAAGACCGCCGCATGGAAACGTGGCCACGCCAGTGTGGTGGCATGTGTGCTCAGTTCTTCGGCGCAGCTAAACCAGGCGTCCCAATCCACCTGTTGATAAAAGGCGCGGCCAAACTTGTGGCGTAGGTCGAGCATCCCGTTAAGAGTCCGGGCGCGCATTTGCGCTAGAGCTAACAAAGCCTGCCAGGGATGGTCTGCCATCACTGCACGCATATTCGTCCCGAGACTGCGCCGCAGGATGTCTTCGACCAAGGTGTGGACTGCCGTCTGTTGACGGATAGCCTGACTCTGCCAGTAGCTGTGGCAGGAGCTTAGGTCTAGTAACCATGTCTGCTCATGCCAGTGCATGACCCGCGGCGTCAGCACCGTGGGGCTCAGACTTGGTAGGAGGTCGCCCTCTACCGCGATGAAGTCGGCTAACGTCATATATCATCCATGCGAATGACTGCGGTGCGTGGTGATAGGCCACGGACTACGTCCAAGCGGTAAGAGCCAGGCTGGTCGGGTTGCCGCCACGAGTTGAGGCGGAGCTTGGGCCAAATACTGTGACCATCGCGCTGTAGCATGTAATTGCGAATGATAATGAACAGCTTGCCCTGCAGGCGTGCGTGGTGCGCTAAAAATGTTAAGTCGTCGCCGGACAACTGCGTCGGAGCATCTAATACGATGACTTTGAACAGTGGTGATAAGAGGGCTGGTCTTAGCTGCGCCAAGGGCTTGCCGCTGCGAGCGAAGCAGACGCGGCTCAAGTTGACGCCGTGGGCACGCCATGCCGGCGGATAGACCTGGCCGCTGCTATAGGCCCACAGGACCCAGCAGGGGAGTGGGGTGGAACGCCCCTGGGTGGCGGCGGCGATAAAATCAATGAGGGGACGGCGGCCCCCCCGGCCGAGCGGCGAGCCTATCTCGACGATCGTACCGAACGGGAGGCCACCCACCAGGAAACGATCGAGCTCAGGGTGGAGCGAGGCCAAACGGCCTGGAGCGGAGAGGGAGGCTGGGCGGCAAGCCGTGCTGCCCAGCTCATGGAGGCGGCTTAAGAGGTCTGAATTGTTGGTCAATCGTTCCATGGGGATTATTAAACCATACATTTGTATGGCAATCAAGAGCAACCGTAAAAAGAGTGTTTCGTGTCGCTCAGCGACTAATTAATGAGGTACAGAAGCCACGATGAGTAAACGTAAGAAATACTGGCTCCGCTGTGAGCGCTGCAAAATGCGGCGTGAGTTGTGTCTGTGTGCGGACATACCTAGCCTGACTTTGGCCACTAAGCTGGTCCTCATCGCCGCTCGGCGCGAACTGCAGGTGCCCACCAACACCGGGCGCCTCGCCGCGCAGGCGCTGACCAATAGTGTCATGCTGACCCGCGGTGACCGTGATGAGCCCTGCGACTTGGCGCCGCACTTGCCTACCGATGGCCGCGTGCTGCTGCTCTATCCAGCCGAAGATTCGATCGAATTAACCCCCGCAATGCGCGACGGTGGCCCTTATACCTTGGTGGTTCCCGATGGTAACTGGCGCCAGACCAGTAAAATGTGCCGCCGCGAGCCGCTGCTGACGCATATACAAACCGTGACGTTGCCAGCCGGTGACCCATCTGCTTACCATGTGCGCCGCGAGACCAAAGCTCAGGGCCTAGCGACTATTGAAGCGATAGCGCGGGCGCTAGGGGTGCTCGAGGGCGACGCTGTCCGAGTATCGCTGGAGGCGGTGTTTGCCTTAATGGTGGAACGGACGATGGCGAGTCGGGGCCATAATAAACAGATTTAATTTGATGTTGCTGAGTGGGTCTAAACTAACTTTGTAACTAACCGTATCACTTCGGCCCCGTATCACTCCGGCCCCGTATCACGGCATTCTGCTCGAACCTTGGCTATTACGTCTACCGGTAGCCCGGTTAGCTCTGCAAGGCGCGCATCCGTAAGCGATTTGGTTTCAGGCGCGTTTAACAGCGCTTTAAGTACGGATTGCGCTTTGTCATTGAGACCCTCAGCCTTACCCTCAGCCTTACCCTCAGCCTTACCCTCAGCCTTGCCCTTAGCCTCGCCCTTAGCCTCGCCCTTAGCCGTAGCTTCTGCCATCAACGAATCAAAATGAATCCGTGACTTCTCGCGTACCCGAGCGATCTCGCGAGCCTCATCTTGTGCCGACAATTCTTCGAGTGCGTTCTTTGCATCTTTAAGCTCTGGTATCGACATACATGCCTCCTCGACAGCCTGGCTACTTGGATCAGCAAGAAACCCTAGCCATGCTCCCAGACTTACATCATCC
>Ga0315274_10009250_pt1 | contig 14249 bp, 12 predicted proteins | sample YL17G02_20_MG_FD_203700 | JGI IMG/M metagenome (GOLD analysis project Ga0315274, IMG submission 203700) | Sediment microbial communities from Yellowstone Lake, YNP, Wyoming, USA - YL17G02_20 | ecosystem: Environmental > Aquatic > Freshwater > Lake > Sediment | place: USA: Wyoming | collected... | reverse complement strand
CACGACCGATTTCGTGTTCAACCATTCCGCCGGCGGAGTCGTGGCCTCCCTCATCGACAGGAAAGATCGGTCGAAGATTCTCGACGCCGTCGACAGGGTTGCCGCCCTCGCGAAGAAGGTGGGCTGCGGGAACCTCATCAGCGGCAGCGGGAACACGATCCCCGGGCAGAAGCGCGAGGAGGCGGTCGAGAACATGGTGGAGGGCCTGGCTGCCGCGGGGAAGGCTCTCGCGAAGCACGGCATCACGATCCTCCTCGAGCCGTGGAACTCTAAGGTCGACCATCCGGGGAACTTCCTCGACGATCCGTCGCTCGCCGTCGAAGTCCTGAAAAGGGTGAACCTCCCCAACGTGAAGCTGCTCTACGACATCTACCACAACCAGATCATGGCAGGGGACGTGGTCTCCTTCATCCGGCAGAACATCGCCTACATCGGGCACTTCCACGTCGCAGGCGTCCCCGGCCGGCACGAGCCGGATCCCTGCGAGCTGAACTACGCCTTCATCCTGAAGGAGATCGATCGGTTGGGCTACACGGGCCACATAGGTCTGGAGTACTGGCCCACGATGGACCACGCGAAGTCGCTCACCGGGACGAGGAAGGCCCTGCTCGGTGCGTGAAACGATCAGAAGTGGCCATTTTCTCGCGCGTTGTTGACAACGACTCAGTGGGGCTCTATCATCGGGAGGGAGGATGTCAGAGGTGACCAGGCGTGAGGTGAGGTTCGAGATGCTCCGTCCCGCCCAGCTGCGTGAAGAGCTTGCGCGGTGCCCCCTCGTGTTCCTGCCCGTGGCGCCGCTGGAGTACCACGGTCCGCACCTTCCCGTGGGCATGGACCCGCTGAACGCAGGGCTGTGCGCCCAGGAAGCTTGCCAGAGGCTGGGAAAGGGGGTGGTGATGCCCACCCTGTATATGGGCACCGAGCGGGAGCGCCCGGATTGGATGCTCGAGAGCCTGGGCTTCCGCAAGGGCGACTGGGTCGTCGGCATGGATTTCCCCACCGCGACATGGAAGAGCCACTACTACCAGGAACACCTGTTCGGCCTGGTGGTGGCGAGCACAATCGAGATGCTCAGCTCCCAGGGCTTCAAGGCCATCGTCATTGTGAACGGCCACGGCGCCTGGAACCAGTTGGAAACCCTCGATCGCCTGGCGAAGCACTACTCCCACACGACGGATGCGGCGGTGGTCTGGAAGCTCGCCTTTACGCTGGATGTGTCAGAGAAGAACCTCGCCGGCCACGCGGATATCTTCGAAACGTCCCTCATGATGCACTTCGAGAAGGAAGTCTACGGCGGTGCGAAGCTCGTCGACCTCTCCACTCTCCCGCCGCGCAGCGTCCCGATCCACTACCCGGATTTTTCAGTCGTGGACGGCCCGGGCTTCAGCGAGAAGCCCAGCCCCGGCAGGGTCGTGCAGACCGATCCCCGCGACGCCACGGCGGAGAAGGGGAAGAAGATCTTCGGCGATACGGTGGCGATGTACGTCGATCTGGCCAAGAAAGTCCTCAAGGAAAAAGGGTTTTAGCATCGTGCACACAGCCCCGTTGGGGCTGGCGATAGGAAGGGGCCGGGCGGTCGTCCGGCTTCTGCAAAGAGGAGGTTTTATGGCGAAAAGAGTGCTGGTATTGGTCATGGCGCTCATGCTGCTGGTGTCGTTCGCCTGGGCGGCGAAGAAGGCTCTCGTTCACTACCACTGGACCGAGACCGTCTACGATCCCATCAACCTGAACGCGAAGAAGGTCTTCGAGGCCAGTCATCCCGACGTCGACGTGAAGCTGCTGCTCCTTCCCGACGGGGACAGGATCAACATCATCCGGACCGTCCTTGCCGCCAATGGGAACATCGATTCCTTCGCGCTGAGCAACGGCGAGTCCGCCGAGTTCCTCGGAGCTGGCCAGATGGTCCCGATCGACCCGAAGGGCTTCGGCAAGGCGAGCGTGAAGGACGTCGTGAGCATGTGGAACCCCGGCGCCATCGAGACCTGCGGCGGCTACTGGGACGGCCAGTACTACGGCATCCCCTTCGAGCTGTCCGACTACGTGGCCTGGATGAACGTCGCCTTCATGAAGGAAGCGGGCCTGAACCCCGCGACCGACAAGCCGAAGACCTGGGACGATTTCACAACGGTCGGGAAAAAGATGGTGAAGAAGTCCGGCGGCACGACGGTGCGCAACGGCTTCATGTGCAACTCCAAGGCTGGGATCTTTAGCTTCCTCGTGCTTATCAACATGATGGAACAGCTCGGCCTGGACTGGGGAACCGAGAAAGGCCTTGTCGCCTCCTTGGACAAGCCGGTGGTTCTCGCTCGGGGCCTCCGGACCTACACCGATTTCGTGGTGAAGGACAAGATCTGGGAACCCGCCCTGTTTGACGCCGACCGCGAAGGCTTCGGCACGGGCAAGTCGGCCATGTTCCTCACCGGCGGAACCTGGTACTGGGGAGTCCTGGACACCTACTCCGTGCCGCGCAAGGACGTGGAGCCCTTCCCGTATCCCCGGTTCAAGGACGGCAAGGACATCGGCGGAGTCGGCTACGGATACTGCCTCTACGTGTCGCGCCTGGCCAAGGATCCCGCTCTCTCCTTCGAGTGGCTGGACACAATGGCGAGCCAGCCGAACGAGTTCATCAAGCAGGGCTATCACCAGCCCCGCAAGACGCTCTCGAACGGCAAGCAGGCCCTGGATCCGGCTCTCGCGAAAGCCTCGATTCCCTTCTACGACGAGGTCTTCAAGGGAGAACTGGCGAAGACGGCCGTGTGGCTGTCCTCCACCAAGGGCGCGCAGGTCACCGACGCTGTGTGGGCGGGCATCTCCCGCGTGATGTACGAGGGAGGGAAGGTCGAGGATTCCGTCGCCGCGATGGCGAAGGATATCAGGGCGATCTACAAGTAAGAGTTGGACCGTGTCCCCGGCCTCCGGGCCGGGGACTTTCTTTTTCGGGGGAGGCGCATGCGCAGATCCAGCTATTCGGTCACACGTCTGCAGAGCCATGGGTACGTCTTCATCCTTCCGACGTTGATCCTCTTCTCGTTGTTTCTGATCTACCCGATGATGAGCGCATTTCGGCTTTCCCTGTTCGAGTGGAACCTTCTGAAGCCGAAGGTCTTCGTCGGCCTGGCGAACTTCGCGACCATGCTCACCGACCAGCGGGTGGTGAACTCGTACGTGCGGACCCTGCAGTTCAGCGGCATCAGCGTTGCGGCGATCAACGTCATTGCTTTCGTTTTCGCGATCATGTTCTCCAGCCGCCTGATACGGTTCAAGAACTTCCTCCAGTCGCTGATTTTCCTACCCGTGATCCTGTCCATCGTCGCGGTAGGCGTGGTATGGGAGTTCATGTACCAGTCCACGGGCCTGATCCCGATCATCACACGCGCGATCTTCGGCTCAAGCCCCGCCTGGCTCACGACGACGAAGGCGGCCCCCTACGCGATGATCATCACCTACGTGTGGAAGTCGGTGGGGTACTACATGGTGATCTACATCGCCGGGCTGATGGACGTCCCTGTGAGCCTCTACGAGGCAGCGCGCATCGACGGAGCAGGCTTCTGGAGCCAGCTGTACTACGTCACGATTCCCAACATAAAGAACACGATCGCCCTCGCGGTGATCTCCTGCATTATCTTCACTTTCGGCCAGTTCGCTATCCAGTTTGTCATCACCAAGGGAGGCCCAAGCAGGTCGACGGAGATTCTCTCCCTCCTGATCTATCGCCAGGCATTCGAACTGGCCAAGTTCGGCTACTCGGCGGGGATCTCGGTCCTGTTCTTCCTGACACTGCTGATCTTCTCGATATTCCAGCTCAGGCTTTTTAAGTCCGGAACCGTCGGAGGATAGGAGATGATCTCGTACACATTCAAGGAGCATGCCCAGCGGGCCGCGCTCTACGTCGTGATCGCGATCCTGGGATTCATCTTCATCTTTCCTTTTTTCTGGATGATCGTCTCGTCGCTGAAGCTGAACAGGGACGTGCTGGCTCTTCCCATCCAATTCTTCCCGCCGGTGTGGAACTGGAAGAGCTACGTCAATGTGTTCACCGCCTTCCCCGACTTCAACTTCCCCCGATTCATCCTGAACAGCCTTCTCGTGACGACGGCCGCGGTCCTCCTGTGCCTGCTGCTCTCCGCCACCGCGGGGTACGGGTTCGCGAAGTACAAGTTCCGCGGGAACAACGTCCTGTTCACCCTCGTACTCGCCACGATCATGATCTCCTTCGAGGCCATCGTTGTGCCGCTGTTCATCCTCGTTCGGCAGATGGGAATGCAGGACTCGTACCTCGGGCTCATCATCCCCGAGAGTCTCACCGCCTTCGGCGTGTTCATGATGCGGCAGTTCTTCTATTCGCTGCCCAACGACTACATCGAGAGCGCCCGGATCGATGGAGCGACGGAGTATACAATCTTTGCGCGGATCGCCATCCCCATGGCAAAGACGGCGCTCCTCGCGCTCGTGATATTCCACGCCCAGTGGGTGTGGAACCTCCTGCTGTGGCCGATGATCTTGATTTCATCTCCGGACAAGCGGGTGCTGCCCCAGGGAATCGCTCTCTTCAAGGGTGGGTACAACACCCCCTATCCCGAGCAGCTCGCCGTGAGCGTGATCGCCTGTCTCCCGCTGCTGCTGCTCTACGTCCTCCTTTCTAAGTACTTCGTACAGGGCATCACCATGACAGGTCTGAAGGCGTAACCCCCGGCGCGACGTCGCGCTGAATGTACTCCATGATCTCGTGTTCAGGCCTCGCGGCGATGGTCATCTCGATGTGGAAGGATTGCCGCTGCCCAGGTCCAAGCCTCACCGCAGGCGCGTGGGCCTCGATCTCCGAGAAGGCGAGCTCGCCTTCACCGGGGTCATTGTAGGCTTGGACTGCATCGCCACCTGAGCTTTCCGCCTCCGGCTCGTGCGAGGGCCTGTCGAGGTAAACGCCGGAGCGATCGACAGCAAAAGCGAGCGACACGAGAATCCAGCCCTTGCCCGTTCGCGAAGGGCGCACGAACGCGATCCCGCCTGTCGCTGCCGGCGCCGATACGCCGATTTTATACTTCTGTCCTCCGAGAGCTTTCAGCAGCACCGTGCGCCCGGACGTGCGCAGCACGCCGGTCGGAAGCTCCGCGAAGTAGGGGTGGACGCTATCGGCAGGCGCCCCATCCCGCAGGGGGATGAGGATTGTGCCCGTTTTTTCGCTCGGGACCTGGACGATGCACCACAGTCCCAAGCGCCTGTCGATCGGAGCGCTGCCGGTATTCTCGATCTCGTGGCGGAAGAGAATCTGAACCGCAGAGGTGCGCCCGGGCGCCTGCGCGGAGGCCAGCTCCTCGAAGCACATGCTGCGGGTGATCGCCACTGGATACGAGGTCCCATCCGCGGAGCGAGCAGTGAAGACATTGCGAAAGGAAACCCAACCCTCCTCTGCCGGGGCTGGACGATAGTCGCCCGGATCGAGCTCGCGCGGGACATCCCATCGCTCTCCGTCCGTCGAGAAGAAAAAGCCGTGAGGCCCTCCTTCTGGTGCAATCCAGGTGCGCGCGCCTCCCACGTTCCCGCCGTCTGACCATCCGCGGGTCGAAAAGCCGGGCGCGGTCCACAGGAGGTTCTCTTCGCCGATGCCGGCTCCCAGGATGCGCGCGCCGAGCGGAGGGGCCACGATCATCCAGCAGCTGCGGGCAGTGATGAGCCTGTGCTCGATCCCATCGCGCTCCAGAGCGCGGAGAAGTTCTTCGAGCGTCCTCACCGTCGTCGAACCTCAGGGAAGGAGCTTGAAGTCGGGCATGTACCCGTGGATCCGGTATGCGCGGAAGCCCTCGGCGTACTTGCAGCCGATCGCGAGGCCACGGAACGCGCCCAGCAGCCGGCAGTGCTCCGTGAGGGTCACCGCCTGGAAGGTGTCCATCCAGGCGAACTGGCTCTTGTGCAGCTCGAGCGCCTTCAGCTTCATCTCCATTGTGTCCGTGATGTCCACATAGGCCTCCGGCTCGAAATGGAGCCCAGCGGCAGTGTCCCAGTAGAACAGGGACGGCGTCTTCGTGATAGGCGGTTCATCGGCGGGCACGTTCTTTCCGGGAAGCGAGAGCATCATCCGTCCCACGAGCGTGCTTGTCACGTTGTGGTCCGTGCTCATGTCGCCAGGATAGTTCGTGAAGATCACGTCGGGGTTCGCCCAGCGCATGGCGTTCAGGATGCTCCGCCGCACCTCCTCGCTGTCCACGAGGCCCTCGTCGTTGTAGCGGAGGAACCGCACATCGGCATCATAGAGCTTCGCAGCCTCAAGCTGCTCGGCCTCACGTATGGCCGCAATCTTCTCCCGGCCCTCGATGACGTTCGAGCCGATGTTGCCGCTCGTCGTGAGAGCGACGAAGATCTTGTGGCCCGCCGCGCGGTACTTGAGCAGGGTTCCCCCGCAGGTGAACTCGATGTCGTCGGGATGCGCGCCGATAGCGAGAATGTTCATTTCATGTCCTCCTTGGTGAGTCGCCTGTAGTTGCGCCAGCACAGGTACATCAGGCCGAGCGCGGGGGGGATGGCGGCGAACGCCCAGATGTTCCCGCGGAACAGGTAGTAGAACCAGAACCGCACGGGATTGCCGCCGTCGGTGAACGCGGTGATCTCACCCGCGTAGCTGCGCACGGTTTCTGCGCCTGCCCGGGCGGCGAGCCTCGTGTACAGGGGAGCGAAGTGGGTCGAGATCAGGAGGTAGGCCACGACGATTGGGATCCCGATCAGCACGGCCCTGAAGACGTTCCCCCTCGTGGCAAGGACGATCACGGACATGACGGAGATCAGGTTGGCAAGATCGCCGAGAGGCAGCGTCTTGTTCCCGGGCAGGATGAAGGCGATTCCGATGCTGATGGGCATGAGGAGCAGCCCGGTGACGATCACCGCGCTGTTCTGCATGATCACGCCGGCGTCCATGCCGATGTACAGGACCGTCTTCTTCGGGAAGCGCTTCTGGATGAGGCCCTTGAGCTGGAGCGACACGGGCTCCATGCCCTTGCCGATCAGGCCCCCGCAGTGAGGGAGAATGAACATGACCGCCGCGACATTGATGGCCAGCTCGAGGATCTTTTTCACCTCGTAGCCGGCGAGAATGCCGAAGAAGGCGCCCACAGCGACGCCGATCATCATGGGCTCTACGAAGACGCCTGAAGCGTCGTGGACGCCGAAGCGGGAGCCCGTGTCGCGGGGCGAGAGGGAGATTCTGCGCAGGCCGGGGATCCTGTCGATCAGCGAATTGGCCGCGACTCCATAGGGGAGGAGGCCGTTAACCGACAGCGTTGCGATGGAAATGCCCGAGAGCCCGCATTCCCTCTCGACCAGCGGCGCGTTCCAGTCCGCCGCGAGGATGCCGTAGACCGCGATCAGGGCGGTCGCCGCCAGGCCCAGAAGGAGGCTGCCCGAGGCCGCCTGGACCAGCGCGCCGATGAGGGCGAGCACCAGGACGATCGTGAGTGGCGCGATTGGCGAGGCCCACGTGATGGCAGCGAGCGGCGGCCAGCCCACGTCCAGCACGGGAAAGTCCAGGCCGCGCGTCTTGACGACGGCCGTGACTGCGGGGGCGATCTGCTGGACGAAGAAGTCGAATGCGATGAAGATGCCGGCAAACCCGACGCCGAGGCGCAGGGCCGAGAGAAAGGACTGGCCGGCCTTCATCCGAAGCGTTTCCAGTGTCCGGCCTCCGCGCTCAGCGTCCGCCCGCAGGAGCGGTCCAGCAGCGCTCTTTCAGGACATCCGCGAGGGGATTGCAGTCCTGCCGGGTGAAGCCGACGTGGGAGTGCCGCCTCCAACCCTCGGCGAACCGGAAGCGCCCCGACAGGGTTCCTATCTTCTCCGTGAGATCGCGCATGGTCTTGAGGTAGGAGTCGAAGCCCTGCGTCTTGTCCAGCCACTCCTTCTGGCTCGCGTGGCAGGCGAGGGCTCTCTCCTTTTCGCCCATCACGGAGCCGACATCCACGTAGATCTCGGGCACGATGGGCCGGCGCACCATGTCGGTAAGGATGTGCGGCGTGGAGTGGTAGAGCATCGCATCCTCGAAGATTGCCGGCTCATCGGGGATCGAGCGGTAGTTCGCCACGCTGCGCAGGAACGTGGCGGTCACGGCGATCCTGCCAGTGTTCATGTGGTCTTCCATGTAGTCCTCGAGAGACATGGTGAGCACGATGTCGGGCTTGACCTGGCGCACGAGCGCGGTGACCCGCCTGATCAGCTCCTGCGTGTAGAAGACTTCCAGGTCCTCGACGAGGCTCTCGTGGAAAACGGCGCCGAGCACCTCCGCCGCCTTCATCGCTTCAGCCCGGCGCACCGCGGCGATCTGCTCGGACCTCAGGGTGGCGCTTCCGGCGCTGCCGTTGGCTACGTTGATGTAGTGGATCGTCCACCCCGCCTGCTTCAGCAGCAGCAGCGTGCCTCCCATCATGAACTCCATGTCGTCGGGATGACAGGAAACCGCGAGAACGGTCATACAGTTTCTCCTTCCAGCGATTCTCAGCGATACCGCTCCCAGGCGGCGATCATCGTTTCGATCGACTCCCAGGGGGTGTCGGGGAAAAGCCCATCCACGGGGTGCAGGATGAAGCGGTTGGTGGGTCCGAGGGTGTCCAGCGCGTGGCGGACGTTTTTCTGGATTTCCGCTGCGCCGCCCGAGCCCAGCGTGAGCGAGCTGATGCCCCCCACCAGGGTCATCGAGCCGGCGAGCAGGTCCCGGATCTTTTCCAGCGACAGGCCTTTCTGCACGGGATCGAGGGGATCGACGAAATACAACACGTCCACTCCCGCCTCGGCCAGCCGGGGCCCGAGGACCTCGACGCCCGTGGTCATGACGTAGCCGAACTTCTTTCCATGACCGTGGGCGGCCTTTGCGAGGGCCTGGACGTGAGGGAAGACGAACTGCTCGAAGAGCGCGGGCGACCAGAAGCTTGTCGACGAGTACCAGCCCCGCTCCACGACGAGGTCGACGCCGGGGTGGGAGGCGGCGAGCTCCACCCTTGCCATATCGGTCTCCGTGATGACGTCGAACAGCTCCCCGAACTCCTTCGGGTGGTCGAGGGCGAGCATGATCGCCCCCTCGGTGCCGCAGAACCAGACCACGGCGTCCATGCCGAAGCCGGCCCAGGCCTGGACGGGGATACCGTTGGCATCGCAGAAGGCCTTCACCTCCGACATGCGCACTGCAAACCAGGCCTTGGCGGCAGCGTCCGGCGGCCTGTAACAGTAGGCCAGGCGTGCCACATCATCGGGAGAGCTGACGAGCTGGCGCTCGGCCCTCGGGATGTTGAAATCCTCGATGAGTGGCACGACGTCGGGCTGGATGACCCATCCCTCGGCCTGCTCCTCGCCGGTCTGGCGAACCTCGTGCTGCAGCGCCCCCTTCGGAGTCTTGTACTCGCGCACAAGAACCGGGTACTGGCCGGGGCCCGCCGGCTCCTTCCGCAAATCGGTCCACGTCACCGAGGGATCCGAGCTCCAGGGCACGGACACGTCAAGGATGTCGTCCACGCCGATGGACCGCCACGCGAGCGCCCGCTTGAAGTCGTCGGAGAGCTCCCAAGGAAAGGGAAGGGTGTGGATGTGCTCCATGCGCTTGGAGTACCAGTAGGCGACCTCACGGTCTCCGTTTCTCCACCGCAGATGAGCGGGGGCGCGCAGGCCGAAGCACCACGTCGTCAGGGGGACATGGTCGGGCTTCTTGCCCTGCCAGACAGCGGAGATTCTCTCCCGTGTGTTCATGACCGCTCCTCCGATGTTTGTATAGCGGAGTATCATTGTTGTTGTCAAGCGAAATGCCAACGGGTGACCTTGGGTTTGTATGTTTTGTCTTATTCTAACCTTATTTGTGGACTTCTCAATAGGAATACGTGCATTTATATAAAAATCAGAGAGAAGTTCAATTCAAATTCCCATAATCAATTGTGTTTCTCCACAAATCGTCAAAATTGTTGACAACGGGAAAAGGCTGTTCTATAATGCCCGCATCACTCGTCAATAAGGAGCAATCATGGCAGGTAAGGCAGCGTTCCGGTTTTCGTTCGGTCCTTGGAACATCAGTGATGGAGCCGACGTGTTCGGTCCCGAGGTTCGAAAGCCGATTGATAAGACGAAAAAGATCGCCCTGGTGAAGAAGCTCGGTTTCGAGGGGGTTCAGTTCCACGACGACGACGCGGTCTCCAGCGTCGACGTGCCGCACGACCAGATCGTGAAGGAAGCCAAGGAGATGAAGAAGATCCTGGACGCCGAGGGACTCGTGCCCGAGTTCGTCGCGCCCCGTCTCTGGGAGCATCCCAACACGATCGACGGAGGCTATACCGCCAACGACCCGAAAGCCCGGGAGTACGCCCTGGAGCGAAGCAGGAAGGCGATCGACATCGCCAACATCATCGGCAGCCGCAATATCGTTCTCTGGCCCGCCCGCGAGGGCGTGTACGTGAACGAGTCGAAGGACCACAAGGTCGCGAGCGAGCGCTTCGTGGCTGCGGTGAACATGATGCTGGAGTACGACAAGAACATCCGGATTTTAGGCGAGATGAAGCCGAACGAGCCCATGGACCATGCCTACCTCCCCACCACTGGGCATTTCCTCTCCATCTGCTACAAGACCGTGGACCCGAAGAGGGTGGGGGTGCTGATCGAGACCGCCCACACGATCCTGGCGGGGCTGGACCCGGCGATCGAAATGGGCTTCGCGATGTACCACGAGAAGCTGTGGAGCGTGCACCTGAACGACCAGAACGGCTTGAAGTTCGACGAGGACAGGGTCTTCGGCGCCATGAACCTCAAGCGCGCCTTTGACCAGGTCTTCGTCCTGTACGAGAACGACTTCGGCGCCAACGGCGAGTTCGTGGGCCTGGACGTGAAGTCCCTGCGCACGCAGAAGGACGATGCGGCGACCTCACACCTCGTGAACAGCAAGAAGGTGTTCATGGATCTGCTGGAGGTGGTGAAGAAGGTGGACAGGAAGAAGCTGGCTGACCTGCGGGCCTCGCGCAACTACGAGGAGTTGGAGTACTACATCATCACGTGCATCATGGGCAGGGCGTAAGGGTTCGGGAAATCCGGCGGGCGTTGCCCGCCTTGAGCAATCCGAAGGAGGATACAATGGGTGGAGTGGCAAGAAAGATCGTGATCCTCGCCGCGCTGTGCCTGACGCTCGCGCTCGTCGCCTGCGGGCCGGCCCCAAAGGCGACGATGAGCCTCATGTGCTTCGCGGGCTACGCGGAGGACGCCTGGGTGAAGCCCTTCGAGCAGAAGTACAACTGCACGGTGAAGGTGAACTATGCCGGTACGGTGGAGGAGATGTTCGCGAAGGTGAAGGCAGCCCCGAACGAGTACAACATCGTCTCGATCGACCCGGGACGCATCCCGATGTACAACGGGGCGGGACTCCTGCAGCCCGCTGACACCAAGAAGCTCACCAACTACATGAAGATGGGCGCCTTCTTCCGCGAACATCCCTACAACAAGCTCCTCGGCGGCGCCACGCTCCACATTCCCATCGTGTGGGGGACACAGACCATCACGGCGAACATCGCCAAGGTGCCGGCGGCCAAGTTGGCGAAATACGTCGACAACGCGAAGGGCACCATCTCGCTCAAGATCTTCACCGCTCCCGAGTTCAAGGGGCAGACCGCGTTCTTCGACGAGTCCACCAACGTCTGCGGCGTCTCAGCTTGCGAGCTTGGGATCCAGGACCCGTTCAACTTCGCCGAAGGGGACTGGCAGAAGGTCCAGGACCTTCTGTACAAGTGGAAGAAAAACGCCCGCACGCTCACGACGGGTCTTGACTCGGAGTTCAGCGTGCTCACCAGCGAGGACGCCTTCTTCGTGCTGGGAGGCAACGATGCCCTGCTCAACCTGAAGCTCGAAGAGGCGGGTGTGCGCAAGAGCTTCAAGCAGTACGCCCCGGATCCGGGCACGATCTGCTGGATCGACGGCTGGGTCATCACCAAGCCGACCACCGGCAAGTCCCTCGACCTCGCCTACAAGTACATTGACATGATGATCGGCGATGAGGTCCAGAACCAGCTCGCGAAGCTCATCGGCTATGGCATCGTGAACCCCGCTGGAAGCGGCGGCTTCAGCGACGTGGTGAAGGAGAGCTGCTTCTGGTACCAGGACATCAAGAGCTTCCCGTCGAAGCTGTACATCATGATGCCCGAAGAGAACGCAGCGAAGCGCGTGGAACTCTGGACGAAAGTGAAGGCGATGCCCTAAACGGGGGTCGCGGTGTATTCGGAGGGCGCGGGGTTCCGCAGAGGTTTCCCGCGCCCTCGCATTTTGGGCTGGAGCCGGGGGTAGGGCATGGCGGGAGAGATCGCGATTGAGCTGAAAGGCGTGCGCAAGGCCTTCGACGAGGTGATCGCCGTTCACAGGTTCGACGTCGGGATCAGGAAGGGCGAGTTCTTCTCCCTGCTGGGGCCGTCCGGCTGCGGCAAGACCACGACCCTTCGCATGATCGCGGGGCTCGAGGAGCCGACCGAGGGCGAGATTCTCCTGGAGGGGAGGGACGTGAGCCGCGTGCCCCCCTATCGGCGCAATGTCCATACGGTCTTCCAGGACTACGCTCTGTTCCCCCACATGAACGTGAAGAGGAACGTCTGGTTCCCCCTGAAAATGAAGGGCGTCTCCCTGGCTGACGCCAAAGAGCGCATCGAACGAGTCCTGCGCATCGTAAGCATGGAGGGCTTCGAGCGGCGCCTGCCCCAGCAGCTCTCCGGCGGCCAGCGCCAGCGGGTGGCCCTCGCGCGGTCCCTTGTCGATGAGCCTGCGGCCCTGCTCCTCGACGAGCCCCTCGGGGCGCTGGATTTCAAGCTGCGCGTCGCGATGCAGAAGGTGCTGAAGGACATCCAGCGCAAGGTCGGCATCACCTTCATCTACGTGACCCACGACCAGACGGAAGCGCTCACCATGAGCGACAGGATCGCCGTCATGAAGGACGGCCACGTTCACCAGGTCGGCACCCCCGACGAGATCTACAACAGCCCCGCCACCGCTTTCGTGGCATCCTTCATCGGCGACATGAACTTTCTGCATGGCCGCCTGGTCTCCTACGACGGAATGGGCTGCACGGTGGACGTGAACGGCCGGACGGTGAAGGCGGCGCGCGCCGCCTGCCTGCTCGGCGACGAGGCGAGGAATGCGCCGGGTACGGACGCCGCGGTGAAGGCCGGCGGCGACGTGCTCGTCTGCATCCGCACCGAGCGCGTGCAGGTCAACCCGCCTCGCGAGACCGAGCACGGCATCGAGGGCACGGTGAAGCGCATCGTTTACCGGGGTACAGATTACGAGGCGACCTGCGCCTTCGCAGATCAGGAGATCCGTGCGGTGGTGAGCTCGGTCACGTGGGACCCCGCGGTCGCTGTCGGTTCCCGGGTGCGAATCGGGTTCAACGCGGCGGACGTCTCGATCTTCCCGCGCTCCGAGGAATCCATGATCATCCAGTACTCTTCGGAGGCCGTGTGAGGGAGGCGGCATGAAACAAAGGGTCTCCCCGCCGCGCGCGTTCCTCCGCGGCATCCCCATCACGGTCTGGATGCTCGTCCTTGTGATCGGACCGCTCGCCCTCACTTTCCTGATGAGCTTCTACTCCACCGACGGCATGCAGATCATCAGCACTCTGACCCTGAAGAACTACGCGCTGTTCTTCACGGACCCCCTGTACGTCTCCGTCCTCGCCAAGAGCATGATCGTGGCTCTCATCATCGCGGTGCTCTCGATCCTCACAGCCTATCCTCTGGCGTACCTCGTGTCCTTCCGCCTCCGGCGGGGCAAGCAGCTTCTCTTCATGCTCTCCATCATCCCCCTCTGGGTGAGCTACCTCGTGCGAATCATCGCCTGGAGGACGATCCTCGGGAACAAGGGCGTCATCAACTCGGCCCTGCTCGCCATCGGGGCGATCCGGGAGCCCCTCACGTTTCTCCTGTACAACCGCTTCGCCATCGCAATCACGCTCACCTACATCTGCATCCCCTTCGTCTTCATCCCTGTCTACACGGCGCTGGAGAAGATCCCCCGCAACATCCTAGAAGCATCGAGCGATCTCGGAGCGGGGGAGCTGCGCACCTTCTTTACTGTCGTGTTTCCCCTGTCGCTTCCCGGCCTGGTGACCGGTTTCATCTTCGCCTTCATCATCGCCCTCGGCGACTATATCATCCCGATCCAGCTCGGCGGCACGCAGGGCATCATGTTCGGCAACCTGATCTGGAACCAGTTCGGCTTCGCCTTCAACTGGCCCCTCGGAGCGGCTCTGGGCTTCATCCTCTTCG
>Ga0315274_10009248_pt1 | contig 14251 bp, 11 predicted proteins | sample YL17G02_20_MG_FD_203700 | JGI IMG/M metagenome (GOLD analysis project Ga0315274, IMG submission 203700) | Sediment microbial communities from Yellowstone Lake, YNP, Wyoming, USA - YL17G02_20 | ecosystem: Environmental > Aquatic > Freshwater > Lake > Sediment | place: USA: Wyoming | collected... | reverse complement strand
TTTCTCTCCTCCTGCCTGGGCACCCTCCTCGCCCGGAAAGGCCGGCCGACCGTCCTCGTCGATATGGACATCGGCGGGGCCAATCTGCACTCCTTCTTCGGGATCGAACGCCCCCATCACTCTCTCACGAGCTTTTTCGAGATGGGCTCCCAGCTTTCCGACCTGCTCGTCCGGACCGAGATCGACCACCTGTCCCTCATCACCGGCGATATCCACTCGATCGCCTCGGACACGATCAAATTCTCGCAGAAGCTCAAGCTCTTCCGCCAGATCATGAAGCTCAACGCCCAGTTCGTCATCATCGACCTGGGCGCCGGCAGCCATCTCAACACCCTTGACACCTTCCTGATCGCCGATAAGATGATCGTCGTTCTCGCCCCCGAGGTCATCGCCATCGAAAACATGTACCATTTCATCAAGAACTCCCTCTTCCGGAAGGTCAAGCAGACGCTCAAAGAGTATGGATTCAAGGAGATCGTCCAGCACATCTGGGACCGGCGGCAGAATTACGGCATCCGCAACCTCAAGGAGCTCATCGACTATCTCAAGGACCGTTTTTCCTACATCGGCACGATCCTGGACAACGAACTGGCGAACTTCCGCATCTACCTCATCCTCAACCAGGTCCGGAGCAAACAGGATGTCCTTCTCGGGGCCTCCATCAAAAGCGTCCTCCAGAAATATCTGGGGGTGGAGATCTTGTATGTCGGCGCGGTGGAGTACAACGACGCCGTCTGGCGATCGGTCCGCGAGCGCAAGCCCTTCCTTTTGAACTATCTCTCCACGGGCTGCGCCAAGGACATCGAGACCCTCGGGGAGAACATCCTGAAAGAACGCGAGATCATGATGCCGGGAGGGTCGATGTGAGCCGAGCCCATCTCGCGAAGTACTTTCACGTCCTGGAGATTCCGACCGAGGCCACTCTCCGCGATGTCCAGAACGCCTACCTCCGCCTCAAGCGCCTGTATTCCGACCATTCGATCGTCCTGGCGCCGCTCGAGGAGGAGTTCACGGACAAGAAACGGCTGAAGGTCCTCGAAGAAATCGAGGAGGCGTATCATAAGCTGCTCGCCGGCATCCACGCCGAACCGCCCAAGGCGGCCGCCCTCTTCCCGGAGGAAAGCCCCGGAGTTCCGGTCGAGAAAAATCTCGAAAACATGGCCTATAGCGGAGTCGCCCTCCGCAAAGTCCGCGAGCGCTTGGGCATCGACCTCAACGAGATCGCGAAAGAGCTGAAACTCCGGCTCGACCTCCTCCGGGCCGTCGAGGACGAACGGTTCGAGGCCCTCCCGGAGGAAGCCTATCTCAAGGGCCATCTGAAGAATTACGCCCGATACCTCGGCCTGAACGTCGACCGCGTCCTCGAAGATTATCTCGGCCGATACGTCGCCTGGAAAGCCAAGAAACCCGGCCTCAAACGGTGAGGGGAAGCTGGGGGCTGCGGACTTCGACGCCGTCCCAGCAATAGGTGCAGAGCCTCTCCTTGGGCAGCCCGATGGCCGCAACGAGGTCCTCGAGCCGCTGATATTTGAGCGTCGTCAGATTGAGGCGGCGCCGGATCCGCTCCTCCATGGCCTGGTATTTATAAGTTTTATAGTCGGTGTAGGGCGCCAGGTCGTCGACTTGGTCGCCCTCGATCTCGCGGATAGCCCGGCGCGCGGCCAGGTCGAGCTCGGACCGGGACATGGAAAAATTGAGGAATTTGCAGCCGAAGACGAGGGGCGGACAGGCGGGCCGCATGTGAACCTCCAGGGCGCCGACGTCATAAAGGCGTTGGACCGTGTCCTTGAGCTGGGTGCCCCTGACGATGGAGTCTTCACAGAACAGGAACTTCTTCCCCTTGATGAGATCGCGGTTGGGGATCAGCTTCATCTTGGCCACGAGATCGCGGACGTCCTGGCTCTGAGGCATGAAGCTCCGGGCCCAGGTCGGCGTGTATTTGACGAAGGGACGATGGAAAGGCACGCCCGCTTCCGCGGCGAAACCGAGGCCGTGGCCGACCCCCGAATCGGGGATGCCCGCCGCGAAATCGATCGGGGCGGGATATCGCCGGGCCAGCATCGCCCCGCAGCGGTACCGGGCGGCCTCGACATTGATTCCCTCATAACTCGAGGCGGGATAGCCATAGTAAACCCAGAGGAAGGCGCAGATTTGAAGAATCTCCTCGGGAGGGCAACGATCCTCGACCCCTTCGGGAGTGAGAAAAACGATCTCGCCGGGCCCGAGGTCGCGGACGGTCTCATAGCCGAGGTTGGGAAAAGCGCAGGTCTCCATAGTGACGGCCTGGGCCGTCTCCCCTTTCCGTCCAAGGATGACCGGGGTCCGGCCGTATCGGTCGCGGGCGGCATAGATCCCCTTCTCGGTGAGAATGAGGAGGGAACACGATCCCTCCACGAGCTTCTGAAGGCTCCGGATGCCGGCTTCGAAGCTGTCCTCCTGGTTGATGATCGCCGCGACGAGCTCGGTCGGATTCACCCCGCCGGCGTACGTCTCGGCGAAATGGATCCGGCGATGGCGGAAGACATGGCGGACGAGGGCCTCGGCGTTCTTGAGGGCCGCCACGGTGACGATGGCGTATGCGCCCAAATGGGATTGGATATAGAGGGGCTGGTCGTCGGTGTCGCTGATCACCCCGATCCCGAGATTCGTCCGCAAGCCCGAGATTTCGGGGTCGAACTTGGAGCGGAACTGCGAATTCTCGATGTTATGGATCGAGCGGACGATTCCCCCGGGGCGGACGACGGCCAGGCCGCCCCGCCGCGTCCCGAGGTGCGAGTGGTAGTCCGTGCCGTAGAAAAGGTCCGCGATGGCTTCTTGTTTAGAAGCTACTCCGAAAAATCCGCCCATGGGATCCTCCGATACCCATCTATCTTATCAGAAATACGGGGAAGAAATACGGGGACACATCACTTAATTCGGAATTAAGTGATGTGTCCCCGTATTTCTGGATTTTGATATAATAGAGCAATAGATCGACAGGAGCGAATCCATGAAAAAGACCTTTATCATCAGCATGGCGGCGGTTCTCATCGCCGCGATCCCGTTTACGGCCGGCCGGGCGGCGGCGGCCGAAAAGGTCATTGCCAGCCTTTGGACCGGAACGCCCCCCGTGATCGACGGCTCCTCCCAAGATTGGGCGGGGACGAGTTTCGCGCTCTGGGAGAAGGGCGACGTCGATTACGCCTTTCGCAACGATGCCGAGAACCTCTACATCCTTTTCGTCTTCAAGAATCCCAAGTTCCGAAGCACGGTTGAACAGTTGGGGATGAATATTTTCTTAAACACCGAAGGCAAGAAAAACAAGGACTACGCGATCCTATTTATGAAAAAACAGATGTCGGCCGAGGAAGCCATCGCCTATCTGGACCGCCAAAGCCCGCTCTCCGAAGACCAGAAAACCCAGATGCGGGCGAAGAACGCGTATAACGTCTATTACAATCAGGTCGTCAACAAAGACGCCAAGAGCAAGGACATCCCGGCGGGCGTCATTCCGAAGCCGGCCTTGTTCAAATACGCCACCCAGCAACAGGTCCTGGCCTATGAATTCGCCATTCCCCTCTCCCGCGTTCATGAGCTCGCGGCCGGCCTGGGCACGGATCCCGGAAAGAACATAATGATCGGGTTCGAATGGGGCGGTCCGACAGAAGCACAGCGTAAGCAGGCCGCCCGAGCGGCCGGCAACGCCAACATCGCCAGCCAAGACGAAGCCCGAGGCGGCGGGATCGAGAGCATGGAGCGCGGCGGCGGCCGCGTTCCCCCGAAATACTCCTTCTGGGCCGAGGTCAAGCTCGCCGAAAAATCCTAACGCACCTCCAGCTTGACGCTCTCCGAGTGGCTGTTGAACTCGGGGGCGTACATGCATTCAATGTGGGCCAGGCCGTTCTGGTAGGCCCCGCGGTGGACGACCCGGAGCGGATATTCGAAGACGTATGTCCCCTTGGGCAGGTAGTCGATGAAGAAATGCGTCACAAAGACCGCCTTCTTCAGCTTTATAGGGATTTGCTTTTTCGCGTCGCACGTTCTTCCCTTTATCTAAGCCCAGAATCGGTACCACCCTTTGGGTTTTTAACAGCGCCGCGCGGCTGGCGATACATTATCGGCATGGTGAGGAGCCCTGGTTCTTAGTTCCTCGTTCTTGGTTTTCGATCCATCGCTTCCGGGGCCACGAAGAAGGCGAGGACGGTATCGGCCTGTCCGTCTTGACACTGCGTGCCGGGCTATTCAATGAGAACTCGGCTAATGACCTGATGATCTTTCTCATGCGGTAGGGTTCCATGATATAATCCCTTCTTGTCCTTTACGAATGAGTCTGCAATACTATGAATTGGTTAGCAAGAATCTATTATGGCAAAGGGAGACAACATGAAACCTGAGCCGTGGTCTTCGCTTGAGGAGATCGCAGTGCATTTGGGGGTTAGCCAGGACACGGTGCACCGATGGATTCGTCGTCGGAAAATGCCGGCACACAAGGTAGGACACCTGTGGAAGTTCAAGACCACCGAGGTTGATGAGTGGGTTCGTTTGGGCAAGGCTGCTGAACCGGCTGAGGACTCGCCGGGCAATGGTCCCAGGGAGAAGCGCGGTACGTGATTTGAGGGACTAGCATGAGCAAGCTCGAAGAACTGAAACCAAACGCTGCTGTGAGGGGCATCCTGCCGGATGCGCTCGTCACGGTCGTCAGCGTGCAATGGTTTGGTTCCGAGGCCCTGGAACTGACCTACAAGACGCCTGCCGGCAAGGCGGCTAACGAATTGCTATACCGGCATGACGAACCCCGTATCGAAGTCGTGACCCAAGGCCGCCCGTGGAGTTTCGACGGTGAGGGGGACCTTTTCCGTCTGGTGTCGGAAGCGCAGCGAATCCGGCTTGCGCATCTTTTCGACCCAGTTCTCGCCGTGCATACGTCCGTTCTCGAACCGCTTCCCCACCAGATCACCGCCGTCTATGACGTGATGCTCCCGCGCCAACCGTTGCGTTTCCTGCTGGCCGATGATCCCGGCGCGGGTAAAACGATCATGGCCGGTCTGCTAATGAAGGAATTGATTGCCCGTGGCGACCTCCATCGCTGCCTGGTTGTTTGTCCCGGCAGTCTGGCCGAGCAATGGCAGGACGAACTCTACCGACGCTTCCATCTGCCTTTCGAGATTCTGACCAACGACAAGCTTGAAGCGGCTCGCACCGGTAATTGGTTTCTGGAAACGAATCTGGTCATTGCCCGACTCGACAAACTTTCCCGCAACGAAGATGTGCAGGACAAGCTCAAGGTTCCCGACTGCCGGTGGGACCTGATTGTCTGCGACGAAGCGCACAAGATGTCCGCTAGTATCTTCGGTGGGGAAGTCAAATACACGAAGCGCTACAAGCTCGGTCAACTCCTCTCCACCCTCACGCGTCATTTCCTGTTGATGACGGCGACGCCGCATAACGGGAAGGAAGAGGATTTTCAGCTTTTCATGGCTCTGCTCGATGGCGACCGGTTCGAGGGACGCTTCCGGGACGGCGTGCATGTTTCGGATGTCTCCGATCTCATGCGTCGGATGGTCAAGGAAGGGCTGCTGAAATTCGATGCGACGCCCCTCTTTCCTGAACGCATTGCTTACACGGTGCCATACAAACTTTCGGACGTAGAAGCTCGACTCTACAAGGAAGTCACTGACTACGTGCGTGAGGAGTTCAACCGCGCCGATGCTCTGCAGAATGATAAGCGCGCCGGTACGGTCGGTTTCGCTCTCACGATCCTACAGCGCCGTCTGGCTTCGTCGCCCGAGGCAATCTATCAATCCCTCCGCCGACGCCGGGAACGTTTGGAAAGCAAGTTGCGGGAACTGGAGTTGTTTCAGCGGGGCAACGAGGCCGTAGCGGGCATTGCCGCCGGGGTGCCGGAACTGGATGCTGAGGACGTAGAGGATTTAGAGGACGCGCCCGATAATGAAGTCGAAACTGCCGAGGAGGAGATTCTCGATCAGGCGACCGCGGCGCGCACGATTGTCGAACTCAAGGCGGAGATCGGGACATTGAAGCAATTGGAGACGCTTGCCCTTGCGCTCCGCCGCAGTGGGGATGACCGGAAATGGTGCGAACTGGCGAAATTGCTCAGTACGGTATTCGCAACCATGCCGGCGGCCGACCGGGTCGAGGAATCCCCCGCTCCCTATGGTTCTGGGCCGATCCCGCCTCCGACGCCATCTCCGCACCAGAAACTGGTCCTATTTACCGAGCATCGCGATACGCTCAAATACCTGGAGGATCGCGTCTCGACACTGCTTGGCCGCAAGGAAGCCGTTGTCGTGATCCACGGCGCGATGGGTCGTGAAGACCGGATGAGGGCACAGGAGGCGTTCAAACACGATCCCGAAGTACAGGTGCTTCTGGCCACGGACGCCGCAGGCGAGGGGATCAACCTTCAGCGTGCGCACCTGATGATCAACTACGATCTTCCGTGGAATCCGAACCGCATCGAACAGCGATTCGGCCGTATCCATCGTATCGGTCAGACCGAAGTCTGCCATCTATGGAACCTGGTCGCTGAGGAAACCCGCGAGGGGGATGTCTATCGCACCTTGTTGGAGAAACTGGAGCAGGCGCGCAGAGCTCTCGGCGGGCAGGTCTTCGACGTGTTGGGCAAGCTTCAGTTTGAAGGAAAGGCTCTGCGGGATCTCCTGATCGAGGCAATCCGCTACGGCGAACGCCCTGAAGTCCGCGCGCGATTGATACAGGTGGTGTCCAACGCCTTTGACAAGACCCAGTTGCAGGAGCTGCTCGAAGAGCGGGCGCTGGCGCATGACAGCATGGATGCGTCGCGCGTCTTTCGCGTGCGCGAAGAGATGGAGCGGGCCGAAGCCCGTCGGCTGCAACCGCACTACGTCGAGTCCTTTTTCCTAGAGGCCTTCCGGCGTCTCGGGGGTTCCGTCAAGCAACGGGAACCGCGGAGGTATGAGGTCACTCATGTCCCCGCGCCTGTGCGCAACCGGGACCGCTTGATCGGCGTCGGCGAACCCGTTCTACCGCGCTATGAGCGCATCGCATTCGAAAAGACACTCGTAGCCCCACAAGGCCAGACCTTGGCGGCGTTCCTGTGCCCTGGCCATCCTCTTTTGGACGCTACGATTGATCTCACGCTTGAGCGCCACCGTGATTTGCTACGCCGAGGCGCGGTCCTGGTGGATGACCGTGACACCGGCATCGCTCCGCGTGTTTTGTTCTATCTGGAGCATGCGATTCAGGACGCCATCCTGACACGGGCCGGGGACAGGCGGATTGTCTCCAAACGCATGCTCTACATCGAACTGGACATCGACGGCAATACCCGCCACATGCAATACGCGCCCTATCTGGATTACCGTCCGCTGGCCGAAGGCGAACCAGGCGTGGATACCATCCTGGCCCGTCCCGAATGCGTCTGGGTCAGCCGGGAACTGGAACAGAAGGTGCAAGGCTATGCCGTGGCCCAGGTCGTTCCCGAGCATTTGGCCGAAGTGCGGTCCCGGAGACTCGATCTGATTGCCAAGACCGAAGCCGCCGTGCAGGAGCGACTTACCAAGGAAATGAGCTATTGGGACCACCGCGCCGAGCAACTCAAACTCCAGGAACAAGCCGGCAAGCGCAACGCCCGTCTCAACTCCGACGAAGCTCGCAAGCGCGCCGACATCCTGCAAGCGCGGCTCCAGAAACGAATGGAAGAGTTGAAGCTCGAAAAGCAGATTTCGCCGCTCCCTCCGGTCGTGATGGGCGGCCTTCTCGTGGTCCCGGCGGGCCTCTTGGCTGCCATGAAGGGCGAACCAGCGGGTGGACCGCCCGCGCGACCCGAAGACACCCGGGTTTCCGCCACTCAGGCCCGCGCCATCATCATACAGGTCGAGCGCGAACTCGGCTTTGTGCCCATGGACCGCGAGACCGAGAAACTCGGCTACGATATCGAGAGTCGGATCCCGGGCACCGGCAAACTGCGGTTCATCGAGGTCAAAGGCCGCGTGTCCGGCGCGCCGACGATCACCGTCACCAAGAACGAGATTCTCTATTCCTTGAACAAGCCCGATGACTTCATCCTTGCCATCGTCGAGTTCGAAGGCGACACCCACCGCGTTCATTATGTCCGCCGACCTTTCCAACGCGAGCCGGACTTCGGCGTCACGAGTGTCAACTATGACTTCGCAGAGCTGCTCCAGAGAGCGGAGCTGCCGCGATGATCCACTATCTGCCAACCATCTACAGCAATCAGGAGGGGTACGAGCGCCTGGCCGAATTAGCGATGGCGACCGTCAAGCTCCGCGCCGACCGGTTGGAGCTCGATTTTTCTCATGTCGGCTTCTTCGATGCCAATATGGCCTCGCCCCTCGGGGCCGTGCTGGCGCGCGTGGCGGATCAGTTCAGCGCCGTCGAAATAGTCAACGTCCCCGAGTTGATCGAGCGCGTTCTGCGGAAGAATGGGTTTCTGATTCAGTACCGTTACCAACCCCTGGAGGATGCGAACCGGACCACCATTCCCTTCCGCCGCCTCCAGCGCACGGATGAGGGTTTGTTCGAGGACTTCCTACAGCGTCATCTCAGGGGCAAGGGTATACCCCGCATGTCTGAAGGGCTGGGCAAGGTCTTCAAGCAGAAGATATTCGAGGTCTTCCAGAACGCCGTGATTCATTCGGAATCCGAACTAGGGATCTTTGTCTGCGGGCAGTTTTTCCCGCAGAAGCAGAGGCTTGACCTGACCATCGCGGATGCCGGCATCGGCATCCGCGAGAGCGTTCGTCGCTACTTCAATAACCCGAAGATTGCATCTGTACCTGCCATTCGTTGGGCGCTTCAGGAGGGCCACACCACGAAGAAGGACAAACAACCTGGCGGACTTGGGTTAAAGTTCCTTCAGGATTTCGTTCGACTCAACACGGGCCGTATCCACATCGTTTCCCGGTTCGGCTTCTACGAGTTCAACGGTGGCAAAGAGGCATTTGCCAATATCGCTGGCGATTATCCCGGTACAGCGGTTACGATCGAGGTCAACACGGCCGACACAGCCGCCTACCGGTTGGCAATGGAAGTATCTCACAAAGGCATTTTCTGAACAGAATGAGGTGATATGATGAGCGATCCAATAATCGTGAGAGTCTTTGATATTGTCGGCGGTCCGTTGTGCGTCTCCACCGAAGACGGCCAGCACGTGCATGACAAGATCGCGCCCCTTCTACGCGATGGTCGGAAGGTGGTTCTGTCGTTCGAGCAGGTCGATACCTTAATCTCCGCCTTCCTAAACGCCGCCATCGGACAACTCTATGGAGAGTTCCCGGAAGACCGCATCCGCGAACTGGTTTCCGTTCGCGACCTGGACGAGGAGGATACCGCTGTCCTCAAGCGCGTGGTGGAGAACGCCAAGGCGTATTTCAAGGCTCCGAAGAAGTTTGACCAGGCGTGGAAAGAGGAGGTTGGCGATGAAGAATAAGGTGCACAATCTCGCCACCTACGCTTTCCAGAAAGACGAATCCCTACTACTGGATACGAACGTTTGGCTCTTTCTCTATCCCGCCCCGTCCAACACGCCGGTAGGCCATGCCGCCAGCTACTCGGCCGCGCTGAAGAGCATGTTAGCCGCCGGATCGCGGTTGATCATGGACGCTATGATCCTGAGCGAGTATCTGAACCGCTACTGCCGCATCGAGTGGAACGCACTCCACAAGGTCACCCAACCGGACTTCAAAGCATTCCGCAAGTCCCCATCGTTCCGGGCGGTGGGCCAGGGAGCGGCCACCTTCGCGCGCGAGATTCTGAAGCTCTGCACCCGGTACGACCACCCGTTTGCCGCCGCCGATGTCACTCGAGTGCTCGCCGACTTCGAAGCCGGCACGAACGATATCAACGACGGCCTGCTCGCGGAAACTTGCCGTCAATACGGTTGGAAACTCGTGACCAACGACTCCGATTTCGCAACCGGCGGGATCGAGGTCCTGACTTCGCATCCGGTCCTATTGAAGGCTTTCCCATAAGCGATGTCTTCCCCGAAGAAATCTAATGAAAGAGCGACGATATTTCATATCGAAATATCGGTGGTCACAAAGTTGACAACTGGTTGTCGTTTAGTTTATATTTAAATCATGAATACTCCTTATCCAGAGATTCTCGTATCTTCCAATCAAGCGGACGCAGTGACATCGAAGCCAGGGAAAGGTCCGCGACATCGATCTGACGTATGCGGTAACCTGCGGAATTGGCTAGCAGAGTTGACCTTACCAAGAGAATGGCGGGTAACCGAGGCAAGTTTGGCTACCGTTGTTCAACGAAAAGTGGCGCCACCGATCATCGTAATCAACGAAATACACTGCGCCCTCAAGCACCTCCTGGAGGTTGCCGCGACTCTGGCCAAAACACAGCGAGCAAGCAGAGAGGCAAGTTTTATTGTTTTTTTCTGTGGCCCCGGCATGCGATACAACGTCGCAGATCGGATTCAGTTGCTCCAGCGATTCCCTGAGCCAACCAAGGTTGAAATCGCCTTTAATCGTATGGAGATGCAGAGGACAATCCAGGAAGTAATAGCCAAATGGCAGGTATTACAGATGAGGCACGTGGTACCTTCATCGAGGCCGAGTCCTTTGGATGCGGTGCAGGAGATCGTGCAGGCGACCCAGGATCTTCGGGAGGCTAATGGAAATCTTTCCGTGAAGAACGTGGCACCACTTTTCCGACTAAGCCTGCGCGAACTTGCCCAACTGCTTGGCCGCACCCCTCAAGCGTTGTCAAAGACGCCGGACGCCGATTCGTTGCAGGATGCGCTCGGCTATTTTGAAAAGATTGCGCGTCTGCGCTCAGTACTTGCAGATGATGATGCCTTTCGCAAATGGCTACGCATTGGCAATCCCACGCTGGGCGGCCTGACGCCGCTGATGATTCTTAGAGAAAGGAAATGGCAGGAATTAGCTGATCTGGTGGATGATGTCTTGATGGGGAGTCCTGGCTAATGCCTGATCCCTTCGAGAAAGCGCTGCAAACGGTTCCGACCATTAGGTTGAAAACGACGATGGCCCGCATCGTTCCGTTTGCCTCATTGGCCGCGAAGTTGCCGCCAAACTGGCTCTCTACCTCTGGAAAGAGAAACCGCTTCAACCCTAGAGAAGTACATTGCCTATATATGTCCGCCGACGAAAATATTGCTAGACTTGAATTCGCTAGACCACTTGTTGGATTGCCAACTCGTCGTCAACCGGTCGTTACATTTTGGGCGAAAGTCGGACTTGGTCATGTCCTCGATTTGACGGATCCGACGATCCTCAGCCTCTTGTCACTTAGCCAAAATGATTTGGATGCCCCTTGGCACACTGTTGGCGGTTTGACAAAGACACAAACATTGGGACGTTCGGTTGCAAGGGCGTCCAGTATTGTGGCTATTCGGTATCCCTCAGTTGCAGCTAAGGAGGCGGGAATTGTCGGCGTGAATGTCGTCATCTTCCGTGAAAGGGTAGTTGCGCCTGACAGCGTCAGAATCCTTGGTTCTGATAAGAAGCCCCTACAAAATTGGCCTTGAGCGTGCCCTTGATCGTTCCCTACATGAAGAAACTAATCGAAGTCGCCCTGCCGCTTCCGGAAATTAACGACGCTTCGGCGTACGACAAGATGCCGGGGATCGGGCCGCATCCCAAAGGAATCCACCACTGGTGGGCGCGGTTACCGTTGCCAACGGCGCGGGCGGTGTTATTTGCGTCTGTGGTGACCGACCCCTCGGACGATCCAGCATGGAAGGATAAGAGTGAGCAGGAACAGGATGCGGAGCGCGAGCGGCTGTTCGGGATCATCCGCAAGATGATGGGCAAGAAACTGCACGAACACCCGGAGGTCTATGCCGAGGCGCGGGCGGAGATGCTCAAGCATTGCGACGACAAGCTTCCCCCCGTACTTGATCCGTTTGCTGGCGGAGGCTCGATTCCGCTGGAGGCGGCGCGACTCGGATTCGAAGCCTACGCCGCCGATCTGAATCCCGTGGCCGTGCTCCTTAACAAGTGCAATCTCGAACTCGCCCCGCGCTGGGCCAACCATCCGCCGGTCAATCCTGAGGATCGCGCCAAAATCGGCGGCGGGCTGAACTGGACCGGCACCCATGGACTGGCCGCAGACGTGCGCTACTACGGTCAGTTCATCCGCGAACGCGCCCAAGAGAAGATCGGCCATCTCTACCCGAAGGTGCGCTTGCCCAAGGAATATGGCGGCGGTGAAGCCAACGTCGTTGCATGGTTCTGGGCGCGGACGGTCGCCAGTCCGAATCCGGCGGCATGCGGAGCCCATGTGCCGCTGCTCAGCACATACTGGTTATCGAGCGCCAAAGGAAAGTTTGCGTGGTTGAAACCGGTTGTTGACAAGACCGCCGGCACATTTCGCTTCGACGTAAGTACGGGGGAACCGCTCGACCGTGGCGTCACGGGAAAAGGCACCAAAGCCGGTCGCACCGGTTTCTACTGTCTACTGACAGATAGTCCAATCCCTTTCGATTACATCCGCGATCAGGGGATGCGCGGCAGAATCGGCTCTTGCCTTCTGGCCATTGTCGCTGAAGTAACGCGTGGACGTGTCTATCTCCCAGCGAACCCTCAACATGAGGAGGCAGCGCAAGTCGCTGTGGATGGTCGCGAGTTGGACACGGACTTGCCCGAGCAAGCCTTGGGATTCCGAATTCAGAACTACGGAATCAGAAAACACCGCCAGATGTTCACGCCGCGACAGCTTTGCGCCCTCCTGACCTTAAGCGATTTGGTGAAGGAAAGCCGGGCCATAGTCTTGGTTGGGGCACAGAATGCGGGGATGGACGAGAAATCGGCAAGCAACTATGCCGACGCCGTGACGACTTTTCTCGCGTTGGCGGCGAACCGCTGTGCTGACTACAATAATGCCCTCAATCGCTGGCGCGTCCCAAATCCAGCGATAATGAATCTTTTCTCTCTTCAAGCGCTTCCCATGGTGTGGGATTCAGTGGAAGCAAACACTCTTGGTGATGCGATAGGGTCCTGGGCAGTTTGTGTAAATCGAGAGGCGGAATGCCTGGAGACCATTGCAGCAGGAAGACTCAGACCTGGGCACGCAATTCAGGCAAACGCTGCTGAGGGGACGGCGCGTTCAATTGGTTTCCTAGTGAGTACTGACCCACCGTATTATGATAACATCGGCTACGGGGATTTGAGCGATTTTTTCTACGTCTGGCTGCGGCGGACTATCGGTGATCTATACCACCCCCTGTGTGATACCGTACTGGTCCCAAAGATGCCGGAGTTGACCGCCTCGCCGGAACGGTTCGATGGAGATAGGGAGAAGGCCAAAGAGCATTTCGAGTCCGGTTTTCGCCGCACCTTTACACAACTGCGTGAGCGGCTTGATCCGCGCTTCGCGTTGACATTGTACTACGCCTTCAAACAGGAGGACGAAGAATCCGGTGAGGGCAGCGATGGAGAATCTAATAACGGCTCTGTTGACCTAACCACCGGATGGGAAACGCTTCTCGAAGCCCTGAACTCCAGTGGTTTTACTATCACGGCGACGTGGCCGGTCCGCGCCTCTCAAGCATGGCGCATGCGCTCGATGGGCTCGAATGCCCTCGCCTCTTACATCGTTCTCGCTTGCCGCCCGCGCTCGACGGATGCCCCGCGCGCGGGGCGGAATGCCTTTGTAGCCGAACTGAAACGGGAACTGCCATCGGCATTACGGCACCTTCAGCAGGGCAATGTGGCCCCGGTGGACTTTGCCCAAGCGGCCATTGGCCCCGGCATGGCCGTCTTTTCTCGATACTGCGCTGTACTGGAAAGCAATGGCAAGCCGATGACTGTCCGCACCGCGTTGGCGCTGATCAACGGCATCAAGGACGAACTGCTTGGTGAGGCGATCGAGGAATTTGACAAGGACACCCGCTGGGCGGTGACCTGGTTTTCGGGCAACGGCTTCGAGTGGGGCGAGGCGGGGCAGGCCAATCTGCTTGCCAACGCACAAGCTACAGCGGTCAACGGGCTCGTCAGCGCTGGGATTGTGGAAGTGAAAGGTAATCAAGTGCGATTGTTTCGTCCCGACGAACTTCCTGCCGACTGGGATCCGGAAACGGACAAACGCCTGACTGTGTGGGAAATGACGCACCATCTAGTTCGGGTGTATGTCAATGAGAAAAAAGGTGATTCCGCTACGGCCGGCCTGTTGCGTAGACTCGGAAGTAAGGCCGACGTGGCACGTGATTTGGCGTATAAACTTTTCACCGTCTGCGAGAACAAAAGATTGAGCAAAGAGGCGCAAGCTTATAACA
>Ga0315274_10009247_pt1 | contig 14252 bp, 9 predicted proteins | sample YL17G02_20_MG_FD_203700 | JGI IMG/M metagenome (GOLD analysis project Ga0315274, IMG submission 203700) | Sediment microbial communities from Yellowstone Lake, YNP, Wyoming, USA - YL17G02_20 | ecosystem: Environmental > Aquatic > Freshwater > Lake > Sediment | place: USA: Wyoming | collected... | reverse complement strand
TCATTTCCTCTGGTAAACCGTATCATTACTGCATTTAGAGCGTTATTGAAACCTTATGGAATTACTGTTTCATTGGACGAAATTTAGGATTAAAATAGTATTATTTAATCAAGAATACTTAGTTTTGATAAAGTGTCAGGAGGCTATCTTTGAAAAGAATATACATGGATCACAATGCAACAACCCCGGTTCATCCTGCTGTTCTGGAGGCTATGCTGCCTTATTTTACTGAGTTCTACGGTAACGCTTCAAGCGTGCATTCATTCGGGCGTGAAGCACGTAATGGAATAGAGGAAGCCCGTGAGAGAATAGCTAATTTTACAGGTGCGCAACCAGGTGAGATTATTTTCACGAGCGGAGGCACGGAATCAGATAACTTCGCTATCGAAGGCGCTGCCTTTGAAAATGTTAAAAAAGGTAAGCACATAATCACTTCCCTCATTGAACACCCCGCAGTATTAAATACTTGTAAGCATCTGGAGACGCATGGTTTTGAGGTTAGCTACCTGACGGTAGACAAATACGGTGTAGTAAGCCTTGATGAACTCAAAGACCTTATAAGAGACGATACTATATTAATAACGATAATGCACGCTAATAATGAAGTAGGAACGATTCAGCCGATGAAAAAGATCGGTATGATCGCAAAAGAAAAGGGCATAATCCTACATACTGACGCTGTGCAAACCACTGGCAAAGTACCTATAAACGTTAATGAGCTTGGCATTGATTTGGTGTCAATGTCCGCTCACAAGATATATGGGCCGAAAGGTGTCGGGGCGTTATACATGCGCAAAGGCACTAAAGTAGAGCCGCTGATTCGTGGCGGACACCATGAAAGAAACCGCAGAGGAGGTACGGAAAACGTTCCGGGCGTAGTTGGGTTCGGCAAGGCAATTGAGATAGCCTCTGCTGATATGGAAGCTGAAAGTAAGCGACTCTGGAATCTTACAGAAAAGATGAAAAATGGGCTTTTTGAGAAGCTGGATTACGTTTACACCAACAGCCATCCAAAAAACAGGTTGCCCAATACGATGAACATTTCGTTTGATTACGTTGAGGGGGAAGCAATCTTGCTTAACCTTGACATGAAGGGAATTGCCGCATCAACTGGTTCTGCATGTTCGTCGGGTTCGCTTGAGCCATCTCACGTTCTGCTCGCACTGGGAATTTGTGCCGCAACTGCGCAAGGCACAATAAGATTCTCGCTTGGTAGAGCTAATAACGAAGAGGATGTTGATTACTTAGTTGACGAACTGCCGTCTATAATAACCCGTCTAAGGGCGATGTCGCCACTTTATGCGGATATAGTTAAACAAGATAAGAATCCATAATTAAATAACTTACCCAATAGGAAACCCCCCCGGCACCCTCTCAAAAGGGAATTTAACCCAATTCCCCCTTTGAAAAAGGGGGATCAAGGGGGATTTAAAAACGTTATTTTTGTGATGCATAAGTATCTTAAAATAGGGAAGTTATTTAGTCATGGATTCTAAACAAAAAGGGGAATAAAAATGATTAAGTTTTCAGTATGTATCGAAGCACTTTATAACAAACTGCCTTTTATTGAGAGGATCGAGAAAACCGCCGCCGTTGGAATGAAGACGTTTGAGTTCTGGGGATGGGGTGGTAAAGACATTGATGCGATTAAAGCCGCTAAGGACAAATTCGGTCTCGAAGTAGGCACGTTTGGTGCTGACGCCGGTGGGGCGATTGTTGATCCAGCCTACCGCAGTAAGATCACGGATGGAATGAAAAAATCTGCGGAAGTCGCTCATAAATTGGGCTGTAAAAGCCTGATCATTACTACCGGAAACGAGATCGCAGGTGTAAGCAGAGATGCTCAACACCAAAGCATCGTTGACGGTCTGAAAGTCGCTGCAAAGGTAATGGAGGCTGAAGGACTTACACTCTGTCTGGAACCGCTTAACGTATTGGTGAACCACAAGGGATATTATCTAGCCACATCAGCAGAAGGATTCCAGATTTTAGACGAGGTAGGAAGCCCGAACGTAAAGCTTCTCTACGACATTTATCATCAGCAAATTACCGAAGGTAACCTGATCGCAACAATAACGGCGAATATAGATAAAATCGGGCATTTCCATCTGGCAGACGTTCCCGGAAGGCACGAACCCGGAACAGGCGAGATAAACTACAAAAATGTCTTTAAGAGCATCGCAGAAACCAACTATCAGGGCTTTTTAGGAACTGAGTATTGGCCTATTGGTCCAGATGACGATTCACTGAAAATGCTCCTCGAAATGACAAAAGATATGTGACATTACTCACTTATGGGCAGGATGATAGTGGTCAACCAGATTAATTTTTAGCTTAAATGAAAGGAATCAAATCCCCTCTGACTCCCCCCTCTTGAAAGGATGAGGGATGAAATATCAAATATCCTATATTCATCCTTCATCCTTTATAAAACGGGGGAAGTTATAGGTAGGTTGGGTTGAGGAACGAAACCCAACTAAAAGCCTCTAACTAGTACTTAGACACAGTAGAAATTTATGGTATCTCTGGATTCCAGCTTTCGCTGGAATGACATTTAACGTGGCTTTGTCATTCCTGCGTAAGCAGGAATCCATAAAAAAATAACGTGTCTAAGTACTAGGTGAGAATTTACGGTGCAATATACTAAGACGACATCTGAGGAATTTCTGAGATACATTAAAGCAAAAGCAAGAAAGGTTCTTAAACAGGAAGCTAAAAAAACAGCAAACACAGGAGAAGAATTATGATTCGTATATGGAGCTTATTGTTGGTGTCTGTTATGATGCTTGCCATTTTTAGTGGTTGCTCTGAAAGAGATGAGTCCGTTACGGCTTCAGGCTCTACTCCAAAAGCCGACAGTGCCTTGAATGAGGCAAAGAAAAACCTTAAAGCGGCAGGTATACCGATTTCCTTTGAAGACCCGGGTGAATTAGCACACCCTGAAGATCTGGTGCCCGCTCTAATAGAGTTAGAAAATATCGAAAAGCAGAAGAATCTCGAAGAAGCTATCAACCAACTGAATACAGTGGTGTCCGAACTTGAGCAGGAAGCCAAACTCGCTCCACCAATAGGATCTATCAGTGATCGTGGAATGGTGCATTTTTATCTGGGACTTGCTTACGTCCTTGATGCCATATCACGATTGTTGCTTTCTGATGACCCGTCAACGACATTTATTATAGAATATAACCCGGATGCTCCTGACGGTGTGTGGTTCAAGTTTGACGTATCCAAAGAAGTCCATGCGAAGCTGGATGCCACAAAAAACCCTCTTGAGTATCCATTTGCGTTTACCGTTAAAGAACGCCAGGCGATAATTGATGCCATTGACCTTATAAATGATGCGGCTGTTAAACCAGCAGATAAAAATATCCAACCTCAGTCATCATCAGTGAATGGGGCACCGTATTTACATTCTGCCTTGTGGCATTTTGAAAAAGCTATAAGCCTGTTTAGCCAATATGCTCCCGAATACCATGATGCGATTGAGGAATTCAATACACAGATAGACAAGCTGGAATCTTTATTGCAGGAAGATTCAATAAGATGGGGATTCACTTACACAAGCTCACCAGGGAGGTAAAAAAATGCGCAGATATAAACTGCTTATCGTAGTTGCTCTAATCATCGTTTCAGTCTTTGCATTTAGCCAAACTGGTATTGCATCGTCTGATAAAATATGGGACGTTCAGTATCGTGGCGTTAGGGCTATGGGTATGGGAAATGCCTTTGGCGCAGTTTCAGATGATAGCGATGCTTATTATTATAATCCAGCAGGTCTTGCGTTTGTTCGGAAACTCAGAATAGACATTCAACCAGTCCATTTGATTCCCACCGAAGATTTTTATAGCGAGGCAAAGGATATTAATGACCTGATAGACGATGTAGACAGGATAAGTAAAAGTTCTCAACCGCTTGAAGACCCGAAACTGAAAGATGAACGTATAAGGCTGATGAATAGATTAGAGCGATTGACCAACGAGAATGTAGGACTTGATGCTGGATTTCCTGTAAGTGTAATGATCCCGCTTCACATTAAAAACTATAGTGTTACAGTAGGGGCTATGAGTCACGGATGGTCATTGTCACAAATCAAGGTTCAGAAGAATGGTCTGCAATGGGGTAATCTTGTGCTGGATATAATGGACGATGGAATCTTTTACAAGATTATGGGGGAAACGTCTTATGGATTGGCTTCAGCGATCAATCTCCCGATCCCGATGACACCGGTTGAGGTTTCAGTCGGACTGAGTATCATGAGAGTTGAAAGATGGCTTCTGACTGATGAGAACGATCTGATGAAGTTCGGGGATTTAGTCAACTTCGATGGTAAAGATGGCATTAAAGGAACTGCTGACGACTTCAGGAACCGCTTCTTCGATCCAGATGACCCGCTTTCAAGCATTGCTAAGGGTTCGGGCTACAATATCAATGCTGGAATTATAGCTTCTCTCGGTGATGCGATAAAGATGGGTTTAACCTTCGATAACGTCTTGGGCAAGGTTAATTATAAAGAGATCAAGGACGAGGTTCCAGATAGACTTGCAGGAATCTCCGCCGCTGTGAATCTCACCAAGCTACCAAGTCCCGACATTCCTATGGTTGATGCAATAGTCTCTGCAAGCATTGATGATATGAACAGTGGCAATGCCCAAAAAAGAGTTGGGCTGGAACTGGCGTGGAAGCCGATGGGGATTCTGGTTGTGTCTGGTAGAGTGGGAAGTAATAACGGTTTCCTGACTCTTGGTGCAGGTGTTAAGTTACTTTTCCTTGACCTTAACTATGCCTTCTACGGTGATGAAGTCACTAACTGGCATGCTTTCTCTCTCAATCTAGCGTTTTGATGGTTAAGATGGGGTCGTTAAGATTAGAAGATTGAAGATTCAAGATTGGTTGATAGCATTAATCTTCTAATCTTTAATCTGCAATTTTCCAATCGAATTATAAAAAATCTAATCGTGTTAGCCCTAGCAGACCAGAAGGCTTGGTATCACATTCAAGAAAATTCTTCATAGAGTTAGTAACTTTTATCATAATGTTATTCTGCCCTAAACGTAAAAGTGAACTTACCTCACAGCGATATGGTGCCCAAGGACGTACGCTTGCACAGACACCATTTACGATAAACTTCGCCATATCAGCTACACCTGTTGCTTCTAAACAGACTTGTCCATGCAAATCATCAAGATTAACCTGTTGAGAGTAGGTTGCTGTCCCTGAGTAGAATGGGTATCCCTGCTCCGTCCATGATATTCCTGACTTGATCTGTGGTGCTAGACTTGAAATAACATATTTGCCATTGGTATCTTTGAGTAATGCAAAGTTACCGAGTAGTTTCGGAGGGATCGTCATCGCTTTTGGTTCACCTGCCCAACTCTGATTTGTGAATCTAATGTGTATACGATTTTCACCTTGATTAAGTCTTTCAGTAATATTAAAAGTTTTCCACTTAGAATCAATGTAATATCCTGTGGACTCATGAGGTATCTTGTGTCCGTTCACGAATATCTGGAATTGCATCCCTGCCATGAATGACCCTCGTGACTCAACGTCATCGAGTAGAAGGAGTATAGACTCAGGCACGTCTATTATCTGAACGTTAGTTGTGTAATCATAATGAAGCCAATCGCCTTGTGTCGTGAGTTGAATATTCCAGTGATCCAGCGGCAGCGCATTTGGAGAATCACAGAAGAAATCCCATACGTCATCAAGTGGAATGCAATGCCAATTTATCGCTTTTACCTGTTCTGGCTTCGCTTCACGTTCAGTATCAAGAACTAGCGTAAGTGAGCCATAGGGCGAAAAATCCCATTTAACCGATGTATAACCATCGTCTGTGATCTCTGATGATATGCTGCGCATCTGCCCTGTCTCTATATCCCACTGCTCAACAAATCCGATTCTATTCATTTCAAGTTTTACTTTAAGGGAGTCATTACTATCGCTGGCAAAGAAATAGATGTGCTTTCCCGAAAGTTCTCTGTGAATACAGGTAACTTCACGATGGCTAATTCGCACATCTGGGATTATAAGTTTACTTAAAGCATTTTTTAAAGCTTCGGGCTGTATCTCATCCAGAATGTTTAAAACACCTTTAGGTGATGGCACTGATTTCAGCTTATTTATCAAATCATCAGCAACAGGTGAGGTTAAAAGCAACTTGCCGCCTTCCTGATAGAAACTTATCAGAGCATCAAGTAATGGCGATGAGTAGTCGGAAACGGCGGGCAGGATAATAAGCTCATACTGCTCCTGACCGATTTCCAATTTCCCGTCCTTTACTGTATCCACAGTAATGAACTGTTTGGGAATAATATCATAATCTACGTGACATTTAGGCAGTTGTGATGCGTAGAAATCGAACTGGTCCTCAAGTCTTCGATCTTGTTTATCTTCTTTTCCTGCTTTAAATGCTTTCCAAAAATCATCCTGTGGATAGAACAATGCCGCCTGCGCAACGTGCCTGCCTGCGCGCATTAACAGGCTTAGACGTGCAACGTAGTCAGCGAAGTATCTGTAATATCGCCAGTAGGTAGCCTGAAAAAACTGCGAAGGTGGGGAGTCATATTTGCGGAAACCTTCCATACTGTAATAGAAGGCATGTGGACAAAGGAAATTTATGCCGAGACGATACTGCCAGTCAACAATTCGCTTCATGTCAGCTATTGAAAGCCCCCATCCGCTGACGCCAAATGATTCTGATAATACTGCCTCTTTGTTGTATATATGAGCAATAGAGCTTACCAGCTTTTGTCCCTGAATGTTGGTGGACATTAACGGAAGGTTCCCCCATCCGCCGTATTTTCCCTCACAGCCAATACCTAGATGGTCTGAACCGGGGATGTCAAAAAGGCTTAAATCACGGATGAAATCGCCCTGAAAGATGGTGTTTGTATAAAGCCCTTCCTCAAGCAGAAGATGACCTGTCAGCTTGAGGTTGTTTTTATGGCACCATTGTTGATATGGCATGAAAAAACTATCAATGTAGTTTTTAGCTACAACCTCTCGGTAGGCATGACGGAGTTCGGCAGAATCTATGCCAACGTCGTAGAAAAGTGCAGGAAGCACCTTTAGCCAGTCGTAATCCTTCTTTTCCAGCCTTTCAGGGACCTCGTCACCCCATGCGACTATGCGTCCATCGGGTCTTGTGGGGTAATTTGTGTGATTCTGATGCCATGCTAGTAGACACGGTTCGTCTGTGAAAATGCCGGGGACGGTTTCACCCAGATACTTTTTGATCTCTTCATCGTTCACGTAAGTATCCAGAACGCTTAAAAATGCTTTTGTCATTAAAGGATTAAGGTAATCTGGACCGAAAACGTTTCCACGAGGGTCTTGAAGCACTCGCTTAACAAAGATCATTACGAGCCATTCGCCTTCAGGCACATTCCAACAGAATTCCTTCTCGTTGCTAGAATTTATAATTACAGCTTTCTCGTAGAAATCGCTTATCTGATCGGTACGTACGGCATAAGCTATGAGAGGTTTTTTTGGAATAGGTAATGAGATTTCTTTTGGACCGACGAATTTTGCTTCTACCAGATCAATGAACTTGTTGCAATACTCAGGATTTTGGGTGACTTTCAGACCGCCAACCCCGCTAGGAAACGGATATTCATCGTAAAGCCACGCCTTGATTCCGCATTGATGCGCTGTTTGAATGGCACGCCTTATGCAATTCATCCAGTTTTCGCCCATGTATTCGGATTCCAGACCGAACCGAGCGTGCATAAAAAACCCACCAAGACCGGCTTCGTGCATGAGCAACACTTGACGTTCTATCTCGTCAGGGTCAAGTCTGGAATTCCAGAACCAGAAAGGCACCGGGCGAAACTCAACGGCGGGATCGGTAAAAGTTTCTCTTAATTCAGTAAAATCCATATCAGTGCTCCATAAACAACTTACGACTTGTGCTAATTCTTGTAAATTAAGGAATAAAGCCAGTTTGTAGTAGCTCAATTCATTGAGCGTTTTTATAAAAGTTCGATAAATCGAACTACTACAAACAAAACTAGCACAAGTCGTAACTTTAGCAATTTCACATCAAATGTAAAACAGCATCTTGTATCCTGTCTTGTATCAACATTCATCTCTTAACTGAAAACTAAAAACTACTTAAAATAGGATACATATTTTCATCGAAACCGACGAATTGGTTGTTGTTAGCAATACTCAGCCTGACCGCTTCGTTTATTGCTGTACCTATCAAAGCTTGATTCGGCAAAGCACGGGTTTTTTCAAGCTTCTCGATTATATTTCGCCTTGCAGGAATGACCTGATCTGCTGGCAAAGATGCAACTTCCATTTCAATGTTCCTCGCATCATCAAGTCCCTGCTTTATGCTGTCGTAACCGTAGCCAACCCATTCTATCACATTTGGATCATCCCAATCATTGTAGCCTTTGAAGAAGTTGGGATTGAAGTCCTCATAACCCTTTTTCTGCGTGACAAAATGCAGGTTTCTAGCTTTATGGTCAGCCCAGTATTCGCCTTCTGTTCCGCTAAGTTGCAATCCCTGGTTAGTCAATGCGCTGTTATACTCAGAGCAGACCCATGACGTTTGTATGAATAGGACAGAACTATCTTCCCATTCTATTGTTGCCTGAATGGAGTCGAAAGCGTCCTTTCCATGCTTCGGCAGGAACTTTTTCTGCCCAAAGGCAGTCAGTTTTTTGGGCTTTAGACCGGTTATGTAGTAGTAGGCATCGGCGTAATGTATGCCGATGTACTCGAATGGTGAGCTTTTCTCACACCATCTGGCAAAGACTTCCAGAGCCATCTCTCGCTTTTCCTCGATCCATGCGTGTCCGTGAAGCATCTCACCGAGATCACCCTGACTATACTTAAACTTTACTGCCCTTATGGCTCTGTCGTGGCGTTTGTGATAATCCGTAAGAACGTAAGTGCCTTTTTCTTTTGATGCTTTAATTATCTGATGGGCATCTGCGACCTTCAGGCACAAGGGTTTTTCCACTATGACGTGACGTCCTGCTTCAACCGCTTCAAGAATAACCGGAGTATGAAGATGATCGGGGGTGGCGACTATGACAACGCCATGCTCTTCAAGATCGGAAATCGCTTGCTTATAGATGTCCGAATGGTCACGATCAAGATCGGTTTCCGTTTGTGGATCAGGGTAGCCTTTGAATTCATAACCATTAAAGTATTCTTTTAAGTGTTTTATAGTTGACGCCCTTCTGCTTGCTATGCTGACAGAACTGACCCTCCCTCTTTTTTGTTCCTGAAAAACTGTGGGAAGTACGACTTCCTCACTTATCATCCCTCCGCCTACAACCAGAACAGGAATCTTACCATCCCATGTCATCGTATAATACCTCCTGACCGTTTATCAAACAGACTAAATGAGAAATATAGGTTAGCCTCGAATATATAAGGATTTTCACGGATATAAAAAAAGATGCAGGATGCAAGATACATGATTCAAGATGAAAACAATATCCTGTATCTTGCATCCTGTATCCAGCGTAATCCGTAGCCAATCAAGCCAAGAACATTATATCACATTCTAACATTTATTTCTATAAATTGAAAAGTTTTCGTGGGTATGTTATAATCATTTAATCAGGAATTTATATCGAGGGAAAGCATTGTAATTCGCAAAATCTGGAGGATTTTACATGAAATCACTTTCTGGAACTCAGTTTTTTGGAATTCCAAAAAGAGTGATAGGAAATAGATTCACAAATAAACCTATGGTTGTATCCTTTGAAGTTACACTTTCATGTGTAGCAAAATGCCGTCACTGTGATACTGGAGGGAAAAGAGAAAATGAAGAAAAACTTTCCCCAGAATCTTATCGCAAATATATTCAGGATCTTAAACCTGCCTTTGTTCAGTTGTCCGGTGGAGAACCATTGCTGAGAGATGATCTTCCGGAAATTGTAAGGGTAATAAAGAATGGTGGCTCTATGCCTTACGTCATAGTCGTTACCAATGGATATTTGCTCAACGAACAGAAATATATAGAGTTGAAGAAAGCTGGTGCCGACAGATTCTCATTATCATTGGACTTTCCAGACGAAAGACACGATGATTTCCGCAGACTTCCGGGTTTATACGCCCATCTTAATAAAATAGTTCCTCAATTAGCTTCACTTGGTTACGGTGATCTTGCAATGAATTGCTGTATAACCAAAGCTAACTTTCAATATCTTCGAGAAGTAGCTTATAAGTGCAAGGAATGGGGCATCAACGTATCTTACAGCGCATATTCCACTAAGCGTACAGGTGACCCACAATACTTTATTTCTGATGAGAGGGATCTGGCAACTCTCCGAAAAATTATTGATGAACTTATAACAATAAAACAGAGGGAAGGCATAATTTTGAATCCTGCGCCTGTTTTGTTAAAAATCCATAAGTTTTTTAAAGACGGTGGAATGCTGGGTTGCAGTGCAGGGAGAAAGTTTCTTGTAGTGCGTCCAGAAGGTACGTTAAATCCATGCTCAATGTATCGTGAAAAAAGATATACAAACCAAAAGGACATGATAAGAGGTTTCTCGGATAATAATAATTGTCAGGATTGCTATGTAGCTATTCGTTCTTACAGCGATAAATCTATCTGGTCTCTGGCTAAGGAAGTTGTCAGTATAATAAAGACAAGGTGAGCAAGTTTAAGAAATGATTTCTATATTTAGCCACAGATTAAAAACGGATTTTCACGGAAAAGGATGCAAGATACAAGAATCGAACACCCAAAATCTTCTCCTGTGTTAATCCGTGTATTTCAGTGGCTAATAAAGTTGGCTCTTTGGTAAATAACGGGGGAATGAATCTTGCATAAGATGGATTCCAGCTTTCGCTGGAATGACAATGATTGTGTTTGTGTCATTCCCGTGAAAACGGGAATCCATTATAAATACAAGTTTCCCCGTTAATTCCCAAAGAACCATAAAGTTTTAAGTGTTTTCTTAAAGTTGCTTATAGAGATTAAAAAAGCCTGCGATTTTTAGACGAGAAACGAGGCAGATAACGGGCGTTGGCGTTGAGAATTTCGTCCAGCATCTTTGATGAAGCGACAATCCCTCTGCATCCGGGGTCAACAAGCATCACTTTCATTGCCAGTTCCCTGCTTCCAGACAAAGCGGCGTTTACCAATAATTCCTGCCATTCACACCATCTACGTGTCCAACTTGCTATCGGTTCTGGCAGAGGATCGCAGACAAGCTGTGCTACTCCGAAGGTATCTACGTTACAGGGCCCCTCTACCACAGCATTTTCGGGGAGATTTGAGATCTGACCATTATTAGGAAGGTTCAGGTGTATGATGCCTCCGTTGCCGTGCAGAAGACTATGTATGACCCCAAATACCATCTGCTCCTCAAACATTGGTATACTGCCAACACTTTCTCTGCCTTCAGCTATGGCTCTAAGATGATCTATGAAGCTTGTAGTACTTTCGGTTTTTGAATTAATGGGATAAAGCCTGATCCCGTAGTTCTCGTAATCCTCTTTTGAACGGAAGAAGTGTGGTAGAAACTCAGAAACGTGGCTGTCACCCGGACCCGGGAAGAAGCCAGTCTGAAAGAACACATCAGTAGAAAACTTTTGATAGCCAGCAATTGGTTGATCAGGTCTCAAATCCAGACCCGGAAAAGCGTTGATTTTCTCTGCAAGATCGGTTACATCCCCGCCAGTTGCCTGTTTTAGGCGGCTTTCAACCAATGGATAGGCATCCTGACCACGCCATTGAAAACCATACATGAAGTGAAAATGGTTTATTCCAGAAGCCCATGCAGTAGTATCTTTCTTATCAGCATTTATAAGCGCACAGAGGTAATTATGAGTGATGTCAACACCTATGCACAATCCCATGCACTTTATTGAGGTTTCACGGCACACAGCACGAGTGATCGGGGTTAGAGGGTTGGTAAAGTTGAAAAGCCATGCGTCAGGGCATAGTTCTTCCATGTCCTTAGCTATCTCTACCGCAACAGGAATGTGACGTAATCCTCGTGAGAGTCCACCGATCCCTGACGTATCGCCGGTGCTTTGAATCCAGCCATACTTCGTTGGTATTTCAAGGTCATTTTTCCACGCTTCATCACCACCAACCGAGATCGTAACAGTGACGTAATCAGCATCAGGAAGCACATCCCGACGATCAGTACTTGCTTCAATTTTCAGGTTAAGCTTGTTATCTTTAACAATACGCCACGCTGTCTTTTCTATCAGATCAAGAGTTTCAGGCACAATGTCCACAAGACCTACCGTTGCGCCATGAAAATCCTCACTGAGAATTAATCCCCTCAGGATAGCAGGCATAAAGCTACTGCTCCCTGCTCCGATTAGTACGATCTTTTTTTCTTTCATATTTACCTCCAAACAATAATGACATTAACTTGAAAATTCTGTCTTTGCTCTTGCTAGGATTTTATCTAATTCGCTTTGCAGTTCTGGATCAAGCTCGTATTCGTATTGGCTTAAAAGCTCTTGAATCATTGTGTGTGCTTTTTGACGATTCGACTTTGCTCCCTCGCCTTCCCATGCGGAAAAGAACTGGCGATCAAACAGCTTTGGATGCCAATAAAATTGCTTATAAGATTCCAATGTGCTGTCGAGTGTAATGAAGCTTTTATGTTGAATACCATCTATAACATCCTTGAGACACCTTTCAGGGTCGCAATCTCCGTCAATGCCCTGAACAAGCCTTTGAACGTGATCTCTTATCTCAAGGTCATATATGAGTTGCTCTGCTGAAAAAATCTCATCAAGACTCAAAAGCCCAACAGACGTGAACCATCTTGCACCTAATAACGCCCCTGCTGTCATCAGGCTGGCTTTTTCTGCGCAAGACTGGGCACAAGGTAGCTTGGCGTTAGTATGGATGTTTCCTGCGAATGGATACCACGATGTCCCATGAAAATAGGCATTAATCTCCGACGTCGTAAGCTGAAGCAGGAAATTCTCAGGCGAACCAAACACCATAGCCAGTGTGCGCAAGTCTATCGGGAAAAGTCCTATATTCCAATTCACAGGCAAGTCAATTATTTCCTTGAGAAGTATAACTGAACCGATCACTTCTGCAACAGAAAGCGCATAAGCATCACCTACGTTTATGGAAGCCGTGCACCCGGCAGATGGCATGTTACTTACACCTATACCGGATAACCTGTCCTTGTATTTCAAAACACACTTCAAAGATTCGCTTCCCAAAGTAAGTGGGCTGAAAATATATACAGGGAGGTGCCGCAATGGCTCACCTAATACATCGCTCATTTCAATAATGTAAGGCAAAGTTTCCAATGCTTTCGGATCAATACGGCGGCGTCCATGTTTTGAATAAGTCGCAGATACCCAATACTGCACAACAGATTGAATTGGCGGCGGAATATCAACAGGGCATCCAGGAGGACCCGATAGTCCCAGTACATGCAATAGCTTAGTAGCCTCTATAAGCCTTTTAGTGTCAAACGGTACGATCTTGTCAGTTTCAGTATCGTGAACCCATTGAGCGTATTCAATCAGGCTGACTCCGATTTTATGGCTGGAGGTATCAATAGGCTCTGGTTCTTCTGAAAACTTATACCCGTTGTGTTTCCTTTCGGCATCGAGGAATTCTGAAACTCGCTTTCGGCAAATGCAGACTCTGTTGCCTTTGATTTGAAACCCACACGATTTAAGCTGTTTAAATATCTCATCATCAAGTATGGCAATTCCGACTTCCTCAAGTATGCGAAGCATCGCCTCTTCGATACGTTGTAGCTGATTAGTGTCAAAAAACGGTGAACGTTGAACAACAAAAGAACGATAACCCATTATATCACCTCAAAGATTTTTCTCTACTGGTTGATTGGATTAATGTTTTAGTTTAAGAAATCAATACTTGATGCAAACTTTTTGGCTTGGTTCATAAACAAACTCCTTCGATTTAATGTTATAATGTCTGTAAAAGGATATATCAGGAGTTATTCAAAAGCAAGTCTTTTTTAATAACCTCTGATGTGAAATTGTTTAAAGCTAATCAGAATGGACTTTCACAAAACGATAGTTAAAAAATCCCTCTAAATCTCCAGAGGGCATATTCAATATGCCCCTACGAAAAGTGAGACTTTAAGGGTCATTTCACATCAAAAGTATAATTGAAAAACTCGTATAAATAATGTACTATGATTTTTGCTCGACTTTGGCACTTTTTGTTTAATTTTGATACGGATGTCTGAAGCCATTTTAGGTAAAGTTTAAACCCAATTATCATAAGCATCCACAAGCATAGATCATAAGAGAGCAAT
>Ga0315274_10009246_pt1 | contig 14253 bp, 25 predicted proteins | sample YL17G02_20_MG_FD_203700 | JGI IMG/M metagenome (GOLD analysis project Ga0315274, IMG submission 203700) | Sediment microbial communities from Yellowstone Lake, YNP, Wyoming, USA - YL17G02_20 | ecosystem: Environmental > Aquatic > Freshwater > Lake > Sediment | place: USA: Wyoming | collected... | reverse complement strand
TAGAAAAATTGTTCCCCGGAGCAAAATTGACCTAATTGTAACACTTTAGGGCTTTGAAAAAGTCTGTTTTCTCCCTCTTTTTGAAAAAATAGACAGGTGGCACAGGCCTCTGGCCTGTGTCTTGGTCTTATCGAAATAATAAGAAATTAAGGACCTTTCCTCATTTTTCTTGCTGAGTTGAAAAAAACAACAAAGGCATATTGTTTCAAAATGAAAAATGTAGTACATAATAGCCGATGGTAGGAGGGCACCCACGAACCACGAAAATGATTCCTGTTATTCTTATAAGGAAGCCAGGAAGTCAGGAATTTAAACTGATACTGACACTCTATTTTCTACATAATTTACCCAGAACGGCCGATAAGCAGGTGCGGCCGGTTACCCGATTTCAGGGATAGCAGGGGCCAATAGGGCCGGAAAACAAAGCATGCGGGTACTCATCATCTCCAAGGACGGCGATACACTGGACCTTGCGCTCAGGTTGCGGGACGAGGGCCATGAGGTCACGTTCTCGATCCAGGACAGGGCTTTCCGGAAGGTGGGCAATGGCTTTGGCCTCAGGAAGTCGGCCAACTGGCGGGCGGCTGTTTCATGGGTCGGCCGGGATGGACTCATCCTCTTTGACCAGACCGGGTGGGGCCGGGAGCAGGATGAGCTTAGAAAAGAGGGCTACTCCGTAGTCGGTGGGTCGGAGGGCGGCGACCGGCTGGAGCTCGACCGTTGCCACGCCCAGAAGATATTCGAGAAATCCGGCATGAAGACCGTCGCATCACGGCATTTCACATCGGCGGAGAAAACGATAGACTTTGTCAGAAAAAACAAAAGACGTTGGGTGGTAAAGCAGAACAGTGATGCGGACAAATGCTTCTCTTATGACGGCAGGAGACCAGATGGCGAAGATGTGATTTCCCTCCTTGAGAACTATTCAAAATACACAAGAGATGCATGCTGTTCTATTGATCTGCAAGTGAAGCATAAGGGGGACGTTCGTGCAGAACGTGCTTGACACTGCCGAGGATGGGGGGTAAATTGATTCCATGCCTCGATCAACGCGTTTGGATGCTCCTGGTGTTCTCCATCATGTCATGGGCCGAGGCATCGAGAAACGGCCGATCTTCCTCACCGATGAGGACCGAAATGATCTCCTCTCCAGACTCGGACTTCTCGCTGAAGAAGGCTGCCTTAAGGTTTACGCCTGGGCCCTTCTGCCAAACCATTTTCATCTCCTCTGCACAACAGGGAAGACCCCTTTGGCCCGAAGTATGCGACGTCTATTGACGGGGTATGTGGTGAAATTCAATAAACGCCACCATCGGTACGGTCATCTCTTCCAAAATCGGTATAAGTCGATTGTCTGTCAGGAGGATTCCTATTTGATGGAATTGGTGCGGTACATCCATTTGAATTTAATCAGGGTGGGGATGGTGAAGGGGTTGGGGAAGTTGAACCGATCTCCGTGGTCGGGTCATTCGGCTTACGGTGAGCGATACGGGAATCGGAATTCCCGCGACGGAACTGCCTTATCTTTTCGTTAAGTTTTCCCGCGGCAAAGACATAGGTCGTCTCAATGTCGCCGGAACGGGACTCGGCCTCTATGTCGCCAAAAAACATCATTGAAGCGCACCAGGGGCGCGTCTGGGCGGAAAGCGAGGGCGATGGCAAGGGTTCGAAATTTATCAAAATATGGCAGAATACCCCCCAGCTCTGCTGGGGGGATGAATGGCCTACCCTCTCCCCTGGGGGGAGAGGGTTAGGGTGAGGGGGAAATGATCTAATCATCACCCCCACCTTAATCCTCCCCCATCAAAGGGGAGGAAAGTTTTTTAGAGAATTAGATGCCCCGCAGCTCTGCTGCGGGGTACTTCACTATTGAGTTACCGATTAATTCGGTTGAATAATCAACCGGGTAAATTAGCTTTTAACTTCGTTGACTTGGTTGGGTTTATGTTTCAGGAGCAGGCGATAACCGGATTTTTTGCTTGATTTACGTTTGATGAATTCGTAAAAAGTAAATTTCCCCCTCCCCCGGCGGGAGGGGACTAAGGGGAGGGGGAAATAACATGCAGAAATACGGCAACTTATCACCCCCACCCTAACCCTCCCCCGTCCCCGCCATAATTCAGCGGGATCTTCGACAAGGGGGAGGAGATTTTCGACTTTTTACGAGACCATCACGTTTGATTTTTGCCTTGTTTTTTGCTAGAATATAAGTATGGAAACATTGAAAAAGACCAATCTTTTTTGGGATGTTGATCAAGACGGATTGGATCCGGATAAACACGGAATATTTATCGTCAAGCGCATTTTGGAAAAAGGAGATATTGATGATATCGGCTGGGCGATGAAATCATATGGCCGGGAATTCGTGGTGGATGTTTTTCAAAAAAATATTGGCAAGTTCAATGTGAAATCCAATAACTTTTGGTGTTTATATTTTAACCTTGATAAATCTCAATGCATCCTGAAACAATCAACGAAAAAACAAAGTCCGTTCTGGCAAAGATAGCAGAACTGGATTTTATAAATGACTTTTATCTTGCCGGAGGAACCGCGCTGGCGATCCAATTGGGACACCGGGCATCAATCGATCTTGATTTTTTTTCAAGCAAAAAATTTTCCGTCCAAAGCTTGAAAAGCCAATTATCCCGAGCCGGAAACCTCGCGGTGGATTATGAGGATGAAGATACGCTGAACGGGATGCTGGATGAGGTAAAAATCAGCTTTTTTCATTATGGCTATGACCAAATTTTTAACTTGATCGGATATGAAGGAATATTTTTGGCTTCAGAGCGCGATATTGCGGCAATGAAAATAGATACGATTTCTTCGCGAGGTAGTAAAAAAGATTTTGTGGACGTTTATTTTTTGCTGAAAAAATATTCCCTGGATCAACTGTTCGGTTTTTTTGAAAAGAAGTATGAAAATATCCGGTACAATAAATTGCATATATTGAAAAGTTTGGTTTATTTTGAAGATGCCGACAGCGATCCCGACCCTTTGCTGCTTGTGGATTTTGATTGGGAAGAAAGTAAAATTTTTTTGGTGGGCGAGGTTAAAAAGATGACAGGAATGGATTGGCAATAAGCGTGAAAAATATAGTCGAAGTTTATCCGGGTGCTTGAGCAATATAGTGGCGGATCCATAAAGGAAAAGTATGGGCGAGAGCGATGGTAAGGGTCAGATACTCATTATCAAATTCTCTGTTGGATAATTTTAAACTTCATAAAATTATTTTATCCGCTTTCTTTGGCAGCAAAGAAAGTGGACAGAAACCCCAGTAATAGATACGGGGCAGGGAAACCGCCGTGCAAGTCCATGTTGGCTGAATTCCGGCGATTGCTCGCTAAAAGTTCAGTTTCCGCTTCGCTTCAATTACAAACTTTTTTAACGCTCATTTCGTTTCGATTTGCTACGGATCGATCGCAATGCATGGGTTTTGTTTGAATAAATTTTTCAGGCAAGCGAGGACTTGCTTTTTTGCTTTTTTTTGCAATAATATTGAAATATGATCCAGGAAGAATATATCGCTAAAATCAAGGAAATTATAGGAAAAAACGTTTCTTCGGAAGTCGGAGCAAAGTTTTTTATTTTCGGATCAAGTGTTTTATCTGAAAAATTTTCTGATGTTGATCTGGGATTTCTTGGAGAAGTTTCAGGAAATCAAGCATCAAAAATCAGGGAAGAGTTGGAAGAATCGCCGATTCCCTACAAGTTTGATCTGGTTGATTTTGATAACGTTGAAGAAAGTTTTAAAAATAAAGTATTAAATGAAAAAATCATATGGCTTATTTGAAAGAAAAAATCGATCAGATTGAAACGGCTCTTGTGCCATGGAGAAATTCATTAGAAATGCCTTTTTCGGATATTTCCCGCGATGCGGCTATCCGGCGCTATGAGTATTCATTCGAGCTTTTGTGGAAAGTGGCTAAGGTTCATTTGAAAGAAAAGGAAGGTATTGATTGTTTCTCTCCTAAATCTTGTTTTCGAGAATTGAGGAACATCCTTAAAATTTCCGAAGAGGATGTGGAAATTTGCATCCAAATGTCGGATGACCTCAATTTGTCGGTGCATACCTATTCGGAAAAAATGGCCAACGGGCTTCATGGCAAGCTGAAAAGTTATTTGGATGTTTCGGAAAAGATACTTTCTGAAATTAGGAAAAAAATAGCTTTTGACTTGGTTAGTTTTATACTTTAGGAGCAGGCAGGAACTGGCTTTTTTAGTTGTCAAAAAGACCGATTTATAATAAACTGATTCTATGAAACTTATTGCAAAAGGTGAAAAAATATCACGAGATGAGTTGCGTCAAATAGCTGAAAAAATGTTTGGAAATCTTGTGAAAGCAGTCGTGGATGTGGAGAAGGGGATTATGGCCGTAGATGCCGATCTGCATGCTGACGAGGAGGCATTTTTGCTGAATGAAGGGTCGGAACAGAAAAATCTCTGGGGAATCAATCTTTATCCGGAAATGGAAGGCGAGGACTTTGTTGAATTTGATTCGATGATCAATTTGCGCCCCTCCCAGAGCAACAGGAGTTGCGGCGTGGAAAATTTGGAAATTCAGAAGAAGATTTTGGAAATAGTCGGTAAATTGGTGGAATAATAAGTCATAATATCTCATCTTCAATTTTTCTCCGTAGAAATGAAAAGAAAGTCATAAGAAGTTTTTATATGGAATATCAGCATAAAAATTTGGCTTCCGGGCATTGGCAAGAGCTTTCTTTTTTCGAGCAGATGGCGAATGTCGGAAGCGAAATCGAGCGGACAATCAAATGGAAAAAGAAAAATAATGCGGAATATAGCCGGATGGCTTTTGAACGGGCTTTGGAGCTTTTGGATTTGTCGCTGGGTGACCCGAAGAACAAGGAGCGCCTGCGTGAAATTGCCAGGGTGCGGGAAATATCCTGCGATCATTTTGCGGGCACGAATGAATATCAGTCAACCGATGAATCATGGCAAAAATATTTTTATGCTTTCAATTATGCCGCCCGGGTGAATCGCTAAAGGCGTTTAGATTTTTAGATTTCAGGAGCAGGCGAGGGACTGTCAAAGCATAAGGGGGACGTTTGTGCAGAACGTGCTTGACACTGCCGAGGATGAGGGGTAAATTGATTCCATGCCTCGATCAGCGCGTTTGGATGCTCCTGGTGTTCTCCATAATGTCATGGGCCGAGGCATCGAGAAACGGCCGATCTTCCTCACAGATGGGACAGAAAAGGTGTCAGGCCTTGAAATGTGAATTAAGGTGCCCCATGATTTTTGACAATCCTTTATCCTTAAACATCTCTTCTCTTACCCTGGCGCTCACTTTGCTCACTGCGCTATAATGAATCCCTCCAAATAGTTTCCCGATCGCCTCGTTAGTGAGCCCAGTGTAACGCTGACATAAATAGATGGCCACCTTTCTGGCTAGGTCAGGTCTTGTTTCTTGCAGTTGGTGTCTTTTTGTGATAGAACCGGAAAATTAGGGACACATCCCTATATCCCGAAATATGGAAATATGGGATGTGTCCCCATTTATTATTCCAGAGATGGCAAAACATGCTTATTGAACATGCTCCTAACGCGCGGGAGAATATCATACGTCGCCATGACCTTATGATGGCCAAACATACCGTTGATAGAATTCTTGATTACAACAAGAATAGGCCAGTACAAAGGCTTCTTGCAGCAAGGCTCTCTCGGATCGCCATAGGACTTAGCAGGCTTGGCTTTCAGAGCATTGGTGAATATCTATATAAAATAGCTTTGTACCCAAAAATGACAATAGGCCGAAGTCCAGATTGCACTATGAAACAGCTCAATCTGATGAAGGAATCGGCTGATAAGGAGATTGAGAGAATAAGAGCAAGAACATTGGAAGAACTAAACCAGTGCGCTAAAAAGGGGGCTGTAATTACTACTGACAAGGTCCTTGACCGACTTGATGAGTTGAAATCTTCTTATCAAGGTCCAAATCGCGAACAAAAGATGGGGACGTTGGTTCAAATGCAACTTCATCCCATCCCACCGAAATAATTAAGACCTCATTTCCCTTCACCCTTCAATTTCTCCGGGGTGCTCTCCTGAAGCCACAACTTGCCCCGGCAGAGAAATCCATTCGCTGTTGGCCGGGATGTCGCCTCCCATTCGGCTTTTGAATGTCTCGAACCTTTTCCATGGAGGCTCCACACACATTCTTCCAACCTATCCTGCGCCATTTCAGAAACCGTCAGGCGTCAAGCGTAAGGCGCCTACCTACGCCAAGGCTTCGAGCAGGCGGGCAAGGTGTAAGGCCAAAAAACAAATATCCCCCCACCCTGAGTTGCACTACATATAACAAAAACAGAAAATTATGACAACCCCCGAACATTAACGTGAACCGTGAGGCGTAAAGTGAAAGGGGTATTCGCATAGCACATAGACCAAAGTGACCGCGACAACTGCACTTTCCATGCCATGGGAAAACAATTAACCATTATCGAGATCTCATTCTACCTTGATTTTCCCATCTTCCTGGACTCGTAGGGTTTGCCATTCGTAGTTTTCGTGTTCGATTACCCTTCCAATGCTCTTCTGAAGAGACCGGTGATCCGTCCCTATCGCCTGTCTATCGAGAAGGATTATATTCTTAATTGGCTCCGGGGCTTTCATTCCGTTGAATACGATGTAGTCGATAGGATGAAAGATCACCTTTGCATCATCCGGGTTGAGTTTCCGGGGCGTAAAAACAGGATCAATCTTCCTAATCGCCTTTTGAGCAAGCTGACGACCTTTCTCACGAGCTTTTTCACGAAGCCCTTCTTCCTTTTCATCGAGTTTCTGGGTAAGTTGATCCAGCTTTTCCCTTTTGAGATCGAGGCCATCCATCCAGTCGGACACGGGCTTCTTTTTCACAAAAACCTTGAACTCTGCCTTCGAGGGTCGGACCAAGTCAAGCTATTGAAATCGCGAATGAAAGGTGGAAATGAGGTCTGAATTTTGACCTTAGCTGGGAAGAATCACCCTTCTTCGGATCCCTGGTCTTCCTCCAGAAGACGGAGAATCTCCGGGGGAATGGCCGGGGATTGGAACACCTGGGGGGCCGCCGCTCCGGGTAGCTGGACCTGAAGGGAAAAGGAATGGAGGGCGAGACGGATAAAACCCATCTCCTCGCGTAGGAACTTGAGGGACCGAGATGTGCCGTAGCGCGCATCGCCCACCACGGCATGACCCGCAAGCCGGGCGTGACGTCGGATCTGATGCTTGCGGCCGGTCAAAAGGTCGCACTCAATGAGGGTGTAATGGGCGCTTCTCCGAAGGACCCGGAAGCGGGTCTCGGACGGGACCGCCCTGGGGCGGCCCTCGGGATGTAAGCGGCCCCCCGCCTCCTTAGACAGGGGCCAAGTCCAGAGCCCCCAGCCGTCTTCCGCAGTAGGCTCGGGGAGATCTCCGTGGAGGAGGGCGATATAGCACTTCCGGACCTTGTGGTGTTCGAATTGCATGGCGAAGTAGCTGAAGGTCCTGGGCCGGCAGGCCAGGAGGATAACCCCGCTCGTCTCCCGGTCAAGGCGGTGGACGGGAAGAACCCCGAACCCAGGATCACAGTCGATCTTATTCCTGAGGTCCGGGTCGGTATTGATCCGAGACTGAAGGAAGGAACAGAGGTCCTGCCCCTGCTCCTCCTGGACGCTCAGCCCGGAGGGCTTCTCCACCATGAGCCAGCCCCGGCCCGCCGAGAGGATTGAAATGGAAAAAGGGTCCGTTGTCATCACCTAAGAAAGAGGGCCACCCAACGATGTCCTTTTAAGAGTAAACCCCGTTAGAAATTCCAGTGGGGCATTAAACCCCGCCGGAATTATTCTAAAACCTAACCCCGCTGCAGAGCAGCGGGGCATTATTTCTAACGGGGTAAAGCTTTCTGGGCAGGCTTGCAATATCCCAATTTCGGTAAAAATGGGCAGAGGAACGTATTTGAAAACTAACACTTTTTCCCCTCTGCTTCAGCGGATTCCTAAAGGAGGGGGTCAGGTACTGCCTTGCTCTGGGCAGAACAGATTCACAAAAATGGAGCCATCTCCTTTTCCTTCTCCTGAATTGATGACCCCAAAATTGATTCCTCCAATCAAATATTTTTTTCATTTTGCCGTTTAAGGACTTCTTGTTGACAGAGCTTGCAGAAATGAATGGGTTTCTGTGCAGAAGACACTGGGTTCGTGCAGAGTGTGCATGGAAAACTTGAAGAGAATGAGATAGACAGGAGAGGGGGAATGTTGGTGACTATCCCGCGCAAATTACCCTGCCTCAAAATATTCAGTGATAATCTGGGGAACTTCCAGATAATGCTTGTCGGTGGTCAAGACCTTTAACCCATGTTGCATGGCAGAAGCGGCAATCCACAAGTCATTGGTCGGTATCGGTGTACCTTTCATCCGAAGAGACTGTACAATCACAGCGTATCTTTCTGAAGTCTCTTCATCAATCTCAGCAACGATCACTCTCGGGGAGCTGAGAAAATCCTTGAGGATGGCTCTATTCTTTCTTTCATTTCTTCCCATCAAAAAACCTGCTATCAATTCACCCAGCACCACAGGATTGAAAACGATCTCATCTGCCTGCTGCACTGCCTCCTTGACTTCCGGACTGCCCCTCAGAAATGCCGTATAGGCGGAAGTATCCATCATGACTTTGTATTTTTCCATAAGCCCTCGTCTATCGTTCTCTGAAACTCAACGTTTTTTGTGAACTCTTCAGCATCTCTTTTTGTCCATATCCCGCAAAGATGATCCAGGTCATGGTGCATGGACTTCCTCTTCTGCATCTTTTCCTTTGTTCCCGTGGCCTTTTCAACAAGAGAAATAAAGGCTTTGTTCAGACTCAGCCCCTTTCTTTCCGCCTCTTTTTTTATCATCCTTTCAATCTCAACAGGAATTCCCCTCAAAGTAATTTGCTTCAAATGAATCACCTCCGCGTGAATCGATAGTGAATCTCTATGACTCAATTATTGCATCATTTAGAGATGATGTCAACTGAAAAGAAGGGGTGGAGGATACGCTCGGCTTCCCTGATCTTATAATCCAGGTAGACAATAAGGTCGTCCACAAATCGCCTCTTCACCTCGGTTCTGAACTGGTCCTATGATGATCAAAAGCTTGTTAACGAGAATAAAGGAGGGGTACCTTATACAGTAGGATTTGTTCTTGCAAATTTATCGCTTTCCTACAAAGCGTGATGACTGGGTTGTGTTAAGAGGTGACGATTTGCGATTGAAAGAGGGAGTAACGTTTCGCATAACCGGCGGGGCTGGACCGCAGGGGAAGCCACGTCCGAGTTCATGAGATGGTTATGCAGTTAAAATTCAAGCGGTTTTTGTTTTCACGATAAAATACTAATCCAGATCCAGTTTCACTTTACACTGATTGCATATTACAACGCCCGTGAAAACTTTATTGCCGCATTCAGGACAAATATAGCGGGCTTCTTCATCATGAATCCATTTTTCAGTACCGACCTCTCGCCAATATGGAATAGCCCGTAAAATAACCTTTTTGCCAACAGCCATGGGAAAATTTTCAATGTACTGGCAAGGAAATTCATCGCACTGATGACATCCAGTGCAGCCTTTTTTCTTGGTGCAGGCCCTGATCTCGCACTGTCGGCAATGCATAAAAAGCTCATCAGACTGGCAGCCACGGCACTTGATATCTTCTATTGAAAGATTTTCGCTATTGGGAAGAATACCTTTGCCGGAAACTCCTCCCTTGTAAAGATTCACTAACCGCTCCTTAAATTTTTGATTATTATCACGGTGTGCAATATAGATGGCACAGACTCCGCAATAAAGACCACAAGGAGAAACAAGATCGGGATTTACCGTCATATTTCAATCCTCCAATTTATCATATTCTTCTATTACAAACGCATAACGCCTGAGATCAGCGTTGGCTATCAGCCGTCCGCTGGGGTGATTTGTTATGCGCTCTGTACTTGAAATACTTTCACCTCAGCTTCGATTCGGTCATTGAGCTTGTCCTTCTCCACTTCGAGGTCATATCTTGCCTGAAGATTTAGCCAAAACCGTTCTGACAGGTTGAAATACCGAGACAATCTGAGAGCTGTATCGGGGGTGATGGAACGCTTGCCGTGGACAATCTCATTTATACGACGCGCCGGAACATTGATGTCTTTGGCCAATTTATACTGACTGATCCCCAGCGGTTTCAAAAATTCTTCCATAAGAATTTCGCCTGGGTGGATAGGCGCAAGCATTTTTTTCCTCATAGTGGTGACCTCCTAATGATAATCCACGATTTCTACTTCATAAGCATCCCCTTCTGACCAGCGAAAACATATACGCCACTGGTCATTGATGCGAATGCTATGTTGCCCTTGGCGATTGCCTGTCAGTTTCTGCAAGCGATTCCCTGGTGGTATACGTAAGTCTTCTAATTTTTCCGCAGCATCAAGCAAGAGCAACTTACGTAAAGCTGTACGGTGAACATCAGCAGGGAATCGAAGTGACCGTTGCCGTAGAAAGAGCTTCTCGGTTTCTTTGCAACGAAAGCTCTTTATCATGAATAAATATTAACGCGAGTCGATATTATTGTCAAGCGTTATTATTAGTTGATCTTTTAAGTGCATAACAATTATTATGCTGATAGTAGCTCCTTGAGTTTCGCGGTCAGAGCAGGCAAGACTTCTTTATAATCCGCGACGATACCGAAGTGGGCTACGCTGAAGATATTAACCTCCTTATCCTTATTGATAGCCACAATGTACTGCTGAATATGTTGGGGACTATCGGATGTGTTTGGACAGGCTTCCAATATCCTAAGAGGCAAGGCGGATATCTTTTCATCGATGGGATACGCATATTGTCCTGGATAGATGAGCCACAGATGATTGAGTTTCAGAACCTCCGAAGCAGTATGCAAGCAAATCTTTTTACCATGAAAATTCGGAATATCAATCCGAATTTTCAACATAATTATGATGAGCCTTACGGGGCCGGTATCCGATCACTAAGCGGTGTCTTTGGGGAGGATTGAAAAGACCTGGGTTGGTTAGCCCTTTCGATACCGGGTCAGGATCCAGTGTGGTTTCTCGGTATCTATGATAAGGACAAAATAGAATTCCTTCACACCATCGGGATGGTTGAGGTTTACAAACCGCTTGACATTCTCTGGCTGAATCGTATGATTAATCATCGAGTTTTCGAATAGGTTAAAGAGTAAAGGTCCATGAAAATTCTTATTATACGGAATCGCGCTTCCCAAGAACAGATCCGGGAAATGCTTGAGGGACTTGAGACGTATATCAAACTGGCAGTTGATGTAGAGCGGAACATCCTCGCCGGAGGGGGTGAATATCACGCCGATTGTGAGGAAGTCCTGTTAGAAGATGGGAGCCGTCAGGAGGACATCTGGGGTGCAGACTGGTATCCCGAGCATCGGAAAGTGGAATTCGGGGCGCTGATCAATATTCGTCCACATCAGGGAAACCGATCGATGGAAATTGAAGACCCGAAGCTGCGAGATAGAATCGAGACGATTACAAGAGCTTTATTACAGGTTAATTCATGAGAGATCTGAAAAGGATGCATGAACGATTTATCCGGGATGGAAGCTCCGTGCGTTTGGGCAATCTGGCATCTGACTTGCTGCGCCTTAACAAATGGATTCTCATGAGGCATAAGGATGAGGCGATCGTTGATCTGATGCGAGAGATTGCATGGCTTATGGAATGGAGTGGAGATTTAGCATTAGTGGAGTTAGCCGATATGCAGCGCGAGATCTGCCGGTGGCGTCGCGCCTGGCCCATCGAACAAGCACGTCATATCCTGGCACTTCGTGCGTCCCAGATGTCGAACCGGATTTTGGCATGGTCAGGGCTTCTTGAACAGACGACACCCGGGGTGAAAACACTGGATTCCCCCGTATCAAGTACGGGGCAGGCTTATCAAGTCCGGGATGACAAATAAAGGAAAGAGAATTCTGAATCACTACACAAGCAAATCCGCGGCTTATTTTGATAGTAGCTCCTTGAGTTTTGCGGTCAGAGCAGGCAAGACTTCTTTATAATCCGCGACGATACCGAAGTGGGCTACGCTGAAGATATTAGCCTCCTTATCCTTATTTATAGCCACAATGTATTTTGATCCCAAATGGCCAGTGATATGCGACATGGCGCCAGAGAGAGCTACGCCTATGTATAGTTTAGGGCTGACCACCTTTCCGCTCTGGCCCACCTGGAGCGTCACCGGCGCCCAACCCTCGTCACAGGCAGGCCGAGTGGCACCCACAGCGCCACCCAGAACGCGAGCTAGCTCCCGGACCATCTCGAAGTTTTGAGCACTGCCTATGCCACGCCCACCGCTGACGACGACCTCAGCGTCTTCCAGCTTCACCCCTTCCACTTCCTCTTTTATCCGATCGACAACCTTGACTTTAAGCGCCGAAGGGTCGATCTTTCCTTCTACAGGAATAACCTTACCTTGGCGAGAGTCATCGCGCTCTGCCGGCGGCACTATTTTCGACCTTAGAGTAGCCATCTGAGGCCGGGCAGACCTTGACACCACCGTGGCGTGGGCGTTACCACCAAAGACAGGCCTCGTCGAGATCAGGAGCTTGGTCGCCGGGTCAACGGATAACGCCAGGCAATCCATAGCGAGCCCACCCCCTAAGCGACCATTGAGTCGCGGAGCTAAATCACAACCGACATCCGTATGGCCAAGAAGCATAATAGAAGGAAGCGCTTTCAGGCAAAGGTCAGCCGCTACCTGAGTGTAGGCATCGGAGTTATAATTATCCAGGAGACTGTCTTCAGCAACATAGACTTGGTCAGCCCCATAGGCGATTGCCTCCTGACCCAAGCCACCTGTTTTGCTGCCCATCAACAGGGTACTTAAGTCCTCGCCCAGTTCATTGGCGAGCTTTCTTCCGACTCCAAGGAGTTCTATAGTGATTGGCGCTAATTTCCCTTCAGCGATCTCACCACAAACCAAAACACCTTTATGACTATCCATTGGATATCCTCCCCGTTCATTTTATGATTGTAATGGCCGCTTGGCCTCCCCTGCCTACCGGCAGGCAGGCACAAACTACGAAAATCTATCAGACATTATGCTCCCCCCTCACCCTCGCCCTCTCCCCCCAGGGGAGAGGGGATAGCGGGGGTTACTTTCTAGCTAATGCCCCATGCCCGGGAGGGCGCCCTCGAACCATGAAAATTGTTTCACCCTCTCCCTTGATGGGAGAGGGTGGGGGTGAGGGTGAGTCAAAGCCTTTGCCCCCTCACCTCAATCCTCTCCCCCGGAGGGGAGAGGAGGTATATTAGGGGCTATTTTCTACATAATTATATCAGTTTAATAAGCTTTAAGGCTAGATTGACTCCAGCTTCACCAGGAGTACCCCCGGTAATTATCTCGCACTCGGTCTTTCGGGTCGGCACAGAGAGACTGGTGATCTCGGTGTGGGCGTTAGCCTTGTCCAACTGCGAGGACTCAGCCCCAATATCCTGCGCCTTCCAGACCGGAATCTGCTTTTTGCGAGCAAGCATGAGGCCCATTCCACCGGGAAGACGAGGGAGACCAATCTCACTGCTGACGGTAACCAGGCTTGGCATAGGGGCTTCCAGTACTTCATAGCCATCCTTCACCATCCTCTTTACCCTAAGCTTCTTGTCCACTGCCTCGATATTACAGGCGAGGGTAACTACAGGGATGCCAAGTATTTCGGCCAGAATAGACCCAACCTGACCAGCCCCCCAGTCAGCGGCCTGTCGGCCACACAGAACCAGGTCATACCCGCCAATTTTCTGGATCGCTTTCCCCAAGACATACGCAGTACCAAAGCTATCCAAGTTTTCGAAGGCTTCATCCTGGAGAACAAATCCTTCGTCGGCCCCCATCGATATGGTGTGCTTGACCACGTCAGAAGCTTTCCCTGACCCCATGCTGATCACTGTTATTTTGCCCTTGTGCTTATCTTTGAGCCGGCATGCTGCCTCAACTGCTCGTTCATCAAATACACTGATCACAGGCGGCACTCCGGGGGGAGGAATAACTTGTTTCCCCTCGGGATCAATCTTGAATTTGGCCGGTGGTATCTCGGGGTCAAGTACTTGTTTAACACAGACGATCGTATGCATACGACTCCCCTCCTCATTAAGTTACTAATACTACTACGTTAAGTATTATGAGTCATCAAAGATGATTGTGTTGCAGATCGGACATATGCCTCTATACAACATCAAGCATTTCTGGATCAATCGGCGGACAGCTGGCAAGGTCAATCC